>Ga0307516_10000005_pt1 | contig 305291 bp, 460 predicted proteins | sample 19_EM_MG_FD_203310 | JGI IMG/M metagenome (GOLD analysis project Ga0307516, IMG submission 203310) | Populus trichocarpa ectomycorrhiza microbial communities from riparian zone in the Pacific Northwest, United States - 19_EM | ecosystem: Host-associated > Plants > Roots > Unclassified... | reverse complement strand
GAAAGAGAAAACTGAAAGGAAAACCGAAATCAAACTGAAGTCAAAGCCAAAGACCAGAGCGCTCGGGAACCAGATCCGGAAAGACCGGAAGTCCAAATCTGGAAACACCAAGCACTGAAGGGATGGTAGGCGGGTCGAAAAAGAGGGGGATTCAAGCGACTCAACGGCCGAGGTTGCGAGGCGCGATGAGGTCGTGCAGATTTTTCCATGCACACACAGGGATCAAATATTTGCATGTATTAGGATGACATGCTAATGGAGTGTGCATGCTGGAGACTCGGCCGTGGGTTGCTATAGATCTTATCCTAATATAAGTTTCCCTCGTTCCTCGGAAAACTTATCGCGGATTAAGCTTGACCCACCTCGCCCAACTGCAATTTCACCTTCCGCGCTCAAGCGTCCCCATTCACCATCAAACGCCGCCGACTCGGGATCCCTCAAAAAATCGCGCCAAGCCTCGAAGGTCACGGTTGTTCTTGGAGACCAGACGAACGGCCGGAGAATATCTGTCGATGGCGACCCCCATTCTATCACTGCCCACGACATATACAAGGTTATTGCAACTGTTAAGGGCGAGGGAGGAGAGGAACGCTCAACAAAAAGAAAGGAGATGCTCTCTGAGCTGATAGACGGGTGAGCTTCTTTTCCTGACTACACCACTTTACCTGACATTGCTTCGATGCAGGCAGATATATCTCCTCAAATCAAATCTACGTTTGTGCGAGGCGCAGGTCAAAGCGAGCACAAAAACCCTCAAAAAATATCAGAAGGGTCTTTCGAACGCAGAGGATATTTACAAGTTTGATGTTTTTGAGACGCTCCTTAGAGGTATGTCTCCTTTACTACTTTTCATGTGGAGATAGAGGCACGGAGGTTCTCAGCGAAGAGGATATCAAAAACTCGAGAAATCGACGGAGACCTATGGTGTGTCCTGATGTTCATATACCAACCACTTGCTAATCTTACACATTTAGTCACAAATGGAAGCCCGAGGTCTCAGTAAACATCGCCCTGAAAGAAAAGGCTCTGTCGTGCCTCACGCAACAGCAACAAAACCTTGCGAAGGTGCTTGTAACGCGGAAAATCCGTAATCTCAAACGTACAGAAAGAAATCTGCTGCAACAACCTCGGACTCGGCAAGAATTCGCCAAGGCGACCGTCCGCCAGGTTTTTCGGGACCTGGGGCCGCTTATCCTTGGCTCTCGGTTGCTTATTTTCATGATGTCATCGAGCACGCCCCTCTTCCATTCGGTGGGGATGATGCTCGGCCACTCTTTCTGAAAGGCGACGACGAAGATGACAATTCGCCATTGGAACTTGGGAAAAAAATAGCAGATCTCACAGAGCAAATCAAAGGGTGGGAGGCCACTATTGAGGAAGGCACAGAAAAGACAGCAAAGCTAGAGTCTCGTAGAGCTATGTAGATGAATGTCTTTGAGAGGATGGGGATCGAACATGAAAGGATGTCTGACACTCCAGGCCCAGTGACTGCCAGCAGCGGGCACGCCACGGTGCCACCCAAAACCAGCAGACGCTCCCGGACGTGCCACGTTATGTACTGCCGTCTACCAGCCAATGACCAGTAGACGCCCCTGGACGTCCCACATCAGCACCTGCACCCAACGCCAGCAGACACCCCCGGATGTGCCACCCAACCACAACCAGAAGCCCCCCGATGCGCCATGTCAGCACCAGCTGCCACCCATGGCAGCAGACGTCCTCGGACCACCCACGAACACCCCCGTCTACCAGCGAACGCCCCATCTTCCTCCAAACCCGACCCACCCCCGCAGCTCACCCGACCCCGGCCCATCCTCACACCCCACCCGTCCCCGTCCCATCCTCACACCTCATCCTCCCCCGGCTCATCCTCACATCCCATCCCCCCGGCCCATCCTCACTCCACCCACCTGACCCCATCCCAGCCGTGGGCGTTGCGATGGCAGTTGACTGCACTCAAAGTGTGTGGACCTGTCCAGTGACCGACTCTGCAGGGCATCAGACAAATCGATCCAACTGCGACGAAACCATGGAACATGGCTTACCGACGAAGATATTATTTCTTGTCGTTCTCGAAGACCCTAAAGGGGCTGCTGTCGAGTCCAGGGCTTCTTGTGTTGGAGCTCGTGGTGGGCGACCTGGTGTATGGTAAATACAGCAGCACTGTCAGTGGTAATCATCCAAAATGATAGGCGGGAGTTTCCCCCCGTCTCCACCACCCTGGGTCAATAAACAGATGGCAGTCCAGGATGGCATACAAATGCAGGAGGTGCGCTTGCGGAGCGTTGACTATCTATAGCAACAAGGTTTCCTAATTTCGAAGATGTCATCCAGATTCAGAGGGCCACCCGGCCTCATCCACCCCAAAGCCACCCTCCGTATCCGCTCCCTAGACTCCAATTTTCAGACGAATCGGAAGGTGGTTATATCAGTGGGATTCCCGAGTGTCACGAGAACCGAGGTGGGAGAGTCGTCCTCCCCCTGACCTCGCTCAACATTACGCGAATGTTTTCGCCCTCCGCCGTGCCCGATAGCACCATCATGAACTCTCCCGAACACTCCCGCGAGTAGAATGTCGGCACAAATGCGAGCTCTTTAATGTGTTCCCTGTCCCCTCAACCGTTCCAGCAGCTACTGACGTACATTGCCCCACCAGATCCCCTTCATAGTCGAGTGCAAAACCCCAAGAGCATGCGCCATCCTTCATTGACCCTCAACGGCTGCGGATACCCGGGCCGCCAGCCGCAACGTCCTCTTCAAACGCTATAGAGATGGTCATCAGGGGTCGATGTCGTCCAGATTCAGAGACCCCCTGGCCTCATGGATCCCAGAGGCAGGGCTCCAATTTCCAGAACAAATCGGAAGGTAGTTGTATCAATGGGTTCCCCGTTGCTCCTTAATCTCTGAGTCGTAGGCAATATTCTTTACCTTTCCCCTTTCAGTCAGTACCTTGGAAGAACGTGGGTCCGTGGGGATTGAGATGGGATATGGGTCAGCTTGGCCAAAGGTGGACACGACACAGTCAATGAGTGCGGTTTGTGAAAGGGAGACGGTGCGAGCGGAGTGGTCCCGTTGAAAGCTATGCTGACCAACCCCTACCAACCCCACTCTCACTCTCCCTTCCCATCCATACCGCATCCCTTCGACGATCACATGTCACCAGTGCCCAACAGCTCCGTAATGATACGGCCCATCCCACGGACGAGCATAGCACGGCGAGGGGTAAGCATCACCCCCTTTGATTCACGGCAAATTAGAGGGTTTCGGCACTCGTCTACAATCAACTTACAGCACTCCATACAGTATACCAGTTATCGATTATCTCATGGAAAGAAATAGAAATTTGATAGGGTGGCATCCGAATAAACAAAACATGTACACGGTCACTCGAGTCAAAACCACTTCTTTGGGTGAAGACCGAATTTATCAAATATTTCTTGTATGCCGCTAGGCACGAAGGCAGCCAACGCTCTAGAAAATTGAGGCTTAACTGGGGCGCCAACAATTTCAAGCCTGGTTCTCGTCGTCATCGACACGCGATCCGTATGCGCCCGCACTACTCACCTGAAGCTTGACTTTCCGTCCACCATGACTTCAAGTGACAAAGTCGGCCTTTCAGAGTCTGTGGTATCGATTTCAAGCATCGACCTATGTTTGGTCAGACTCGCGAGATGGTACAGGAAGGCAAGCTACCTACCACTTGTAATTCCCCGTCGGGATGTATTTGACGACTTTTTCCACTGGAACGTCTTCCGAGAAGCTTTCTGTATTCGTGCCATTCTCTGACGCTGAGACCCTTGTTCTATTCTTCCGGACAGTGATGTCGCTTTGCAATTGCAAGGTGCGAACGAAGGGTATGTAGAACATACTCAACGGGCTGGTAGAGAACTCCCAGAAAGGGTGGTGTCCAGGCTGCTCCCCAGTGAATTCAATTGCAGCGAACTCATGACGATCTCCGGACAGCAGGATCACATTTGGGACGGAGTGAAAAGCATCCAAGAGAAGCTGTTTCTCCAAAGGGAATCCTGCCCATGAATCCGCCTGAGCATCGTGGCCCCAGAGGGATGTGAATGGGACGGAAGTGGCTACGAATTTAAAAACGGAGGTTTGGTTCACTCGTGATAGCCATGTTCGAAGAGATGCCAGTTGCTTGTCCCCTAACATGGTCCGATTTGCCGTGCCCACATCCGTTCGGTATCGGCGAGTGTCCATGACGAAAAGAGCAGAATCGCCATATTGAAAATCATAATAGTGTTCCCCAGGGCTTACTGGATCATAGTTAGCATCCGACTGGTAAGTTTTGAAAGCGCTGGCGGCATTGAGATAGGGCGAAGTGGAGTCGTTGCCGCCGGCACCGAAGTTGTTGATGAACTTTTGTAGGTCAAGATCCCCTGGAGTAAAGACAATATTGTTGTTCTCACCTCGTGATCATCGTAAGCATGAAACATGGCTATGGATTTTGTCATTTTCGAAACATGCAGGGAAAGGGTTATGGTGGCACTCACGCAGGCGTTCATATATTCTGCGAAAGCTGTCGCTTTGATAATTACGGCGATAGAGGCGCCGGTAGCCCTCTTGGTGATCACCTATGTAGACAGGGGCATCTGCATAGATGAAATCACCGAGAAAGAGAAGAAATTCCGCTGAGGCTGAAAGCTGCCGACTGTGTGTCGTGGTACTCTGATTCGCCGAACTCTCAGTAGTCTGGACAGAGATTGCTTCCGGGTAGAGGTGGTCAGCTAAAAGATCGAACCCTCTGATTGTCTTCCGATGTAAAGGCCCATTGTAAGGATGATTCGGTATCATACAGGATGATACGATGAACTTGAAATGGCTGCCCTTAGGTAGAAGAGGATCAGGGAAGGTGCGAAAAGGGATTGGGGAGGTCGGGTAAGCCAAGATCGTCTTATTAACTGTGGCCAACGCATCTACGGGTAGGGGGTCAAGACGTACAAGATGAAAAACGTGTTGAAGGCCAACATTCGTAGGACGTGTTTGGCCAAAGCCCCGTGAGGCGTGTGGTATTAACCCAGTCATTTTCTGGCTTGAAAACCACGAGTGGACCATCAGACCAATCATTTGAATTGGGGTCGGCGCTCTTTGTTTCGCGAAACATGACACGTAGACGGACTTCTTCATCAGTCGTGTTGAGCTCGAGTTGCTTGTACCGGGCAACGATTTTAACGCTGTCTGGATACACAGCTCCAACTCGAGTGAAGATGACATTATCGGCAGTATCGAGGAATGGAGTCACGACAAAATCGGCTGCGGCAATGAAGAATAATGTATTTATGAGGAGATTCGCAAGCCGGAGACGTCGGGAACTTGTTGGCAAGGAGAAGATAAGGGTCGTAAGAGGTCGCTCTTTGGGCACAGGCTGGTGACTTTGTCAGGCTAGATAGTACGAAAATCATCAAAGGGAATACTTTGGGTCTAGCGGACTTTTCAGAAGACACATCTCGCGGTATAGGATTTGGTGTAAACAGCCAGGACACGAGGTGAGCTACATAGAGAGGAGGCAGCACGAATTGTGCGAGGCTCGTCGGGATCTGCAGAGGTGAGTGAGCGACGAACGAGGAGAAGGAGTGGACTGACGATTCGCAGAAATACATAGACTGCGAGACGGAAGAGGGTAGAGAGCAGAGCGGGCAGGTACTTGAAGGCGCCCATTATCGCAGTCACAGCCGCAGGCATGTCACGAACTTATTTGTACTCGGTGACATCACCATGAAGCGCAAAGCTACGATACGCGCCGCGAAAACACCAAGCACCGACGAGAAGCCAGCGAAGCGTCAGAGACGTCCTCCAAAACCCACAGAAAAGTCGAAGGACTCGGAGGTCAATCCATGGCCTCCCCATTTCCATCAAGTATGTCCCCATGTTCAAATCGTTCTCTATCCTAAAGACTCGACTCGATAGTTGTTCAAGGTGAGTGCTCGCGCGGCGTTGTGGACTACCTTTGAGATATCTTCCCTCGGTCCAGGTATTCAAGGTACATCTCCCGTTTCCGATCCATTTCCCCATCTAAGTGTGATGCAGGCCTGCAACACGGTGTTGGCATTCATCGGGTCAAGGAAACACCTCGCAGTCACCTTCCCCGTTGTGCGCTCTTCAGTCGAAGCCCTCCTAAAAGAGTAGGCCACCCCAATGGTTCATATCTTCGTCTCACCTTGACCACCGCGCCAGACCTTTGGAATACGCCACAGTCGCGCAACTAAAGTTAGATTTGTTTCCGTCGAGAGCCCTCACATCCCTTAGTGTGCTTCTTCTAGAGCCCTGTTGCCTGATATGGTCAGGTTCTCTTACATCCCACAAAGCGAGCTCCGCATCAATGCAGACTCCATGTCCACCGGTAGTAGAAGAGAAAAGTCCCCCGATTTCTCATGTGCCTCGAGCTCCAGGACAAACCAGTCCTATGCATATGAAGACGAGCATGTGCTTATCCTGGAAATTGTCGACAACTCGAGAGTCAAAAAGGGTTCATGTTCTGGGTATGGACCTGACTTTTCCTATATCCTTATTGGTTACGATGTCGCATAACAGTCTTTCGATGCCTCCATCTTTAAGCCCTTCTGCAGCCAAGAAACTTATCGACAAAAGAAATGCAAGATTTCATCAAGCAGTCGACGAGTAAGCTGCCTAGACATTCGCCGCTTCTTTCGATTGACTCTTCATAGGTTGCTACAATCTTCATCAACCGATGATGCCGTGAGCGTTCTGCAAAAGGCGGGTCTGGCCCACACACCCGTCAATCCCTCTACAGGCCCAAATTCAACGATCACGGCAACTGAGGGAACAAGAGGTCCACTTACGGTACCTGGGCCAGAGGATCGTCATCCTATCGAAGCTATCATGACGGAACTTGAGCAGCAGGCTTGGTATAAGGACCAAATTGTCTCCCGCCGGGCGTTCGAACCCAGAGGGGCCCAAACAGGTACATCGAGACTATCAGATTTATATGCCAGTTGCTTGGGATTGATACGTGAATGCATTCACAGCGAATCTCAACGCCGCCCTCTCTGACTCAATTACGACTGCCCTCCTGAATTCTCGAAATATATCCAACCTATATTCGCATCAGGTTCAAGCAATCGATGCGCTCGAACAAAGGAAACATGTCGTTGTCTCGACAAGTACGGCGTCCGGAAAAAGTGTGATTTATCAAGTACAGATCCCGTTTCAATTGTCAACCAAAATGCCTCTCATTCTCGCATGAATAGATACCGGTCTTGAAGTTTCTGGAAGCAGACAATGAAGCTACAGCTATATTTGTATATCCAACCAAAGTTTGCGAAAAAATTGTCGGTGGCTTGAATTGAGATTCATATGTTGTCAGGCGCTAGCCCAAGATCAAAAGACTGCTTTGGAAAATTTGTTATCCTCCTGCCGTGGCCTTCAACACTTGAAGGTGACTGTCCTTGTCCTTAAATGACTCTTCTCTTACTGACCGGTGCCAGGTTGCCACGTACGATGGTGACACTCCTGCAGAAAACCGTGCAGGTACTGATGTTTCATTCCCAACGGATCCTTGCTCATTGTTTCCAGGGATACGAATGTCGGCCTCAGTCATTTTTACGAACTTTGTGATAGTCCTATTATTGGCCGATGACGCCTTACTGATTATTGCCTTCACTCAGGATATGATTCATGCTTCTATACTCCCTCATGAACATTTGTGGCGGATGTAGGTCATAAGTCATTCATCGAGGCTTGCATTTTTAATATTGACATCTTCAGATTTCTGAAAAACCTCAAGGTGAATGGGTTGGCTGGTATGCCGCACGATACTCTTGTGACATGATTTCCATAGCTACTTGCAGTTGACGAGTTGCATTATTATTCTGGTCTTTTTGGAAGGTCGAGTCCCATCATGTTGGGAGTTACCAATCGATTCGCTGATTTGACCAGTCACGTTGCCCAGATAGTGAGGCGGTTTCGCAGAGTCTGCGCTGCAGTTGGCAGTATGGCCCTCAGCTTCAACACGGACTCTACTAAATTTTCCCTCCAGATCGACATGTTCGATATGTCTCGTGCAGTGCAACGATTTCAAGTCCACTAGATCATATGGGAAAGGTTGTTGGCCTTGCGTCCACAGAAATTGAAGCCATAACCAATGATGGTGCACCCGCTGGTCATAAAGAGTTTCTTCTATGGAATCCATCCCTCATTGATTCCAAGGTGCCAAGCTTGGGTCGCCACAGTGCGCTTTCAGATGCCACGAGGCTCATGAGGTTCTTAATGAAACGGGGGGTCCGGGTAATCTTATTCTGCAAGGTACGATGGATCGTTTCACTTATAACTCGGGATGCATGGGCTACTTAGATATGCAACTACGTCAAAGATCCGGAAAATGTGTGAACTCGTCAGTGTTTTGCGTCTAGTTCTCCAGCATCTTGAATGACCGTGTCTCAGGCTATGAAGACCATCCGAGCAGAGTTGTGTAGCGAGGGCCGTTACGACATCTTGGAACGTACCATGCCCTATCGTGGAGGTCAGGAACACTGCCGTGTGGGTAGATTAACCAACTAATTAATATCATCTATCCAAGGCTATTCGCAAGAGGTTGATTCTCGCCAGTACTTCTCACAGAATTTTTGATGCTCATATTCATCACTGTGACAGGAACGTCGCCGCATCGAACGAGAAGCTTTCAGTGGACAACTTCTGGGCATCATAGCCACGAACGCGCTCGAGTTGGGGGTCGATATTGGGGCCCTCGATGCAGTCATAATGTTGGGATTCCCTATGTCTATCTCTAGTTTCGTACGGTTATTTTTTTTTTTTTTTCGTTTCAACAGTGAGTGTTCATCATGCTTTACAGAGGCAACAATTAGGAAGAGCCGGTCGTCGTTCACGAGATTCTCTTGCAATTCTTATTGCTGACCGATTTCCTGTTGACCAACAATATGTGCGAAACCCCGACGAACTTTTTGACAGTACCCATGACGATGTCATCATCGATCTCGAGAGCAAAGTTTTACTCGAAGGTGATATTCTCACCCTTCGTCCCACAACTGATTGACCTTTCAAGTCAGCCCACCTACAATGCGCTGCACATGAAATGCCTTTGTCGAAGGATGATGTGAAATACTTTGGACCTCTATTGCCGGAACTCTGCGAAGCACATCTTGTAAAGGATAGCGAAGGCTGGTATGTCATGCCGCCTTCCCACCTAAAGTATACATATCTCATGAATTTCGAAAGGTATCATACAGATCCCAAATTCCTTCCTTATCCATCTCGAAATATATCTATCCGTCCGCCTGTTCTTATCATTTCATATTTCTCTCTGACCATATCTCAGGTTCCGCGCAAGAAGAGAAGTACGCTGTGATAGACATAACCAAAAGTCAATCAGGGACGATCCTCGAAGAAGTTGAAACTTCTCGAGCGATGTTCGAGGTCTATGAAGGTGGTGTTGTGCGTATGGTTTCTTCGCTGACCGCCAGAAGAATTAAACATCCCGCAGTTCCTGCACCAGGGTTTAACGTTTATCGTAGGTTCAAGTATACTTTCACCTTGGTAACGATGCCACGTCGTGCCTAGGTAAAAGAAGTCAGTCATGATTCCAAGATTGCTCGAGTCATCAGAGCCGATGTTAACTGGATTACCTCACCGAGGTTTGCATCCTATTTTGATGTGCACCCGAGATTGTGACCTAAAGTGAAATATGCAGGGATTACACGTGAGTGATCATTATCCTCTCTTTTCCAACGATATACAGAAGTCCCTGGTGTCAAGAAATGTCGATGCTGTACAGACATACCGTATCAAGGAAATCAGAGGATCCCCTCATCGGGCGTATTATGGCAGTGAGCTTTCTTTCGCAAAATGCCACACCCATTATCTGTTTGAGCTTGTTTGATTTCCAGAAGTTGAAATTGAAGTGAAAGTTTTCGGTAATCATTCTATCCCCTCATCAACAGCCTGATTAAAAGACCCCAGGTTTTTTCAAGATTCGGTGATCATGATGATCTCGTAACACGGAGGGATGAATTAACCCTTTTACAGAAATAAATCCATCCTCGATGCTGTTACTCTCGAGACTCCAACATGGGAGCAGGACACGACTGGTCTATGGATCGATGTTCCTAAAACACTTCTGGATTTATTCCGGACAAAAGGTATCAATGCGGCAGAAGCAATACACGCAGCGCAGCACGCAATCCTCAATCGATTTTCCATGGCCCAAGAGCTTAAGACTGAATGCAAGGCAGCAGAGAAGGAATACAAAGTCGGCGAATCAAAACGGAAGAGACCCGCCAGGTATGACGATATGACTGTTTTCGATCTAGCCAAGGAGTAACAAGAATCAGGCTCATCTTCTGCGACAACGTAGGCAAAGGTGGTGGCGTAGCAGCAAAAGTGTTTGATCATGGTTCGTTCAATTAACCATATAATGACGAGCGTGTCCCAAAGTCATACTTTTAGTGAATGAACTTCTCAGTAAAGCGTTCCATGCCATCGAGTCTTGCCATTGTCAAGACGGCTGTACTCAGTGTGAGCGACCAGCTCCGGTTTGTCGCCACACCTAAGATGACTGATCTTCCTCTAGGCGTACAAAGTCCTAGTTGCAAGGAGGGTAACTTGGTGTCTTCAAAGTCTGGTGCACAGCTAGTATTGAAAGCTCTCCTGGGGATGACCATCAATCCTGATTGCGTTGCTTCTCAAAATGACGATCAAGCTGCGGAGACCATCGTCGAGGCACAAGCGGTTCCAGCCGTAGAGGGTATTCAAGTAGAATTGAATCTAATGTAATGGTACAACGAAGAAGGAAGCTGAACTAAGTCAGAGGGTCGAAGTCTCCCCAATCATCTTTTGATGGCTTTATTGAGGTTGCCCGTGATGCCTGTATAGGCTTTAATGGCTCAAGCAGAGCTCCCATGATGGGTGGATTTGTGGCAAACATTGGAAAATGCGGAGGCTGGGAAGTTGATATAACATTTCCCGGGACCATAGAAGTTCCAGGATGTTTTGGGGCGACCGACGGGAGCGAGATGTGGTAATTGGGCTTTTGAGACGGAGGGGGAGGAAGAGTGGATAAGGTTCGGTTCATCGTAGAAGAACCAAGCTTAGGAGGCGAGAATCTCGTTTGCGATGATATACTAGTCGACAAGGGTCGAGACCCCGCCATCAGTGGCCTACTTCCCGCTGCCGAAAGTCGCGTTTGAGTTGTATCCGAATATGACGGTGTCGGTGCAGTCGAGGGAGGTTGGACTTTCATCGACTGTGGGGTTGATCATCAGCCTGGCATTCGGCATCAGTGATAAATTGGACGTACATCATCATTGTTGAAGATGCTCCCCCATATGTCGTCATTTTCTGAAGTAGCGGTATCCGACTTGTTAAGAGTGCCATTCGCTCCCCCCACAAGGCTTTCGAAATCAACGTTGCCTGCGTAGCTGATAGAACCTGCTGTACTGTTGGCGGCGGTAGCTGAACGGTCGTCAATGCGCTGCGCGTCACGAAGAAATTGGTCATGCTCCTTCTGAACTCGGTCCCCGAGCCTCTTTATGACACTCATGAAACGCTGAAATTGCTCCACATTAAGTACTGGAAGGCAAGATAAGCCTATGTATGTCGAAGAATATGCACATACATGGACCGATGGACATGGACCAAAGCTGAGGAAGAACAAGAGTAGCAACAGCTTCGCGGTCAACCTTGAACCCCATTGCTTCTTGAACAGACAAAGTGGCCATCTATTAGAGTACGAGGAAGTAGGTGAGAATTATAAAGTTAACCCATTCCCACCATGACTGCTGGTTCCTTTGTCCGTATTTTTGAAAGGAGGGGCACAAGTTTTTGCGTCAGAGTTGACTTTGGATATGGGTTCAGTCCCGCGAACCGGAGATGAGAAAGAGAAGCCAAGGGACAGACTAACTTGATCGAGGGTCTTGACCATGCTTAAAAAAGTGACGAGCGTCGCTACCTTGACGGTTAATATCCGGGTTTTCGCGAAGACAAACTGCCATCAGATTTCAATGACATAAGATAGAAAGAGCCCTCCAAGGAACCCACAGCGACACGAGGAAAAAGGACTCCTTGAACCTCCGCATAGTCAATGCTGTCACATAAGCCCGGTACGACCTTCAAAGCGCCTTCCTGCACCTTTGCGAAAAGTGAGCAAGAACACAATAACAACCGCAAAAGTCTTTTACAATTGCATGTTCAGATTCAAGAGCGTTGTATATCAAAGGCATGACATCTATTTTTCCAATCCTTATATTGAATATCACGTAGAATGAAATACGGAAATAAATAAATAAACTCACGCTCTTTGAAAACAACCTTATCTGTCTTTTGCTCGAGCATTTTGATGTTATCTAACAGAGTAAGCATGTTTTGCGGGGGTTCCTTAATACTGAAAAGTGGTTTCAAGCTGGGGAGGACTGTGGCAGCGAACTGGGTAGGAGAGAGGGCGTTCGAGATTGCAAAAACATTGGGCAAGATATATGGAAGAAGATGCGCATCTTTCATCTATATTAAATATCATCAATTGCACACGACGTCGTCGAAGATAATGTCCTCACTTCTTCAACAAGGGAGGGTAGAATCTTCCGTATTCGAAGACCGTCGGAGAATTTGTCGAGAACGTTGATTAATCCTTTCATGAAAGATATCTTCTCCTCCCTTGTCTTCGAGGTGAAATTTGATCGGTCCAAAAAATTCAGGGTTGATATTGGCAGCGACGAAAAAAAGGAGTGAGATGGAAGAGTCGTAGGTGTGGGCCGATTGTTGGCATGTCGTATGATCAGAGAACGAAGGAGATCTAGCACAATATCGTGTCACGAAGGGCACGGTCCCACAAGCAAGGAAACTTTACTCTGAAGGTCTCTATCAAGTGTTTCCATTCCGGGCACGGGTTTTCCAGCATTCTCCCGCAACCCACCAAGGCTGCCGTGTGTCTTGAAAGGCGTTACTCCCTTGCAATGAACGGCATAGATTACGCAACCGAGGGAGTACATGTCTGAAGCAGTCAATAAAAGTTCGTCTAGCGCATATTCGGGGGCTATAGTTGGAAACGTTCATGACAGGTGAATGAATTATTTCATTTCACATACCCATGTAATCGAAAGAGCGCTGCACATAGCTTAAAAGGCGCCCATCGAAAGTGGGAAACTCCCACCGAGAAGGGGAGCCACCAGGTCCAAGCAAAGGAATCGTTAAACCGAGGCCAGATAGTTTCCAATCACCCTAAATACCTTGCGTAAACTTCGATACCTTGCAACGGATGGATAGAAAGACTGACGGCACCATTTATGATAATGCTCTCAGGATTCAAATTCGAGTGTATTAATTGGGCAGAGGAGTGGAGGAACGAAAGTCCTTTGCAGATCTGGAGTATACCTTTCTGGATCTGTGAGGGATTGTTAGTCCCTTCAGTGAATATTCCGTTTGACCGCACAAACTTCGACTTCATCAAGTTCCACTAGCACGCGTTTCCTGGCTCCGGTAATGGATAATTCAAGGGAAGAAAGTATGGGTTCAGTGGCAAAAATTAGCTCGTTCCTGGTTTCTTCCAATGGTTCGACCATTTCTAGTACGGCTGGTTAGGAGAAGCTCGGCATCAGCTTGGGAGCACTCACCCAGTATAGAAGGATGTCGAAGTCTCCCTAATGCCGAGGCCTATTATCCCGTTCGTCGTAAACGGTCATAGGGTGCCATCGAGAAAGAGACCACCTCTGCCTTTAAAACCTCCAATGCCCTATCTCTGGCGGAGGCACTTAATCTCTCCATCTCTGGTCCTCGTTTGTCGAAACACCAGACAGAAACGCGTTTACCGTTGACCTTGTGTGAAGCCGGCTGCACTTTCCACAATCCGACAATGAAGGACGGGGTGAATGGTCTTGGAGCATTCGGCGGGGCGGCCGCGTTTCCGGGCGTTGCTGGTCTGCTGAAGGTCGGGTTACCAATATTGTAGGATTGAGAGATGGCCGTTCGGGCGAAAAAGGACGTAGCAACGGCCAACATGGTCCTTGGACAGTCGGTGGATTGAAGCCGTACCGTGACAGAGGCCGAGTCGTCGAAGTAAGATGTCCACGTGACCCTACATTGCAGACCAAGTTCTTACACTGTATAAGCCTTGGCCACTCCGGACCAACTCCGGACTGCATTTCTTCCATGAAATCCTCAGCTCGCTGTTTGAAAGCCGTCGAACACCTCTACCCTCGGGCTCATAGCACCAGCTTCATTGGCCTTGGCCGTATGGGACATCAGATGGCTTACAACCTCTTCTCGAAGCTATATGCGAAGAATAGTCACGCCCATTTTGTCGTCTGTGATGCTATTCCAGACTCTGCTCGGTCCTTCAGCGAGAACTTTCTAAAGCATTTCCCAGAAGTAAACGTAACAGTAGCCACCACACCCGAGGAGTGAGTGCGAGTGCTTTCTGGGAAATGTCGCATTAAGGGTTCTCGCGACCGCGCAGAGCCGTGCTAGCCTCACAGACCGTTATCACTATGTTACCGTCCTCTCCAGAGGTCCGAACTGTCTATTCCGAAGGGATTATCCCCACTCTTCGAAGGATGCCGAAGGAGCAGATATCCAACACCCTCTGTATTGACTCTACGACTTTGGATGTTGGGGTGGCGAAGGAGGTTGCTGCTGATGTTTTTTCAACAGGAGCTGAGATGGTTGATGCTCCAGTATCTGGGGGTTAGGCATTGCTCCCGTTCAGTACCCGCTCGCTTTCTGATCCTTTTCGCAGGTGTCGCTGGAGCCAAGGCTGCTACTCTCTCATTTTTGGTTGGCGGTCCAGAGGCGTCATTCAAACGGGCGGAAGGCGTCCTTTCATTAATGGGACAAAGGATCATCCACTGTGGTCCCTCAGGTTCAGGCCTTGGAGCAAAAATCTGTAACAATGTGAGTGTGAACCATTTATAAACCTGGCCGTTCAATATGACGTTTGGATAACAGCTTGTACTTGGTGTCCAACAAATCGTCGTCGGTGAGGCAATGCTTCTAGGCCAACGACTAGGTTTGGCGCCTTCGACCTTGGCTGGCGTGATCAACAGTAGCACCGGAGGTTGCTGGGCTTCCTCTGTCAATAATCCCACACCTTCCGCCCTTCCAGGGAAATCAGCACCATGTGAACGGGATTATGAAGGCGGTTTCGCAACGGCATTGATGCTCAAGGTATTTACGCTTTTACGGTGTAGGATTGTTTGGCGAAAGGTTTATTAAATCCTTTGTCGCGGCTTGCAGGACCTGGGTCTCGCAACGGAAATCGGAAAGCAAGTTGGAAGTCCTCTTCCCCTCGGCGAGGCGGCGGAGAATATTTACGGTCGCATGATCAGAGAAGAGCCAGTGTTATCACGGAAAGATTTCTCGTCTGTGTATGTGTTCTTGGGGAATGCCAAGTTCTGAAAATTAGTGTACTTCGAATAAAAAGAATCATTATTTTTCTGGTTTATCAAGATAAGCGAGTTGCCAAATACTTAACTTACTTGGGTCAGTGGTGCCTCGACTCTATCTCTCCAGCATCATGTCCAATGAGCCCAGAAAGCCGAGTGCTATCATATTCGGTATGCCGTGTCCTCTTTCTTCATTCTCAAAGCCTCATTTTGGGTGCCTTAGGCGGTCTTAACACCTGTTCAAGAGCATTAGCCGCATTCCTCGTTCCTGTCGATGGCGAACCTTTGGTCTCAGTATGTGCCAATCACACTCGTGTCAAGTTAGACCGATCTTACTACACCGTAGCATCTTCGAATGGTCGATAAATTCTCCGTGGTTCCGCCTACGACGTTTGTTCTCGCACCACTGTCCCAAGAATTCGGAAGTGATCTTATTGTGTGTTCAGTTACATTGGTGCCGAGTTCCCTAGAATTTTGGAAAAACCACAAGTAGAGTACAGGCAGGCCAATTTGACAGTTCAATGCATGTCTTCACCTCACTTTGGCTGATTGTCCCCTTATCACGGATTCATTAGCCATCGTTTCGTCCTCCTTCGATCCACCTGAAGGACAGGCACCCTACGATTATGTTTTTGACTTCACAGGCGAGGTCATGCATGATCGAACAGAATTGGTACGTGCCATCCTCTCATCTTTCCGGTGGTATTAGACGCGCATGTAGATCCAAATAAATACCACATGCAAGGTTGCAAGATTGATTGGCTTAGAGGCCGCAAACCGGAAGGTTAAGGCATATGTTCGAGTGCAGCACCCTTTCTACGACACTTCGACTTCGAAAGGTTCTCATAGTGAGAAAGAAGACATACGTCCTATCGAAACTACAGGGATATGGTGGCATGAAACCCTACGAATGCTTGCAGCAATTCAAGAGTGAGTGAGGTCTCTTTTCATGAATCTACAAAATATTGATTTGATACATTGCAGCCTCAACCTGGTCATCCTGCGAATCGGGTTCGTTTACGGCTCTTACACCAATTTTGGCATTGGTATGGTTCCACATATCCTTCTGGTGATTGAAATATTGAAGGTTCACCCTTACTTGACAGTTGCGTCGGCTATATCAGTAGGATCGGTCTACGGGTATCTCAAAAAGCCTTTGAAATCTTTGTGTGTAACCTGTCAATCGATTACCGACCACCCTTACATTACATTACCTGCTCAGGTGGTCGCCAGGCAAGAATCCCACCAACACTGTTCATGTAGACGACGTTGCGGGTGGATCTTGGGCTTGTGCGGAATGGATGGCTGCTTTGGGACGTGAGGCTGCAAACTCCCGCGCCGGGGAACAAATATTTTTTCATAACGATAAGAAGAAGGTGAAGGAAGTGGAGGGAATGTCATCGCATGATCAGAAACTTTCTGCCCCTCTCTTCAACTTGGTGGAGACATCTATTCTTCCTTGCGTTGGCACTACTCAAACATTCTTGTATTATAGGTTGACGATTCACAGACCACCCATCTCACTATGGGTAAAACGATCAGTTCTTTCTTTGGGACAACCCTAGAATTTTTATCCTTCGTCGAAACCGCCCTCATGAAAGCAAGTAGAACCCATTTCTCTTCAGTTGGTCTCCTGACCTGACAGTTTTTTCTGTCTCCCAGGTGATGGACGATGACCTGGAGGATATAAATGCGCACCACGTCGGGGGTTGGACAGAAATGATCGAAAATTCAAAACCACCCGTTCCAAACACACCTCTATCCGCTTACATGGATAAATACCAACTATCGAAGCATGTTGTCGCATTCGACAACACGAAGATAAAATCAGTCATTGGATACGAGCTGAGACGGCCCCGGTTTGATCATGACACGATCAGGGAGGTTGTCGATAAGTGGAAAGCAGAAGGAAGTTGGCCAATTCATGACTAGTTCCCCGTGGATCGCCTTTTCTCAGTTGTCTATGTTCTTCCGACTTCCCCCTCGCTATGATTTAAGTGATACCCTGTCTGGGTCTATAGCTATTTGTATTTTCGGATGATTGTAATTCAAGCTCGATGTCAACGTCATTCTTGTGCGACCTGTGGCAACGCAGAACTTAACATCGTATGTGGGTCCGGGCCTATCCTATCCTATGCATGCGTACTGTAACTAGATAAGACATCTGGGTGATCTAATTAGACTGGATTCTGTCTAGTCCTATCCAAGTCCTCGTCTTGTACATGTGTTTACTTGTATTTCAGCGACTTAGCATTTGTCGTTTCGGTATCCGCATCATCGGATTAGAGGAACCTTTAGTAGCTTTTGGGCACTAGTACTACTCTCAAGCCTTTCCTGCGGGCGATGTCACAAGAGCATGCAAAAGGAAAACAGTTCGATTGCGCTGTGCAATAAATACTTGTCTAACGATCAGACGTTATATTGTCCTCACTCATTAGGATGAGACGGTAAGGGAGATGGTATAACGTCGTAGAGAAAACCTGGTAAAAAGCGTTCCATCCTTTCTTGTGTCGCTGTCCACAGCGTCCGTTGTCGTTCATCTCTTTCGTCGTTTTCTGAAGAGGAAGGGGGTACGAGAATATTACCAGCATTCATGACCAGAAGTACATTCTTTAGCGACTCGGGGACTGCCTCGTACTAGAGCATGGTCAAAACCACATGAAAAACAAATCAAAGCGATTGGGACTTACTAGCTGGTCGCCTTTATCGATGTTCATCAATCGATCAAGAAGATCCAAGATCTGTATCCAGAGTATTCGGAAGTCTGACTGAATTTGACTCTCTCGTACTTTGAGGTGCATGAATGCCTTGCATAGAAGTACCGAAGCTCGAAGACGGGTTTCTGGCATCGCTTGAGGATCTCTTTGGAAGACTTCGGGCTTCAAGAGATCATCTAACAAGGGGAATATAACACGATTGAAGATCTCCTCCGCTTGAGTAGGATCAGCTTCGTCTAAAGTAGCTTGGGGACCCAACAGGATGCGTTGTAATTGGCTAATTGCATTGTGGCGGACCTCACGGGCGGCATTCGCGGAATGACGCGAGAGTGATGTCAGTAAGGGTAGACACATTTGCCGCCAGGCTGATTTGTCCTCAGTAGAGTTCCAAGAGACAAAACTCTACCACTTACCTTGATTTTTCGGTAGATTGGGAGAATCTACTAGGCGCGGCAGACATTTATGAAGATCATGCAGAAGATCAACAGCTCGTTTTCCGCGCGCCACGGGGGGGTAGCTAAGATCATGAATTAAACTGAGTCCGAATGGGTCTCTTTGTAGGTTTGCTTACTTCGTAGTTGTTAAAGGTTCGGTTCTGCGGCCTTTGTTGGGTCGATCCTGCATTGCAGCCCCGGCGATAGTGACGAATTCATCCAAAATGGTAACAAGACCCAAAAAGTTATCGGCTGTAACAATCTGATCGGGCCCGTCGGCAGCCATACTCGCTATGAGGTCAAAAGACATTCGAGCCGCTTCAGGATTGGGGATAGCAGATCTTATGAGTGCAAAGACGAGGCTCCACTCTGTTTGGGAACTATGCCGTACAACATCGTTAGAATGCCTCTGGAGCGGAATAAAGGAAATATGAAACCTGACGATGCTGCGATTTTTTCGAATCACGAGGATCAGGCCTGCAATGACCTGCTCGCCTACCGAATTTGCTACAGATGGAGGAAGGCCCGCAAGAAGGTCGAATGAGACATATATCTGATCCCGAAGCATGGACTAGGGGAGCTAAATATGGAACTGGTAGATATTGGAGGATGCTTTACTTACTTTTTGGGCGAGAATGAGACAGATTCGTAATAAGCTGACGACGGCACGTTCTACCAAAAGTACACTGTACTGCGTTGAGGTGGAGAGCAATGCTGACAGGTGCTCGAACACAATTGGCCTAGTGAGATATAAAAATCGAGTCTCATTCATTATATCACCATTTACGCACCAAAGGTCTTGTATATATTGGGGCGCTTGACACGCAATGCTGACCATCGTCTCCAAAAGAAATACGGATGCAGGATCGTACGGGAGTGGGGCTGAGTCATTCTGTAGGAGTGAACCATCATCCGAACCCTGCTTCAGCCTTGTCACTGTTCTTTCATGTGCCAAGGCTTCCAATGCGCGAACTGCAGCGACCATAGGCTCAACGTCGAGTGATCTTAAAAGACGGTAAGTTTCGAATAGCAGGTATCAGATTACTGAGCCACTTACATTATCTGGCTATAGAACTCGTCAAGTCGGCACGAGGTTATGCAATCAATGGTACAGAGGGTATTTTCGACGTCTGCATCCGTGACATCGGGCATCAGTGTCTCCGTGCTTGCACCGTAAGGAGTCAATAAGTAGGAGGACAGTGCAGAAAGTAGACCGCCTTCGTTCCTTGTTGTGGGCCGATGTGGTTGCCTCCCTCTGAGGGGTATCATGGAAACGCCACCAAGGAAATCCTCCATCTGTAACATTCTCGTGGGAAGTAATGAATGTAGGAAGAGGTTCTGAAACATCTCGAAGATCTATGATCAGATGTTAACGATGGTCGAGAGGGTGGGCTAAAGTGTGCATACCTGCGTCCAACCCTCTCGCAAAGCATTGCCGTTTCCGTTAACAATATTGAACAAAACGACAGCCGCAAGTTGACCTTTGAAATTCGTGCCAAACTTGACGGACAAATTCGAAACTGTAATAGACTGGCCCTCGACATCGATCACAGGATAATTAGGCACTCGGACCGGAAGGGAATCTGTCAGTAGACTTGTCGCCTCTGAAAGAGAGACTACAACGAAATCGAAGACATCAGGGAGATGGAGATGTCTGGCAAGTGTTGCGCATTGTCTGAATCCAGCAATGGCTCGCTGTGTGACATGTTCCTCCTCAAAACTGATGAAGGCGAAAGCAACGGCAGAAATGACAGGTTTCCAAGCGGACTTGAAGATGTCGACGTCGAAGAGGGACGTATTGCAAACTATGAAATTTCCTAGCTCGAGACTTCAGTCAACTAAATGTGATGCTAACCGACCATAGCTTACCGCTTTGACGAGAGCGCGCCAAAAGCTCTTTCCATGCATATTCAAATCCTAGTTGACCAGTGTGTTCTTCAGGCATAACAATTTCCCGCTTCCGGATGGAATCATAGATATTTTGCTGATGCGGAGTGAGTGTGCAAAAGCGATGAAATCCCGATCATGCCCTACCAAGAATTCTGGGGAGAAATCGCCTTCTCCATTCACCCCCTTCAAATTTTTTCGATAGTCTTCGAATGTCATCCGTTTCTGCTAGACATATGAGCTTTCCAACAAGCAGGTGATAGAAGATATACCCTTATTTGAGGGTTATGTTGATCCGTATTGAGCATGATGACAGAATAAGCCAGTACATAGACAGCATCTTCGTTTTTGATTCCATCTGGAAACACCAAATTGTCGATGTGAGAACAGAACAGCACGTCGCAGTGGTAACTTGGGAATAATGGACTTGCCTGGACCAGACGCAAAGTAAATGGAAGCGAATGTCTCTGCGATCCGAGATATTTGTTGGGCTTCTCCTGGTAACCGAAAACTCTCCAATAGCTCTCGCATAGCATCTGCAACTGGTTTCTGGAATAACCGAATGAGGCTCCAGGACAACATGGCAGAAAGGTTAACATGCGTTTTTAAAATCAAAGAGCCCGATGAATGCTTTCAGGATCTCTATATTCTCCGGCTTCGAGATGAAATCTCCCAGTAGACGTTTGTCCAACCTAGTGCAGCTTTTAAGGAATCTAGCAAGGCTATGTGCTTTGGTTACGTCGAGGGAAAGGTCGGTGTATATGAGCTTGTTCTCTTCCAAAAACGTCACACCCGCTTTAGGCTTCGAATTGAAACGAGTGGCTGCGGCAAGTATGACTTTCTTCTGAGATTTAGTTTGCAAGAGAGACTCTGGCGTTGGGAAGTTCTTAAAACGAGAAGATGGGAAGTGCTTCAGCATTCTACTTGAGCTAAGATAGTCAGAACTCACGGATGGCCACGGTTCTGAGTCCTGGAGTGGTGAAATCAGTAATATCCGGAAATCGATGGGTATGACAGCTACGAACGCCATCTGCACGCTGTGCCATGTCGTTCACGAACGCTAAAAGCATGTCGAGGCAGAGGTACTGCGTGTTCTGAGTGCCTTCCTGAGAATGGTCAGAGGGATAAATGGCCTGCATGTGGAAAAAGGATCAATTAATGCATAAAGCACTGGGTAGTATAACGACCTTTGTGAGGAAGTCGATTAGCCGCTCGAATAAGTTCTCGCAATTGATGTCGCAATCATAGTTGACATACAAGTCAACCATAAAGCTGGGATGGCGAGAAAGTTGACTCAGGGCCTCGAGGATTGATTGACGTGTTTCTCCACGAGCCGGCGCAACCAAGATGCGAGAGGGCGTCGCATATGCCTTCTCCGAATCAGATTCTGCCTCCAAAAGTGGAACCTTTGGACTTGATGTTGCTGGTGTTCCTGGCCTTGGTGAACCGGAGTAGGGTTTTTTACTCGAGGTTACTACGCCTTGCTGCCTTTTAGCGGTGCCGTTATTAGAAAGAGCCAGTCTGTCAATTGTGAATGCGAGGAAAAGTTCTTGTTGCAACTTCAGATGCTCCCGGATGGTCTCAAATACTGTTGATATTGTGCGAAGCGCTAGGTGCAGGACGGAGATATTGTCGGATCTAGCAAGTTGGAAAAGAAACTTGCAGCCCGGATCCACGATGAGGGACTCGAGAGAAGGATAATGAGCGATGTGATGGCCGGATTCTTCCAATGCTGCATTCAAAATCCCCAAGGCAATAAGGCGGGTGGAGTCGGTGTGTTGCTTATCGTTCGGGTCCAAGACATTGATTAGAACACGAAGAAGCTCAAATATTGACGGTAAGCCATCTGTGGTAGCCATGATCGTTAATCGTCTGCACGAAATATAATGCGTCGTACAGTGAGGTCTGTTTGCTTGAGGTGAAGTGGGCTCTTTGACGGTCGCTTCCGGTTCTGGCGGATTTTCTGCAGTGATTTCCTGAAGGGGTATTGGGCCACTTTCGGGAGGCAATTTGGGGGAAGAAACTGTCATCTTTATTTCACCTTCGGCAGTCACTTCATCTGCACCACGTAACTTTTCTTCTTCCGTCTCCGGATCTAGGGTGCATAACCTCGAAAACACCGTCCTGACAAGGGCATGCATGGTATCCTCGGCGGCACGGCGTAGCGTTTCTGTTACCGCGATATGATATGTTGGTGTAACGAGAACAAGTTTTGGATAACTCACCAGAAAGCCGGATTTGGCAACATGTAGTTAGCACAGTTTCGAGCATCTCACATACTTCGATGTCGCCGAGTACGCTCCCAACTTCTCCACACAAACACCTTTCAATGACCCTCATAATCTTCAGCAGAACCACTTCATCCCCCGAAGAATCGCTGGTTTCGAATTTACAGTGCGAGACTGTACTGCTGAGGTCTACTAGGGCATGCTCGAGGCCAATCGAGGTTGGAGCAATGAGTCCACAGATGAAAAAAGTCTGGAGGGCGGACAACGCGGCGGACGTGATAGGACCAGTTGAGAGGGGTGATCGGATAATTGCAAAAAATGGCGCGAGGATCACAGGTAGTGCTATCGTGGTCATGTCTAGCCGGATGTGCTCTGCATAAGCAGCAAAAGCTGGGAGAAAATGGACAACGTGCCGTTAACATCTTTGATCGTTCTCTTTAGCTCCTGAAACCCAACCATAAGTTCCGACTCTTTGTTGCCGCGCCCGGTAGGTTGTTTCGAGTAAGACGATGTTGAAATTCGTAGGCCAAGGTTGCTGCCTAGTGATGGGTCTCTGGGACCAACAAAATGAGTTGAGGAGGCCCAACGCGAGTTTTTACGCATCGCTGAGGTGACTGAGAGTATCTCTGAGTAGAGGACATGCTTGTGAGAGACCTTGCGGCGCGTCGTTGAGGGCGGTATTGCCACCGTCATCACCATGCAATGACCACGTTTGGTCAAAAAGGTAGTCTAAGTTTGGTTTGGAAGGGGTAGACAAACAACATTTCTAACATCTTATCTTATCGTGTCATCCACGTGACGTCTATCAGTCATCGATTCCTCTCCATCCTCATTTTCGGAGGGAAAATGGAATTCATCCCAGGCCCCCCAGTACACCGCGTTCTATGCGCAGATTGCGGTACTTCCTGCATGATGATGTCGAGATCCCCCACTGATCGAAAGCCTCCCAGGAACACCAATCGTCCCAAATTCTGCTAATTTGTGCGTCTCGTGCCTCCGGAATACGTGAGCCTTCTCGCTATCCTCGATCTAGACATACTATTGTACTCAATTCTTTCTAACCATAGCGTTGATATTACGGAGGGGATTCCAAAGCAAGGCGAGTAGAATTCCAGTGCACCAGAAGACTGACCTGATCATCGTCTCCCTCAGCTTCCGTCTCTTTTTGTCGAAATTGTGAGAGGTTTCTGTCGCCACCGCAAGCTTGGATGCTTGCCAAACCGGAATCGTCTGAACTACTGTCAATATGTCTGAAAAAGTTGAAAGGGTTGAACAAAGTTCGGCTAACGGATGCCCATTTCATCTGGACCGAGCCCCACTCCAAACGACTTCGTGTTTCAATAACAATTCAGAAGGAGGTGAGGATCGTCAATCCTATTCGCTGCTCTTGCCGACAGCCTGCCAGGTTCTAACAAACACAGTGTTGGAACAAACATTCGAGATCGAATACCTAGTACAACATGGTCAATGCCCCGATTGTACCAAACTTGCCGCCAAAAATACCTGGGCTGCTCTCGTGCAAGTCCGCCAAAAGGTTCCTCACAAACGGACCTTTTTGTACCTTGAACAGTTGATTCTGAAACACGGCGCTCAAAAAGATACTATATCAGTCAAAGAAGTCAAAGATGGCCTCGATTTCTTTTATAGCACTCGCGCTCATGCCCTAAAAATGGTCGAATTCCTCCAAGGAGTTGTCCCCGTTCGGTTCGCCATTTTACTGTAATTCCGTATTGTTTGGTTTGAGGGCCCCGATTACAGGTCAAAATCGTCCGAACAACTCATCTCCTCCGATACCCACTCTCATACCGCCAACTTCAAATACACATACTCTGTCGAGATTGTTCCCATCTGCAAGGACGATCTAGTGTGTATCCCACCCAAGCAAGCCCGACAGCTTAGCAACATCAGCCCCCTCACAGTGTGTGCGCGCGTCGGAAACTCCCTCCAGCTCCTCGATGTAGCCACACTCCAATCTTGCGAAATCCCGGCCAACATATACTGGCGTTCACCCTTCCATACGCTAGCTACCGTCACCGACCTCGTCGAATTCACCGTCCTCGATATCGAACCCGACGGACGGGCGAAAGGGAAACTTATCATGGCCGACGTGGAAGTTGCCCTTGCTGGTGCTTTTCGTTCAGGCGGGAAGGACCAAACTGATGACGAAGAGCTGATGGATTATGATGCGGTTGGCGCAAGCACGCATATTTTCCACACACGCACACATCTCGGAGCTATTCTGCAGCCAGGTGATACGGTGATGGGATACCATCTCACAAACAGTAACTACAACTCCGACGATTTTGCCGGCTTAGACGCCAGTCGGATACCCGACATAATCCTGGTGAAAAAGGCTTACCCCAACCGAAGAAAGAAGAGCAAAGCGAGGATGTGGAAGTTGAGAAGCATCGCGAAGGAGGCTGGGGAGGAAGGGGAGACAGGGAACGCGAGGGGAATAGTGGGGAGACTAGGTGGGCGCGATCAGAAGAAGGTGGAGGAGGATTACGAGTTGTTCTTGCGCGATATCGAGGAGGACCCCGAGATCCGGGCTGGGGTTAATTTGTACAAGGCACCTGACGTGAAGATGGCGCCACCTGTGAAGGGCGAGAAGAAGAGGGCGCCGTACGCGATGGATATAGACGAGGTTGGGCCACAGGAGGTGGTCAAGGCGACTGTTCCTGCTGAAGATAGGGAGGAGGAAGCCGACTTTCCTGAAGTCTCTTTAGATGAATTATTAGAGGACTTCGACGAGATGACGCTCGGAGCGGACGATACTGGTGTGCCACCAGTCCAGTGAAGAATATAATTCTCTCAGGACGTGTCTTCCGATTTTTCAGAAAGTGATTTTCAGGAGATTCAATCAATATCAAATTCCACAAGTATAGTACTAGGAGTAATACGACTAGGCAGAACCTGCGTCTGGTGCACGCGAGGCCATTGCAGCCTGTCCAGCAGCTGTGGCGGCAAGCCTTGAGCGTTTCCTCTCCGCTTCTACGATGACGGTCAGACAAGTAATGTGAAGGAACGATCAACGCACCTGCTTCTTTCTCTCGTTCTATCTCAGAAACGATTGTTTCAATCTCGGAAAGTTCCAGGTTCTAAAAGAACTCAACATGACATGCATCTGCAGGTTTGCGAAAAACGTACAGTGATCTTCCCATAGCTCTCCATGACACTGATCTCGATGTTCTTTGCTCCCGTCTGAACAACTTCCAGCAAACTTTTGATCGTCAGTTTAATACTCTCCTCCCTCGTGAGATCGTCCTTGTGATTCTTCTCCAAAAACTCCCGCACCGTTTTAGACGACCGCCCGATGGCGTTTGCCTGGCGTAGCCATTAACTTGATGTGACGCACTGTACAAGTATTTGGCTCACTTTCCATGCGCTGTAGATACCACTAGGTTCTGTTTGATATAAGCGTGGTCGAGTATCGTGAGGATCAAATCCAACGATGAGAGTGGAGATGCCGAATGGGCGAACACCACCGGATTGCGTATAACGCTGTGAATCGGATGAACGCCATTCATAAACAACTAGACGACATGGGCTCGGACCTGCTGAATTCCTGCAATGTGTCTGGTGATGTACTCGACAGTCACAGGGTCCTCGACAGTGAGACGGTGGCTCTGACATTCTATCCTTGCCTTGTCGATCAAGACCCGGCCATCCGCGGTCAAGCCTATCGGTCGTCAGACAGAGCTGTCTGATCTCGCAAGGAGATCGGGGCACCCACCGGCAAAGGCAAGACATATATGATCGTCAATCATGGCGACCTTTCTCACTGTTCGAGCATCTTGCAGTTGGAGGATTGATTTCTTCTCGACGCCTAAAACGACGACATCTTTGCCCCGCACACCAACCTGTAGCGTAATTGATCGGGGGCTTCTTTCGAGATACGATGCGAGGGCTGCTCACGGCACAAGTTCCCTTTCTCACAGCTTCGAGTGCATACTCGACCTATCGAATGACTGGAGTGAGCGAGTGTTTATATAAACACGATGGATGGAGGACGAACCTGGAAGAGATGGCCATCTGGGGAGAAAACGGTGAGCGCTGGAAGGTAAATATGATCAACGATTGGGGCCGAGGCGGGTGGAGGGAGTGGACGAGACCTCTATCGTACGACCGGGACATGAGTGAGAAGACACAGGACGCGCGTCGATCGAGGCAATAGGACGCACTGTACCTTAGGTAATCGCTTCCCCAATGGACATCATCGCGACCATGCTGTGATCGAATGCGCATTCTGCTCAAGTCCTCTAGAACAGCTCCACATTTCCGCAAGGCAGGAGCATTATGAACGACTCCTAGCAGAGGGCTCCGAAGCCTAGCAGACGCGATGTGGTACCGCACAAAACCTACGCCGCCCCATACCCCAGGTCAGCAGCTCGTTCTTATGGACGTCTCAGGCGTTTTTATGACTATGGCACAGGACTCATCCATCTCCTGAAGAAGGCTCTCTGGAACAGCCATGCGAAGGGTGCCACGCGGCCCGCGGCGCTTTGTTACGAAGGCTCCGTGCATGTTAGCCATGAGCGCTGGGACAGGGGTTGAGGATGCGGCTCATCCGTTATGGCGCATTCAATCATCTCCTAACAGCCACTGAGGTATCGCAACTACTTGATGGCATGCACGGCACTCATGGATCAATCCAACCAACCAATGTACTCGCCGCTTCTCGGTGCTCCAACCCCTAGTATTCGTAACATCCAAGCTTTGATCGAAAATGCATGGAAGGATGGCAAGCAATTGTCGCAAGTGATCTCTACATTATACTCACCACCTGGGTTCCAGGTTTCGACCGAGCAGGTGCGAAAGATTTAAAGAAATTGGTTGGTTCACGAAAGTGGATCGGAATGGCAGGTCAAGATATCACTGTTACTGTATTGACATCGATGTTGACGATACCTCTAGATTTATGGGTGGCTTTCACTTATCTTGGTCTACCCTACGTCAGCTATTTTTCCACTACTGTGAGCTTACCTGTTGCAGCGCCGAGCTCGTCGATTTCGATCTCAAAAACCAGCCTCGCGGTAAACTGAGCTTCCCAAAAACATCCTCTCGCGACATACCTGACCAGCTCCTCTTTAGGAGTGGAACTCGTCGTAGAATGGATTGTTGACTATTTTTCGCCGAAGCTAGCCAACGATAAACCCGTTAATATTAACGATGCTCTTCGAGGCGCTTCGCCGATAGTGGTGACCGATCGTATGCCTCTTATTCTCCAGCACAGTGGCCATTCCCGGGCAGTCGTCCGGTACGAAATGTCAAAGAGCGGCGAGGTGAACTTGTTGGTATTCGATCCATCCCTGCTCCCCAACAATCTTCTTACTTGGTGGATGATTCAAGTAACATATGTCTGAGACCGTGTTGCCGCGCCGATGCCTCACTGTGACAGGATGCGAGACATTTTTTCTGGTGGACATGATATGATTTTGCTTCGCCGAGCCAGCGAGACTGTCCACACACTATGTTGGTAAAACATCACCTTGGCCTGATGTGTATGGCAGTCATCGAGTTGGAATAATTGTCTGCGTGTCCTTCGTATAAATACAGTGTTTTTCAATTCTGGCTCTACCATATACCATTTTTTACGGCTCACAGCCATCCCGTCAACTGAACTGACCTGTCACAACTTCAAAAATCCCCTTGTATGCAGCTGACTTGGAAATGAAAGAAGACCCAACCCGAAAAATGACAAGAACCTTCGAACTCAGTTTCCTCCTGCCTGGGGACCCCTGTTAGGCTTCTTCCAGCCATGCTTCTTCATACTTGCGAGGGCCACCATTGGCGTCACATAGCCGTCTGCGTCACTGTTTTCTGCGGCCCGGGGGAGAGGGCTGTGCCTTAGGTAATCGGATTCGCTTCCCCCATGTCAGAAATCGACATCATCGGCGCGACCGCGACCGTAGACTCTGTAATCGAATGCGCATTCTGTTCAAGTCCTCTAGAACAGCTCGATATTTCCGCAAGGCAGGAGCATTATGAACGACACCTAGCAGAGGACTCTGCGCCGACCAACCGTATTCTAAAGCATCTGAGCAGACGCAATGAGAACTACGATGCGTTCTGGTGCCGCACGAAACCTACGCCGCCCCCGCCGAATTATACTCCAGGTTAGCAGCTCGTTCTTCTGGGCGTCTCTGGGCGTTTTCATTACTATGCCACAGGACTTATCCATCTGTTGAGGAAGGCTCTCTGGAGCAGCCATGCGAAGGGTGCCACGCGACGCGCGGCGCTTTGCTACGAAGGCTCCGTGCATGTTAGCCATGAGCTCTGGGACAGGGGTTGGGGATGCGGGTAACTTGTGCTCATCCGTTATGGCGCATTCAATCATCTCCTAACAGCCACTGAGGTATCGCAACTACTCGATGGCATGCACGGCACTCATGGATCAATCCAACCAACCAATGTACTCGCCGCTTCTAGGTGCTCCAACCCCTAGTATTCGTAACATCCAAGCTTTGATCGAAAATGCATGGAAGGATGGCAAGCAATTGTCGCAAGTGACCCCTACATTATACTCACCAGCCGTGTTCCAGGTTTCGACCGAGCAGGTGCGAAAGATTTGAAGAAATTGGTTGGTTCAAGAAAGTGGATTGGGACGTCAGGTCAAGATATCACTGTTACTGTATTGACATGGATGTTGACGATACCTCTAGATTTATGGGTGGCTTTCACTTATCTTGGCATACCGTACGTCAGCAATTTTATGATTTTGCAGTACTGTGGGCTTACTCGCTGCAGCGCTGAGCTCGTCGATTTCGATCTCAACAACGAGCCTCACGGTAAACTGAGCTTCACAAAAACATCCTCTCGCGACACACCTGATCAGTCCCTCTTTAGGAGCGGACGTCGTCGTAGACTGGATTGTAGACTATTTCTCGCCGAAGCTAGCCGAGGATAAACCCACTAATATCAACGATGCCCTTCGAGGTGCTTCGCCAATAGTGGTGACCGATCGTATGCCTCTTATTCTCCAGCACAGCGGCCACTCCAGGACGGTCGTCGGTTACGAAATCTCAAAGACCGGCAAAGTGAACTTGTTGGTGTTCGATCCATCCCTGTCGGTGTATTACTTGTCCGTATGTCCTCCAATTAATGAACCTTGAACAGTATTGTAGATAAGGAGACGCGGAATGCGGCAATCTCGCTGCACAGTTTATCCTTGCCGTCCGCGTCTATACGTCATTCTCCCCGGCAATCTCTTGGTTCGATGGATGGTCCAACCAGTACTGGGCAACGCATGTCTGAGACCGTGTCACCGCGTTCACGGCTCACGACGGCAGGATGCAAGATTCTAGATCTCACCCTCGAAGGGAACGACGAGGTGGAAATATCAAGGGGACCGATGAAATTTTTTGGTCATATTGCGAACAGCCGGCTCCGGACTGAAGGGAGGCGCCAGGTAAACCTCGACAAAATGCTAACCCGCTTCAAAGAGGGTACCGAGAAACTCAGGTTGATTTTCGCATCCTGCCCGTAGTGTGCTGGCTGCTCAGCTTGCTCATCCTTTTAGGAAGAAACAATACCAGATCCTCTATTTTCCGATGAAGTGCCCGCTGACAACGGCAGAAAAGAATGAGAGGATGGTGGTTACGAGCACAAGAGCAATCTGAGCATGGTGGCATTGGTCCATTTATCCAGCAAAGATTACATGCATTGAGGATAGATGGATAACGGCGACACAGTACTTTAATTACATGCATACATAACTATACAGAAGCCATAATAACATCTCCAGCATCCACACCGTCCGAGTAAGCTTCTGGATTGGTAGGATCGGACTCTACAGGAGGTGGAAGATGAAGTGCCGCAACGGCGCTGCGGAGAGCACGCTCCCATGCCTCCTCGACTTTATAACCTCCTGCCCTCATGATACCTTCACGATCCTTCCGAACCGCTTCGCTCAGGAAGTCAGGGTATCCATCAATGCGCAGTTGGAATTGATCCTCGTACGCATACCAATTGTCCTGCAACGGTACATGGGGAAGGTCCGGGACGACGGTGCTCTGAGCGGCTCTGGACCTCAATAGCCTAGCGCTGCTCTGCAGGACTGTGGCAGACGCGGATCGGGCAGTGGAGCGTTTCAAAGCGTTGGCGCGAGACTTGGCGATAACTTTGTGAGCGTTCTTGTCGCTGGTTTCGAGTTTATCGATGATCTCCCTCTTTTCTTTTTCACGCTCTTCCCGTTCTTCTTCCTCTTCGCGACGAAGCTCCATGGCTCGCATTTCGCGCTCGCGGCGGTCGGCGTCCTCGTGGTCCTTGAGGGCCTGGGCATCCGCTTCTTCGCGTTGAACATTGAGTTCGATAAGGGCCGCATTTTCGGCACGATAGGCATTGATGCGGGCTTCGGTTTTGAGGATGTCAACGTCGTTGATGAGATTAAAAGCTGAGAGAGATATGAAGCGAGGGATAGGTGGAAAACTGTGGGTACAGACTGATATCCTCGACTTCCTCGAGATAATCGTTGTACGAACGCAGGTCGGGGAAATCTTCGCGACGCTTGTTGAACCTTGATTAGTGTCAGCATGGGACGTGATTTACACTCGAAGAGGGAGTCACTCTTTAGCGATTCGCCTCCGGATGGCGACTTCCCTCTCGACATCAAGGTCCTCGAATGTCTGGGGAATGAAGGCGAGTTTCCTGAGTACCTTGTTGCAGATTGGACACGGTGCAGGCCCAAGGGTGAATAGACGGTCTATGCAGGATTCACACCTGGCTGGGCTGATGAGACGAGGGAGAGTGAGGCCAGAGGGAGACAGACATTTTGTGATAGCAGGAACTGACGAGGAGGCGAAGTCTTGGGTTCAGATATCGGTCGCTCTTGCATACGGGACATTGGTCGTCCATGGACTGACGAGTGAGATGGGTGAGACGGGTAGGGGGGAGAGGGGGGGGACTGACGAAATACTCTGTGGTCCTGCCGGAGGGGTCCTTGACGCCGCCGTTGAATATGGCTATTGAGGAGGAGGCGGCATTGTTGATGAGGGGCGTCGATGAGCGTGTGCTGGCATTGGTGACGGCGCCGCCCTTGCGGACGGTCTTGCCCTGCAGCCAACCTCGGGAGGCCATGGACAAAGTGATGACGTAAGAGATCACAAATGTCGTCCGCTGTCACTTTGCCCGGCACCCCTGACGACATCCCTGCCTTTTTCTTCGGCCACGGCTCCCCCTCCCTCGAGAATCCCACCGTCGCAGCGCGACCAGACGGACTCGCCGCCTTCCTGAGAGATTTTGGGCCGGCCCTCCTCAAAAAGTACAACCCGAAGGGTATCGTCGTCTTCAGCGCGCACTGGGAGACTGGATCTCGCCTCGGTACGCGTCTCTCGACTTCGCCCACCGACTCCTTTCATCTGTCAGCTCAGTCACGGATTATGGCAACGAAAACCCGCTCCTGATGGACTACTATGGCTTTCCTCCGGAACTCTACCAGCTCACGTTCAAGTCCAGAGGCGACTCTCAGCTCTCCGATCGCATCGTTCAGCTCTACAAAGAGGTCTCGTCCACTTTGCACCATCCCATTTTCGCGCTTACACCGCCGATAACTAGGCGGGTCATGCTGCACGTAAAACCACTATCAAGGAGCCTCGGGGCTTGGACGGGCGTGGCTTCCACGGTCCAGGTCTGGACCATGGAGTCTTCATCCCGTTCCGATTGATGTTCGGTCATGTTTTCACCGACGTCCCCATCGTTCAAGTCTCTATCGACTCCAGCATGAGTCCCGAGAAGAATTGGGCCCTCGGAGCGGCCCTTGCGCAACTCAGGTCAGTGTCGTTATTGCGAATCTCACTCCCAAGTTGGAACAACATTTTCTCAGGAAAGAGGGCATTCTCATCCTCTCTGGGGGACTGACCATGCACAACATGAGAGATCCCAGTTGCTGGAGCCTGGCCACATGTAAGCCCATCCATAAGGAGTTTGATCAAGCTGTGCTTGATGCGGTCGCGGTTCTTGATGTACGCCCCATCACCATCTCGCTTCCTGTCGCTGATAAGTATCGTCTACTTAGGCGGGAGAGCGAAGACAGGCGATGATAGATCTCATGAATCATCACGGATTCCACGCAAGTCACTCACGAGAAGAGCATTTCGTGCCGTTGTATGTCGCCGCTGGGGCAGGAGAAGGAGGGGGACGTGTACAAGTCGTTTCTAGCCTTTATGGCAGTGCGACGGTCGCCTTCGGTGTCAATTAGATAACTTGCTTCTTGTGTACACCAAGAATTTTTGGCTGTTGCCACGTTGAACCATCTAGTGCCAGCCTCGGATCTTTGGTCACGTCTCTCTCGTTTCACCTTTGATAGACATGTCTCTCGTCGACGCCACTCCAATAGCCCCAGAGGCTATCCGACGTCCCTCAACGACCAGTCTCCTTTCATCTCATCCGTGCCAGTCACAGATTCTCGTCCCAAACGCTCCACCAACACCACCTCTTTCTCCCAACCATGCTGAACCACAATTTGACCAGATCATGGTTGACGCTGAACTCTGCCCCGGGGACCCTCATCCAGAAAGCATGGAAGTCGAAGATGCCAGGTATCTCGCCACGGAGCCCAAGCGACCTCTAAGGTTACTTGAGGACGAAAAGGTTCATCTCCAACGATCCGGTCTGAAATTGTCAGATTTCGAAGTCAGGGGGACGCTAGGTTGGTCCACTATTTCTTAACTTGTAATATAACTTAATGACCCCCCCAAGGGACCGGTACTTTTGGCAAAGTTTTACTTGTCCGACATCGAAAGTCGAAGCCGGGTACTCTGAACCATTTCGCCATGAAAGTACTCCGCAAGACAGAAATCGTCCGACTTCGCCAGGTCGAACATGTCAATGCGGAGCGTTACATTCTATCCCGTGTTACGCATCCTTTTATCGTCGACCTTTTCGCCACTTTCCAGGACAGTCTCAACATTTACATGTTGATGTCTTACGTTCCAGGCGGCGAACTCTTCACCCACCTCCGTCGAGCCCAGCGTTTCACGCCAGACGTAACACGCTTCTATCTGGCAACCATCATCGTGGCCCTGAAATATCTACATTCATTCAACATCATCTACCGTGATTTGAAACCAGAAAACCTCCTCTTGGACTCTCGCGGTTATCTTCGCTTGACCGATTTCGGCTTTGCCAAAATTGTCGACGACCGCACATGGACACTCTGTGGCACCCCGGAGTATCTCGCCCCAGAGATCATCCAATCGGATGGCCATGGAAAGGCCGCCGACTGGTGGGCTTGTGGAGTCCTCTGCTATGAGATGCTTGTCGGCTACCCACCCTTTTTCGACGAATCACCATACGGTATCTACGAAAAGATCCTGAATGGCCATATACATTGGCCACGAACAATGGATCACCTGTCGCGCGATCTCATCAGAGCTTTTCTCAACCCTGATCGAACCAAGCGCCTGGGAAACATGAATGGCGGGCCTCAAGATATTTTTGACCACCCCTGGTTCAGAGGCGTGGATTGGAAGGCTTTAGAGCGTCGTGAAATCAACGTAAACCGATCACTCTGGATTCTATTGACGTCCACTCACCCATTTTCCCCTCTAGGCTCCTATCATTCCACACACATCGTCAGTGGATGACACTCGTCATTTCCTCCATCTGCCTACCCCCCCATCGAATGAAATGCCCGGTCTCGTCCGGGAAGAGCAACCTCTAGCTCCTCATCAGCGTTTTGACCCTATGGCCTATCATTTTCTCGAATTTTAATTCTGGCGCTGCCTTCCTTGATTGTTCTTTTAACAGATTGTATTCGCCTTCGGATGACCTCTTTCCTCCGTCATACTGTATAAATTAAGCGTATGTCTCGTTTATCCAGTGACTCACAAGCAGTCTTGTCATACCCCGAGCTGTATCAAAATCGTCTTGCGACCCTGTATATCTAATGCCTTACTGGCCTTTCTTGTGTATATTGTTCTTAACTTACCCAGTACTTCCACTGTAGCTCTGCGTTGAACTTTCTTCCCTGTTATATGTATCGTATACTATATCGTCGAACTATATGACTCTCGAACAGTTTTTAGTCACTCGAACTTGACGTTTTGTGCACTGTGACTCGATACGCACGCCTCGAGCTTGAGATATGGCCAGCGAGACGTCGCACTTCCTCGTTTCGGAGGCACAACTTGTCCTGGACGAAGTCAGTCTTTCTCCCAATACTCCGACCTCAATTCCTGATTGAAATCGCCCATGAAAGGCTCGGAGACAAAAGGCTGAGAAAAACAAGACCACCGGTTCGCCCATAGAACTGTCGGGCAAAGCCCTAGGGATCGAAGTACGCGGAAATCATGCATGGATCGCGGAGAACACGGCTGTCGCGCGAAAAATAGATCTGGAGGTAGGATTGGTGGTGCAAGCCTGCATATAACCTGCATTTAACCATCTTGGCATCCAGTCCGGAAAAACGCTCCAGTTGTACCACGGCCACAGCGGTCCTGTAACGGCCATCGCCTTTTGCGACAAATCCCCTGGGTCTGGTGGTGGAAGTATCCTCATAACTGGATCATGGGATAGGGTAGTTTTTTTCAAACCCTCGTTTCCAAGCTTCTGACCTTGACCACGCGTAAAGACAATCAAACTCTGGGATACCAACGTATGTCAGTTTGCTTCATCGCAGGGGTCTGGCTCATCCGTCCGCGACCGCAGACAAAAGCTTTACTTTCAACAACTGCAGAGGCTCATGGCGATTTTGTCAAGAGCCTTTTCGTTATACCCTCTCTTCGATTATTGATCTCCTCAGGTTCAGATAAAATTGTGCGGTTTTGGTAAGTCTTCTATCGGATCGCAGCTAAACTGGGACGGTTTGAATCCTTAAAACCCAGGGATATAACGACGCCCGAGCAAAAGGAGCCGCTGCGAAGTCTGGGCTCGATTTCGTCGCATACCCGACCTGTTGAATGTCTCGCTGCGACTACATCCTCCCAGACCACTGCCCAGCTCTACACTGCAGACACCATGGGTGTCATCAAATGCTGGGCATTGGAGAGAGAGGACGGTGTATCCCCCCGAATAAAATCTACTCTAGAACGAGAGTACAACCACCATCGGACGAGGATCAATGAAATCTGGGTTGGCGATGGCCAACTCTGGACAGGTATGTGGTCACAAGTCAGGATCGATTTCTTCCCATCTCCGTGCACTGAAAGATAGAGAACAGTCTCGTCCGATGAAACCCTCCAGGTAGTTTCCACCGACGCCCCACATATCAAAGCGACCGTGAACATCCGTCATCCTGCGGCCGTCAGATCCATCCTGCCGCTCTCCTTGACCGATCTGTCAGAGCCTTACCTGATCACTGGTGCAGGGGATGTAGTGCGAGTGTACGATGTTAGTTCTCCAGACGAGCCAGAGCTTGTCAGAACTGTCGACGCGCATTGGCATGACGTTACCGCAATCCGGCTTTGGAAGAGAACGACGGTCGGAAGTGACGGAAATATTTGCGTTGAACCTTGGATCATCAGCACGAGTCTGGATAGTACCATTCGCAAATGGCGGTTGACCGGTTGGTGCACCTTGTGTGTAGCGGACAGCAGCCTCATATGCATTTAGAGCTCTTGACGCCCGCACCACCCGATACCCAAGCTCAGGACACAAAAACAAACGCACAAGAAGTGACCCATACTTCCTCTCCCCCTGGGGGCTTTTCAATGACTGAAGAGGAAGAACGCGAACTAGCCGAGCTATTGGAGGACTAGGATGATTCAAGTTCTGGTACACAATTATACCCTTCCCGACTATCATAGGCCGTCGAATATTAACAACCTCGCATTTGCCTTTCCCATCCTGGATAGTATGGATCCTCATCCAACGTCCTCTCCGTCCAGTCTTTTGGAACCCAGCCCTTGTCCTCTTGTTCATTCGCCCACAGATCTAAAGCAGGCAACACCCGATGTTCAGTGTGATACGTCGATTTATACTCCAAATATTTCGGCTTTCCGTCTCGCAATATTTTAGCAAACAACTTTGGAATGTAGGGCTCTTGCCGGAGGTCGGTTACCGGTGTGAATAGGGCTTTAAAATTGAATACAATGGCTTGGGATTTGGGTAGACGCCGAAGAGTCTGCCAATCAACACGAAGGTAGATATCTTCTAAATGGACGTCTGCTCGTTGAGAGTCCCGCCCAATAAAATGTGGGCCATCGATTTGTGCAAAGAGAGGCTGACCGATTTCTAAGCTCCAGGTGCCCCTCTGGATTGGCTTATCGCAAGGCATTTTTAAAAAAAACCTAAGTGAATCACATTTTGGATGCGTTTTATCGTTGCTGGGAATAACGCACCGGTCCATGGAAGACTGCAACTTCTCCTTATAGTCGGGCACTGGACCATGGATCTCATGCAGCGGTTTCCCAATCTTTTCAGCGATATTCCAACTCACAGCAGAACATGCTACCCCTCCAGTAAGTACATAAAGTCCAGTCTCCTTGTCTTCCTGTGTGATGAGGAAATCTTCCGGGACATGATCAAGCAGAAATTCCAGACCGCGAACGGTCCTTGTATCCGCATGCAGGCCCAGAATCTGATTGTAAAATAATCCAGATCTCGGATAGTACTGGAATTGAGCGGGGTATCGAGTGCAGAGGAATTGGATGACCATGTCCATCAGCTCTATACATGCAGCCTCACTACCAGGCAGCACATCTAGAATCATCTTGCCATGCAGTTCGTAGAGCTCCCGGCGCTGTTTGATTCGTTCCTGGTAGGTGGATTCGAGTTCAATCCACCAATCCGGTTCCATCTTCTTGAGGGCTGCAGGGTAATGGAGGCATGAATGAATGAGAGGTTAATCTTCGAAGGACGCAGTTCAGCTTACCCATAGTCTGATGATATTCCCATCGAAATGGCCGGTAAGGTCGAGGTCTGGCTTTCTCCAACTCAAAGTCCACAAGTGGGGTAGGTGGAGGAACACCTGACAGTTTGAAATAATCAGTCCGACCACGATCCAGCTTCCAGAGCCGTCGGATGCGTAGGGAACCGTAATGGCAGACAATGACCAGCAAGGTGAGGCCTACGAGGAGAGCAATGGCGTTTTCCATCGTCGGATCGTTCGACTCTTGCCTGCTTTTCAAAGTTCGAGCTCAAGGTCCGACACTAGCACGTGGGTCAGGCGACACCAGCGAGCTTCACCGAAGCTATGGGCCTTATGTCATAACGCTTTAGTTAGCGCCACAAACGTTTACATAAATCGCAGTCCTCACCAACTGAGTCGATGTCGGCATTAAACACAGCTCTAGTTCTCCTACAGTGTGAGTCGCAACTCACAGTGAGCACGACCTGTCACAGTGTCACGAGACCACGGTCCCCATTCAACCTTTTCAAAGTGGAGAGGGGCTTGTCCGGCCGGGAGACAAGCCCCCTTCCTCTAGCCCAGCTCCATTATCGTCTGAACGCGAGACTTCGTCCATCCCGCGATGATGTGATATACTGTACTAGATGGCGAAAACTTGACGGTGGAAAATGATGATGACGTCGACAGGGGTGGCGGAACGAGACATGTGCATGCAGAATCATAATGTCGGCTGCGTCCAAGCCCATCTTTCCTCCAGAAAATTTCGGCTGCATCATCGACGACCTTTTCGACGACAGGAAGACCTTCATGGAATGTAGTCTGGTCTGTAAAGCATGGGTACCAGTTTGCCGATACCATCTGTTTTCCGAAGTGATGCTTAGCCCGGATACGTGGTGGCAGGCCTCACAAAGCTTGGATGACCCACTTATACCCGCGTGCTGCGCTGGTGGCTTGTCATCTCCTCCCTGAGGGATGGAAGGCCATCACCTCAGACTTCATCCTTTGACCCTTGCTTGGCTACTTCCTGTCAAACCTACTGCGATGGGTGCGAATTCTGTTTCCTGCATTGGACAACCTGAAACTTCTGGCTGCCGATTCTCAAACCCGGTTTAAAGACGAGATGAAGCAACTTACCTTTCCGAATATCACTTTCTTCGTTGTCAAGTGTGGAGAGAGGCATTGGACCCGATATGGAATCGAGGGCAGCACTACCCCCTCCTGCAAAGTTTCCCAGCTGTCTTTCCCCGTGTCACAACTGTCGATTTTGCAGATTTTTTGATACGTTCTATGAAACGGTCCAATTCATCTGTTCCTTTCGTGAACTGCAAAAGTTAGTGATCCTCTTCAGGACAAAGCACGTTCTTGATGGGAATCTCAAACACTTCTGTCTCCCTCTGGGTTTGAGAACAGTCGCCATCCAATGTGAGTCTTGGGACTCAGAGGAAATAAACTTTGTCAAGTGGCTTTCCATAACCGAGCCGACACCACGATTTGTCACTTTGACATTCCTCTACTTCGATTCAGTCCATCGAGTTGGGCAATATCTACAGCATTTGAGGCTCGTCACCCTTGTTCGTCCATTCCCCAATCTTTTATCTCAGCAAAGTTGGACTATCTACATTTAGATGACTGGTGGCAAGCTTTAGTCCATTGGTTTCCGAAGCAAATGTCGCACTCCGGTATCTCGACTTGCGTTATGGCTCACCGGTCTACTACATACACCATCTACCGACATATATAAGGAGCACTCGAGTGGAAGAGATCATGCTGACATTTTCGATCCCGTGCGCGAATAGCGAAGACTCGGACATGCGTGATGAGTGGTCCACCCTCGACGCGATGATCACTGGCGCCCTTGTTGCATATCCTCGCCAAAGCTTTGTGCTCCACATATACATGCCGTCACTGCCCAAACCGGCGGGTGAAGAGTGTGCGTAGTGCTTCCTGCCTCGATGCAGCACGCTTTGGGTGCTGGGCTTTGTATACTACGATGAGGTGGTACTTCGAAACCAAACGAGGACGGCAGGTCATCCGTTATCAGCCTTTATATTTCCACAGTCCGCCGCGGTGAGTATCTAATAGTTCACATTGTCTGCGTGGCAATTCAGCGGTTTGTTCCCCCATCCAGGGATCACCCGCCTCTCGTTCGTTTTCTTACAGTGGATCGCGGCTGCCCCTAAAAGCAGCCGTAGAATTTTCAACCACAGACTAAGTGAACACTACTGGTTTAGCAACGCAATGTATTGGGAAGTTGAGATGTGTTCACGAAAATGAAGTGGTACCATAGTATGTTGGCTGCACCCATTCTGCTTCGTCTAAGTTAATCGGGGGATGAAGAAACTCCTCGAACTCGGATGTGCTCTGCAACAGCTCACTCACCAGTCATATATGTCAGCGTCCAATGGTTGAATATTCCACCTTGTACCGTAGATCATATGCCGTTCCCCGGCCTCCTTCGCGTGCACCATAGCAGGCACTGCGACTTCTTGTATATGATGATGGTGAGATAGTGGTCCAGTGCCACCATTGCATCAACATCATTTTAGCCGTGGCTTTTTACAACAACTGGCAGCTTCCTGAGCATTTGAAGACATATGTGGCATAATACAAAGTGCTTTGTAGCTTGATAAAACTACTAATAAAAGTGATAGCTTGACCCGGTGTCACGAGACCGAGATGTCCGCTTGCCCCGTCGACCAGACCTCAGACCAGACCTCACAGATATGTCCCGTCGACCACCGTTCAACCTCAAAGTGGAGTCGGCTTGTCGGAGATAAACCCTTTTCCTCCAGCCCAGCTACGTTATCGTCTGAACGCGAGACTTCATCCATCCCCCGAATATCTGACGGGAATTGGGTATACCCTTCCGAAGCACAATTCTTTGCCGCCATGGCTCGGAAAAACCATAACCCTCAGGCTGCCGATATGAAGAGTATCGTTCCGATACATAATGCTGTCAACGAGCGTGCCTGGGCAGACATCATGAAGTGGGAGGCGGGAAGAGGAGGGGAAGCCTGTGGTGGCGTCAAGCTTGTTAACTTTCAAGGAAAACCAAACGAAATCAGCCCCCGCGCGAGATGGAAAATGCTTTTGGGGTAAGTATGTGCCTACCGCGATGATAGGCCTTGAGCTGATGCTTTTAAAGGTATTCCGCTCCCTTTGACAGACATGACTGGATCGTGGACCGTTGCGGCGTCCGAACTCGCTATATAATCGACTTCTACACGGGACACAGTCAGGGCACACCTTCTAGCAACTTGTCGTTCTTCTTGGACGTTCGGCCAGCCCTAGACAGTTGGGAGGGCTTCAGACTAAGGACGGAAAGATTTTGGAGCAAATGGCTTGGATGGTGAAGAGGTTACAACTCAATCATCTCGTAGTTGCGCGTTGTGAGTAATACTAGTCATCGTTTATACCGTACTCTGGCCTTCTTAGATGGGGGCTCTGCCTCTTCTTCCTCGCTGCTCTCTGACGCCTCGTCTCCTACATTCCCCTCATCCTCACTGATCTCCTCGTCCTCATTCCACACACCGTCCCCGTGGTCTTCCTCACCTGATACTTCATCTTCGCTGGGTTCGCCTGCCTCATTGGGGCCCTCGCCGCTGTTCGTCTTGGCCGCGGCCTTCTTCTGCTGAACATTCCGCTCCTGCTCCTCCCGCCTTTCCTTTCTCAATTTCTCCTTTGCCGCATGTGCAGCTCGAAGCGCAGCTGTCTCTGCCTTCGTTTTTTTAACTGAAAGGAAGTCGGGTCATTCACACCGATCGAATGGACGATCCGATTCACTCACCAAATTTGTGGTAGATGACGTTGCCTTCTTTGCCAGGAATACCCTCGACGATTTTCACCAATTGCAATTCCATTCTTGGTCCCACTTCGTCCAATCTTACAGCTCTCCTTTGTCCTTTCTTGTTGTTTCTCCCCACGTAGTCATCGGCCAGATTGACAGCGTCTCCATCATCCCCAGCCACACTTTCCGTCGAAGACGCCGCACTCTCATATCCACCTTCTACTCCAGGATCTCCTCTCCTCCTAAGCACAAAGTCCGCGATATCCTTCTCGTTCCCGAGATCCAGAATACCCGAGGTCAAGGAGTTCTTGGACGTACCGGAAGCGCCTTCAAGGACGCGGCGAACGCGCTTAGAGACACCATACGGCTTGACGGTGATAATATAATGACGGACATCAACCGTTTCGCGGTCGACGTTGTAAGAGACGAGGACAACTCGTCGAGCAGAGGAAAGGCTAAGAGTGTTCGGGGACAGGGGTGGAAACATGGTCTGGAAAGTCTTCATGAGGAGAGGAATTTGAGGGGGCGTCGTTGGAGAAGGGGGTGGGAAGGAAGCCAGAACTAGCTAGAAAGGCACAATTAGCTATCGATTGAGATTAGCAATGGGAGAGATGCGAACGAGTGGGGCGCTAAGATATTCCATTCCGATGCTGCGTGTCCTCCGGGACGTGTTGAGGATATCTTTTATGAGACTATAGCGCTCTACCCGAAAGCTGAGGGTCGGGCCGGATGATAGGCGCACGATACGCATCGACGGTGCGACGGGTGTAAGGGTAAACGCTAGGAGGTGGGTCACTTGGAGGGTGGGCCCCATCCCGAGATAGTCTTTGAGTTTGTTGCGATTACGCTCCTGCCCTTGTTGTCAACGATGTAGCGAAAGAAACGAAACTCGTACGGCCAGAAACGCACTTTCAAGCGACTGGCGGTGTTGGGCTCCATGAGCTTGCGAACATCGCGCACAAGCTGTACGATGGAAGACCCGACCTGGCCGTGTTTTATAACGAAGGACTTCGGGGTGTCCGCTGCGGGGGACGCCACGGGGCCCTTGAGATGCGTCCGGTTCTTGCGTCTACGCGCCATCCGTCCGATCGTCGACGCCGTCGTTCAGCAAAAAACCTCATTTCGTCCTTTGTTTGATACAGACGCTCCTGCCAAACAATGCACTCCATGAGCCGTCTCGCATCGTTTCGCGGACCGTCCACCCCCTCTCCTTCTCCGGTCCAGACAAAACAGCCCAGTTCCCCTTCTTTGACCGCAGAATCCACATACCACAGAAAAACACGTCTCTATCTGCAAGAACTCCGGGCGATCTCAGACACCTGGCACGACCTCGTCCTCGTCGACGGAGTCAAGGCTGCCAAGAGTCTCGTCGACGCACGCACAGACTTAGAGTACAGTCTCACTTACACTTACACACATTCACGCTCTTATAGCCCCCCTCCAGCAATGAACTCGTCCATAACCAACCCCGATCGGTCGTCGTGGGGCCAAAGCTCTCCGTCATGGAGAGACACATCGCTGAGCTCGACGTCGTCACAAACAAACTGGTAACATCGATTTCCGACCGTTCACATTGCGCAGATATGAATCTATTCATCGCAAAAGCAAAAACAGTTTCGGAAAATGAACTCCGTCATCGACAACATGGAAGCCATTCTGATCGAAGCCCACAAAGTCAAGGGATGGCGGTTCGTACATGAACAGCCTCTATGGGTGACATGGACACTGGAGAAATTCGGTACGACCCACCTGGCTATCACCGAGATGAGCCTAATCCATCCCGGTGCAAAAGTCACCTCCGTCGCTTCGCTCCTGGTACCTTACCATCGTTCATTGCAAATGCATATCGACCTTGTCAACACCCTCCGGAGTCATTCCATCTCCTTTGAAGATTCGCGAATCGTGCTCACCAAATGGGTCTCACAAGCCCACCTCGAGAGCGCAAGTTGGGATGCCAAATTCGAAGATATATGTGACGTCGAAGTCGATCGTTGGGGCAGGTGATCGCAAGGGTGGACACGAAAAGCAGTATGTAGATTATATGTAAGAGATAATTTTACAAGTCGTCGTCGTCGATGTGAATCTCGTCGACATTATTCGCTAAAGACTGTTCCACGGTCGTTTCGCTCTCCTTCTCATCGAGCACAGGCTGCGCCGTTGCAGCAACGAACGCAGGACCTTTGACCCCAGCCTGCTTCTCGGCCACAGCCATAGCATCTTGACCCTCGGCTTCTTCCTGGCCTTTTTTCGCCCCTTGCCTAGCCGCCATCGTCTCCGCCGCCAGGTAACTAGCCTCTGTGTTGAACTGCGCCTGTACACTTCTTTTGATGCGCAACATCTCCCTGAACGTGTCCTCGGAGCCCGTTTCAATCTCGAAACTATTCCATTCTGTCCAGAAGTGAGGGTTGACCCGAGGATCACAAAATTGAGAGGCATGGGCATAGATGGCACGAGCTCTGTCGATTTCGCCGAGCTTGCGCTCGAGGGCCGCAAATCGGAGGCACATCTCAGCGGTTTGACGATCCGGCAAAACTGTCGTCGAGAACACAACCTCAGCAAATCGTAAACAGGATTAAAACGATGACAGACCCTCTAGAGCGCGTTCATAGATGGGTCGAGTTGCTGGGAGGCCGTAGTTTGCCGTCGCTTTTGCAATATAAATTGTGAACATCTAAGAAGGGAAGCATTCGGACGAGTGAATTTGGCGATGCAATTGGGAAGACCGACTTCGAATTTCTCCTCGTCTGCTACGACTTGAGTGGCACGATCATATATCGCCATCGACCGCTTCGCGAGCCCATAATCCTCCTCCAACTTGGAGTACATGATGAACAGTGGTTTGCATGCCTTTGGAGGGCACTTTTCTAACGCCTGTTCGAAGAGATCCCGGGCCCGCTCCAGTTTGGTGCCACCCTAATGGTGTGCCTTTAGATGGGTGATGACCCGAGAGGAAACCATGTAGACATACATAGCGTTTCACGAACTTGGATAGATAAATGTTCCAAATCTCGAATGAAATTGGGAAAGTGAAGAGTTCAACGCCACGTTCATAGATCTATAATAGATTAAACAAGCAAGACAAAGACGTGGCAAGAACCTTACCTTGAAGCTTTCCTCGTAGTACTTGTTCTCCTCCAGGAATGCGGAATAATTGACAATGATCTGTGCGTTTGCGATGCGGAGCTCGAGGATCTTGTCATACACTGCTTTTGTGGACTCTACGGTCCCTATAGACTCTTCAAGGTCGACATAAAAGGACCACAGCTTGAGTGACTTGAACAGCCGTGTTTGGGCAGGAAGAGTCTACGTAAGAGGAAATAGTTAAAATGTGCAGATGCACAGAGAAAGCCAGAGCACGTACATGATCATGATAATTGACTTTGGTGTTCTTGGGTATGGCAGACGCGCGTTGCATGACCCGGATGGCGTCGTCGTAGTTCCTATCATGAACAATGTTGCCACATTGAAAATAAAATAAGAATAAAACCTACTCGTGACGAATCTCAAATTCGGCCCATTCACACCATATCTCTGCGAGATCTTCGACGAGCTTGAAGTTCACCTTTGTTCCCTTTTCAAAAATCTTGCGTGAGCTGTCGAGGTCGGCCTCGGCCTGCCCGGTTGTTCCCCCTTCTTCATAAAACTTGGCAAAATTGACATATAGCCTGTGCAGATTGGCAGTGGCTTTGCGCGGGTTGACCGTTTCCAAAGCTGTCGTGTATGTCTCTGCTACCTATTAAACAGTCAAGACGAAGAAATAAAAGTAGGGGATGGAGGTCGCACCTTTTCGTCGTCTTCTCCCCAGAGTGCCACTCTTTTCTCCCACTCTTGGACATCGTTCGGATTACGTCGGATGAGTACATCGTTGACCAAGAACGGCCGTCGATCAGTGAGGTCTTCAAACTCTGCTATCCGAGCGTCCAGCTCTCTCTCCGTCTCCGCAACATCCTCCTCCGTCTCATCCTCTTCGTTTTCTAAACTGGTCATCAACGCGCTGACGAGCGACTCTCCAAACTCGGCATATGCGTCGAAAATCTGAGTGAAATCTCGGATCGTCAAGACGGACTTGATGCCCTGCTCAAAAGTCTCTTTCGCTCGGTCAAATTCTCCTCGTTTGATCCAGTATGTCGCCAACCCGGTCCATAGCCGCCCTGCTTGGTCTTTATATACCACCAAGCCGTCTTTCTGGATGATCTTTTCAATGTTGAGTTTGCGCGGACTCGTCGGGTCCTCATCTTCGTCGGATGGAGGCGCGGGTTCTGGCTCTCGAGCAGCTTCTCCCTCGTCCAAAGCCTTGTTCGCGTCGATGGTCTGATCGACATCGAAACCCACTTCTTCTGCAAACTTTTCGACCACGTCGATCCAATCCTCAAGCAGTTGGTATGGACTTTTGCCCTCGGGGCTGGTGTATTCGCCCCGCGAGGCTTTCCTGGCCAAGGAGAGGAGGAGTTTGGCGGCTTCGAGAGGTCGGGGTTGGGAGGTGATAGGGGATAGGAGGAGGGTGGCGAAACGTTCTGTGACGGAGGGGTCGACGGCGAGGTAGCGGCGGTAGACAAACACCATTGTAGTGCTACCTTTTTGTTCGGCCCAGAGAAGATAGCGAACCCATATGCGCGCGTGGAGAGATGGAGGGAGGGTGCGGAGGGCTCTGTCAAAGGTATGGCGGGCGTGTGACCCGGAGAGGATGGGGGGACAGAAGGGGTGCAGAAAGACGGAGAGATACATGAGCCATAGCCTGGGCAGCTAATTGTTTTTGTAGGGATTACAAGATATGATAGAAAATGGAGACTTACTTTTGGTAGCCACATGAGGGCGCGTTCGAAGGTAGCGACGAGAGATTTCCACTCCTGCCAGCCGACGACGGGATGTAAGCTGTCCTCCCATTCTTCGAGATCATCGTGTTCCTGTTCTAGGGCATCCTTCATCTCCGCGAGTTTTTTCCTTCCGCCAGCCTTTTTCTTGATGATGAGTTTTCCGAGGACGAAAGACATGCGGAGGGTGAGGTAGGATTTCCAGAGCTTGAACGAGGTGGGGAACTGGACGAGGGCGGATTCATAGAGATAGGTGAGACGCTGGAGAGAGATACGGGAATGAGGAGAGGCTAGGGGTCCGAGGACGGTAGAGAGATGGTCTGGAATGTCCTGGGGACGGTCTCTGAGGAGGGCATCTCTGGTGGTGTGGATTGCTGACCACCAGGAGCGGAACGAGGACGGGTTGCGGAGGAGGTCTTCCTCGCGGTAGAGGTCGGCGGGGGTGAGGAGGTTTGGCTGGGATTTGGGAGTGGGGACGGGGAAGGTGAGGGGAAATTCGGCGGCGAGGGACTCGATGGTGGTCATGGGAGGCAGCGAGCTCGCGTCCAGTTTCTTCGCACGGTCGTTTCTTACAATGACGATGCACGGCGTCAAGCGGGGCACGAAGACACCTCGCCAACAAGCGCGACTGGCAGAGTACGTCGCACTGACAGAGGACGTGCTCGCTCGGGTACGCGATTTCGTATTAGACTAACGACTGGCTCATTTGCTCCCTCAGAAACGAAACGGCGACAGATCGCGGGAGGCTCTGCGGCTGACTGCGCGACTGCTACAGATCAACCCAGAATTCTATACGGTATGGAATTATCGCCGAAATATTCTGATGCAAGGCATCTTCCCAGAGAGGTCGGTTCATCGTGCACGTTCTGGGTTTGGTTTGCAGCTCAGGTTGAGGTAGCACACCTGAGGAGGTGAATGAATTGATCTCGGATGATCTTGGGACGACGATGGCGGCACTCAAGGCCCACCCCAAGGTGTACTGGCTCTGGAACCACCGGCGGTGGTGCCTCGAAAGGGTGCCTAATGGACCGGGAGAGGAGGGAAGCAGCGGGTATCATGATTGGAAAACGGCGAGGTGGGAGAAGGAACTCGGTCTTGCGGAAAAGATGCTGGACGCGGACGCGCGGAATTGTACGTGAGCCGGCGATGATTTTAAAACGCACTGGGTGCTGATGTGGCTCAAGTTCACGCATGGAATTACAGACGGTATATTCTAGCGAGCATGCCAGTGGCGCGAGACGAGAAGAGCGAACTGGCATACACGATTCGGAAGATTGAGGGGAACATGTCTAATTTCAGTGCATGGCATCAGCGGTCAAAGGTGATCAGTTCACTGCTAGATACGGGACAGCTATCGAAGGATGCGTTTCTCGAAAGAGGTGAGCTAGTGAACGAGACATTGGAACGGTCTGAAATGAAGAGGCCAGAATTTGAACTGGCGAGAAACGCGATGTACACGGATCCCAACGACCAGAGCGTGTGGATGTACCATCGGTGGCTGGTTGGGCTAGGTGAGCGGTTGAACTTGGTTTTCTGCAAGGGGCTTATGGACAGCGAGCGACAAACGGGTGCTGGAGCGGGAAATTGAAGCGATTGAAGAATTGTTGTTGGAAGAGCCGGACAGCCGATGTGGGTGACGCTGAGCACGGCATGACTCTGTGACTTACCAGAGAGGATACAGGGTGCATGGACTCTCTAGTGCGGTACAAACGGATGCGCGGAGACGAGGAGGGGGAGTGCACGGAGCTTCGGCGCCGGCTGGCGGAGCTGGATCCGATGCGGCGCCGGCGGTACTTGTAATGAGCTGAGTCAGCAATAAGTCAGCGCCTCGTGTGAAGGGCGTGGTGTGTACAGCAAAAAGTGACAGACTTGGTTTGGAAATCGATCGATGGAATCTGCACGGGTGAACCCCCTCGCAGAGCTGTTCCCAGCCCAGCAAGACGTCGATTCCCTCTTCCACCAGATCACAGAGCCCTATGCGCCCAACACCGCCCAAGCCTCCCTCCTCTCCCTCGTAGACGACCCCGAGCCCCATGCCGCCGACCCTCAGAACACCCTCCTCTCCATCCTCGCCGCAGGTCCTTCTCAAGCGCCTGCCCAAGTGCCCCAGCCCCCGAGTCTCCTCGAGACACTCATGAAGTGAGCACACCCTCACGCATACAGCCCCTTCTTCTACTCACCGCCCACAGCAATCCACAGCGCAACACCTCCGAGGATCTCCCACAACGCTCTCAAGAGCAACAGCAGCAACATCAACAGCAGCAGCAGACACAACAGCCATCGTCGCAGCAGCAGACGCAACAGCCATCGTCTCAACAGCAGACGCAACAGTCATCGCAGCAGCAGCAGACGCCCTCTCCCCGCAAATCCATGTTCGAGTTCATTTCCCCCTTTGACCATCTCTCTACCGCAGTAAAGAAAAAACCTGTCCCTGCTCAGCCACCTAGCGGATCCACCACCGCCGATGATTCCTCCTGGAGCGCTGTCACCGAGCCAAAACATCCGTCAGTCGAAAACCTCCTCGATCATCTCTCCAGGCAGCAACCTGCCACTGCACAGCCCCCTCCACTCCCTCAACCTTACGAAACTTTTGATTTCTCCCACCAAGAACCTCTCCCCTCCAGAGCCCCTCCACCCCCACTTCCCCCAAAGCCTCTCCCTAACCGTAATGCTTCACCCCGCCCTTCTCCAAAATCTCAGACACAGCGCACCCAAGCCCGTTCCGCCGACTCGCCGGCGAGTCAACAGGGTTCTTCTGTTTCCCCTAACCTGAGAAATAAAGAGGTTTCCCCTATCCCTCGTGCCCCAGCAATCCGCTCAAAATTCAACGCACCCCAGTCCAAGTTTCCAAAAAATCAGTCGAGTCCAAGGTCTGCATCCCCATCCATGACATTATATCCTTCTCATATCCTTCTAGTCCTCCGCCGCAGTCTATCATCCTCGATGTTTCCGTCCCGTTGGATGATATTCAAGCCCCTCGCGATTCAGTCAAGTCGACCCCGATAGCATTGGTCAAGCAAGATTCCGTCTTTCTTCCCGGAACAACCATCGGTGCCACCCACTGGGTCGCATACGCCATGACTAGAGGTAGCCCTTGCCCATATCTCTCTTGCCCCAACTCAATCCATCCATTATTTTAGGACGCGTCCGCGTCATCTCCAGGTCTAGTGGCGATCGTACCCTCCTTCAACTTCCTGCCATCTTTCCCTCCGGTTCCAGTGTCATTGATATGGCAGTACACGGTAATAGGTTGGCCGGTGTCACCTCCGATGGCGGCTTTGTCATTTGGGAACTCCCAGAAACAATTCACGACGATGTCCCGTACGGTCGTCCTCCTCCATCCCTCTCTCTTGCTTACTTAAACTCTTCACAGCGGCATCCTTCTTCTCTGTGTAACGCCTTCCACCACCGATGCACTCCATGCCGTCAAGTGGCACCCGACGGACCCCGATCTCTTGGCCGTTGCTTCAGAAAATAAGCTCTACCTCATCGACTTGGCCAGTCCTTCCTATCACCATGGCCAGCCGATCATGCAATCCAACCTCGTCCACATCGCTCAAGTGTTCACCAGTTCGTCGGTTAGTACAACCAAATCTCTCCTTCCCCATGTCATTAAACCGTCACATGTCAGCCTGTGGTATCGTTCGACTTTGACATCTTGCGACACGCCCTCGCTACCATCTCCGTAGACTCCACCCTGACCATCTGGAATACCCATGATCATGTGCCCTACTCCACCCACAATGTTCGCGGCGAGGACGTACCGTCCTCCATCACTTTTATCCATGATGGTATCGTCATTGGTCGGAAAAACGGAACCATCTTCCAGTTGCTTTCCATCACTACAAAGCATGTCCTCTCAACCATCAAGTTTACCAACGGCAACCACGAAGATCCTGACATGTTTGGTCATGCCAGCTACGACTCCAGAATTAACACCCTCTGGGTCGCCAATTCCCGGCGTGATAGTATGATCGCATTCAGGGTCAATCTCGAGTCCACCGTCGTCGGTGGTGACGAGGCGATCCGGGGCAGTTTCGATCAAGTTGTCGAGTTTGGAGGACAGAAACCTACGATTCATTTTGTCATTCTGACTGGCGATGCTGACCCCACGGGTGAAGAAGCTCAAGCCGCTTGCATCGCCGCCAAGGTTCCACAGGGCGAGGTGGCACTTGTCGCGTTCTCCGTTCATGCCGGTGGTGTCGACCAGCTGCTAATTCGCAAGGATTGGTTTGACTCTGCCTTTTATTCGGCACAAGCCAAATTCCCAGTTTATGAAATGTCCTCGCTCTCAAATATTGCACTTGGCACCTATGAATCCAAAGGTCAAAGACAAACGGCCCAAATCCTTCCAAGTGCCGCACTAGTAGCACCACCACCACCACAAGGTCCTATGGATCTACCCTCCGGTTCTCTGCAGCGTTCACGGACACCTCCATCTGAGGACGTGGAAGGTGATTATAGCAGGGATGAAATTCGTGCCACTGAACCGAAAAGTAAGGGCAAGGGCAGGAATGTCAACTGGAAGGACAAAGATGACAAGGAGAAAAAGTCAGACACTGGCATCCTGAACGATGCTGCGCTTGGGCAAGTAATTACAAGGGAGATGAAAAAGACGGAGGAAAGCCTGCATACTCGTCTTGGGCGCCTCATCGGCAAGGAAATGGATAAGCAGCGTGAGTCATTTAAGCACTCTACACCACGCTGTTTTTGACTTGCCTCTCTTTAGACCAGCGCCTGGAGGATGCGCGGGCTCATGAACAAGCAGAAGACTTTGCGCGGCAAGAAAAGATATTGAAACTCATTTCAACTGAGCTCACGAGGAACACTACCCGTGTTGTTGAAATGGCGGTGAAGAACGAAGTTCAAAATTCGGTACTGCCTTCTCTCGAGAACATCACCAAGAATGAAGTCCGGGCTGCTTTCAATGATCAGATCGAACGCGGGTTAGGCGACTATATCAGTCAGGTCAGTTTCATATTACCCACATCCCAATTTCCCACTCACAATCCCCGATAGAGCTTGCCAGTCGAGCTCGAGAAATTGCTTTTCAGGGCCGATATATCTGCTCATTTTGCGCGTGTTCTGTCCACGACTCTCACTCCCCTCCTTGGGAGTCATGTCCACGAGGCGATGTCTAAAACATTTATGCCTCTGTATAATCAGCAGTTGAATCGATTGCATGAAGAATTGTCCCAGGAGCTTCGTCACGAAGTCCACACTCTCAAGACAGAGTTGATGACCTGGGAACGTGATCTGTTCAGAAATCAAGAGGTATGACAGGTGATTTCTGGCTCTTCTTCGTCGTATTGATAGAACACCAGGCATCCATCCGAGAACTAGAGCATACCGTGAAGACCTTGTCCGACCATGTCAAGTATCTGGCGATGAACTCGACTGGGCCATTGCTTAATCTGCAACAGGCCCCGGCGCGTAATTCTCCTGGCGCAAGCATCCCGTCATCGCAGCCTCCCTTGTCTCAATTGCATCTCCGTCAGCAAAACCAACAACAGACTGCTCCCGTTACATCCGATTACAGTCACAAGCTCGGTACTTTGCCACAACAACTGCAACAGGCGCCTCAACAAGCACAACCGCAGACCTGGTACCGACCAGCTCTGGCTGCCCCCCAGGCTTCTCATCCTGCCACATTGCCACAAGCACCCCCACCTCCACTTCCTCAAGCGCAGCCTCGAAGTCAACAAACGGAGATAAAGACCACGCCAGATACAAGCGATACATGGGAATCCGTCTTTCTCCCTGCAGTGTTGAGCGAAGATTTGCGGGATCTTCAGATTCTCCTTGCGCGCACGAATGCTGACGTCGTCATGCCACTGGAAGGGCCCGGCCCTCTATCGCAACCTGTGATACTCACCGCTATGCATCGAGTTTGTTCAACACCCTTAATCCAGAGCGTCCATCAACTGATGTATACTATTTTCTTTTAGCTTGCTGCCATCGTTTACGCAAGTCCTCCCAACGATGAGTCCTTCAGGAATGCGATGTGGTGGCTACAACGCGGCATCAATGTTCTCGACCCCAAGGTAAGCTGATGCATGAGATAAATGGTGATATTTATACTCATCCGCCTTAGGAACAAATCGTGATGGAATACTTGCCAAATGTTGTCCCCGGCATTTATACGCATCTTAATATGACTAAACAACGCCTTGGACTTCCTGGAGGACCGCCGTCGCTGGAAAAGGCAAGAGCGTTGGTCAATGAAGCGCTTGCAATGCTGCGGCGCAAAGGACTCCAAGGTTTTGAGGGCATGGAGGTTCCAAAGAAGTGATCGGTTTTTTTATTCTTTTTCTTGGCTGTGATGAAAGCTTGCTCCGATTTTGACCGACCGACTTGCATCTATCTGTTGTTGAACAACCTGACGAATGATTAAAGCCTATTTTTCTGAAAAGTCGGAAAGACTTGCCACACGCGGATGACCCTGTTTGTCGTTACATAACTCGAACCCATTGGAACGTAAGGATCGAGCAACGGATCGAGGAAATACCACAACTTAAGAGGTGAGTTATTAATGGCGTTGATTACGTGTTCGAGTGTCACGAGACGCGGTGGATTTACTTATAAGGCTGTTGACAGATCGTGGTTTCACAGAGAACTTGCTCCCGTCCAACGCTTCCTGTGGAAAGCGCCCTCACGTAGCTTTGGACGCTGCACGTCTTTGCCTCCTTTTATCACTGCGCTATTCATACCCTATTTGTGTTCAATCACCTTGAGAGATTCTACCAAACAAGTCAATGTCGCACGCCCAAGGATCAACGGTCATCGCGAGGACCAACGCGTTCGAAATTGCGTGGTCCGAAACTGGCTATGTCTTTCATTATGATGGTATGTAAAGCGCGGGCTACTGATCCGATGCTGATGCTGTGCTTTCGGGTGTCAGTTGGTATGTCGTAATTCTTTCGCCCGCGATGAGACGATCAACTGACGATAACAGTCATTACGCCCTTATGGGAGATGAAGGAAGATCGGGAGTGGAAACTTGGTAAGGCCAAGGGTACCGAGCTCATCATGAGACTCCAGCAACAGATTGAACCTGGAATCTTTTATTCTCTCGGCGGTTAGTACCATTGATCGAGAATAAATCTCCATTTACTTATCTTGTTTGACTACAGCCTACGACGGCAAGAAAAATTTGTTCTCTTTCAAGAAATATAATATCGAGATTTCAAAGGTCAGATTATACTGATATATTATATGCATTTTTCGCTTATCTTTCGACAAGTTCACTGTTCCGTGGGAGGCCAAACCTCGTCGAGAAAAGAATGTTTCTATCACCGTGACCTATGTGACGTGTATCGACGTTAGGTTCATCAATATATCCTCCTTTTCCTGAAAGCGATGGCTTATCGCGCGGGGTGTGTGCAGGAGCTTGAGGGAACTCACTCAAGGAAATGGCCAACAGGCCGATAGCGCGGCGATGTCCCTGAACATGCTTAATCTATTCTTCCAGTCTAGCCCCAGAATGTAAGCTGTTGTTCCCTTCACATTCCTTCGTGGTTTCACCGTTGACCTTAGGCAAGAATCAATTGTGCACAACGCAAAAAGCTTTTTCACACCAGAGAGAAAACGTAAGATGCTTGGATAACGTATCTAGCGATTCTTAATATTGTCAGTTTCGAGCCCTCGAATCAGGCCCATCGAGCTATGGCGGGGATATTTCCAGTGCGGTTTCTATTTTTTCTATGTCTTCCCATCTGCTTAAGAAAATATTCTATTAGGAGTGTCAGACCGGCGTTGGGACGTATCATCGTGAATGTTGATGTTACAGTGGGGGTGGTGTACGCTTCATCATCATCTTCGAATCGCACACCCTCATGTCTTGTTGTATCAGGGTTCCTGCTCTCAGATTGGAGCAGATATGTGCAGACCATCTAGGATTGAGGGATATACGAGGGTTGTCGAAACTGTCTCCCCTAGATTTGGGGAAGCTTCGTCTATTCCTGAAGGGCTTGAAGGTTGTCGTTGCTCTGCCTGGTCACAACAAGAGACACAAGACTATCAAGGATGTTATTCGCAACGTCGGCTCTTACACCTTCGACAAGGGGGGTGAACGTATCACCGTTGCGGTCAGCGCGCTTTTGTTCTGTGACTCGATGAGGCATTAAATCTTGTCGATGAACGTAGGATCATTTTAAAAAAACGCACAACCACGTTATATATCCAGACTCTCTGGGGGTCAGGCTTGGGCAAGACGGAGTATTCCCGATCAGTATATGCAGTTCTCTCCAACAATTGTACAAGGTTAGTTGGAGCATCGATGTAGCCAAGCAGATGACAAACCGATCCCTAGAATCGCACGTCCCCAGACGTTGTCAGAGAGGCTCTGGCGTTCTCTCCTCCTGATCCCAGGAGGCGATTGGAAGCCATCACCGCAGGATGGTCTGGGTTACGCTATGAAACATCGGAGTTCCTGCTCGGTGCAGGAATTCAAGTCAACCCTGAACCTCTTAGAGTTAACGGTCGAATTCTTCCACAACCGGAGATCAAATTCAAGAACGATAAGATCAAACCCAGGGTAAATGTTTTTCTACCCCGCACTTCCAAATTAAATTCCTGTTCAGAGGCCCGGACAATGGGATGTAATGAAGAAAAAACTTTTCAATGCTGCCGATTTACCGTCATGGACCGTTGTCGATTTTGCAACATGTGACATGGGTGTTCTTAACGTTCTCGTTACTGGTTTGAAGAATGCAATGGAAGAACGAGGTAAATATGTTCTATCGATATGAGTTGACCGAAAATAATCTATCAATCTCCAGGCATGAGTACGTGTGTCCATCCCTCCAAATGAGGATCTCTTAATTCTTCTATGTAAACAGGGGTTTCCGCAGCTGATGACATCGTGCGAGGCGAACCCCATAACTTTAGAAAAGTCGGTCTTTTTCTAATATATTTTTTAAGTCAGTGACGGATTGTATGCAGACGCTGGATGATGCCGGCCGAAAAGCGAGGGCGCGTATGATCCTCGTCATCTTGCCTGAATCTGCTGCTGCGTTGTACTGTGATGTCAAAAGATATGGGGACATCACAAGGGGCGTCGTCACTCAGTGCGTCGTAAGTATTCCTACCCCATCGTAGAGAAAGAAACTCGCGCTGAAGGAATGAGTAGAAGTGGAGTAACAAACTAGCAAATGATGTGAAGAGCCGCCGTGCCGATCAATATTGTAACAATTTGATTCTCAAGTATGCTTCTGTCGTTCTACGTGTTGGCACATGGCCTCATTCTTCTGATTAGGATCAATGCAAAATTGGGTGGCAAAAATACGGTACCAGAAGCCCAAAGTATGAATTATCTGGCAGCGGCTCCCACCATGGTCCTTGGTAAGGTTCACCAGCTGGATGAAAAATCCTGGCTCAACCAATTGATCCACAGGTGCCGACGTCAGCCACCCGGGGCCCGGTAGCCACCTCCCATCCGTTGCTGCCTTGGTTTCGTCTGTGGATCGGGAATTCTCTCAATATGTGGCCTTTGTCAGGGTTCAAGAGGCACGTGCAGAGATGATCGAGGATATGGCTGATATGTTCGAGGTTCGTTCAATTCTCCGTCCAATCCTAGCAACATGTCGAAATTCGCTCTTCGTAGAAAGCGTTGGAAGCCTTCAAGCAAAAGAATAACAATATGCTCCCAAGTCGCATTTTAGTGTTCCGAGATGGAGTCTCGGAGGGTGAATTCTTGACCGTTCGTAACGTAGAATGCGCAGCGATGCAAGGTTGGGAATACATCCGTCTCCTACTTATGTTCCTTCAGTTTATTCTCTTTCCAGTGCCGCTTCAAAAACTGTACGGGCCTCCAGCGAAATGGCCATCGATGGCGTTCATCATCGTGGGGAAGCGACATCACTTCAGGTTTTTCCCGGCAGATAGGAACTCGGAAGATGAGAAGGGCAATGGTAACCTCCAAGCAGGCTTCGTTGTGGATACCGGTGAGCCTGATGATATGATTCGAAATACTTTGCCGTTGAGCCTTACCTTAGACATAAAACACCCGACTTACCCGGACTTCTATCTTCAGTCCCAACCCGGGCTCAAAGGCAGTACGTTGGAACTCAGCTTTCCTTGTCCTCAAGCCCTGACTTTCAGCGTTAAGCCAGCCGCCCTAGCCACTACACCGTACTGAGCAACAGCTTGCCGGGCATAAATCTCCAACAGTCTGTCATTATGTATTCGCCATGTCAACTCATCGTGACTGACATTCTGTTTGCAGGCTGGAACAGATAGCGTATGTGTTTTTTTCATTGGCTCCAGAGTCCGTTCTGTTGCGAAGGGTTCGGGCTGCTGAAATATTCCCTATAGATACTCTTTATGTCACTGCTACTCGCGCTCGACCCGGGCAGTGAAGATTCCTGCCCCAGTGTATTGTATGTTATTTATCACCTCTTAGAATACATTCCATGCTAACGCGGACTTAGATGCTGATGTTTGTGCCGTCTGATGTTTGTTCTTTTGTCCGCTGACAGCCGCGTGTGCAGCTCGTATGCCGCCGAGCCAAATTTCATTTTGATGAAGACATAAGATTCGAAGAGATCGATGCCATGTCGGCCAACTCGGAACAACCTCACATCGATTTCTTCAAGAGTCGTTTCCATGCTGTTAACGACAGTATGAAGGGGTCGATGTATTTCGTGTGAAGTAGCGTCGAAGTTGGATGTATCCGCGAGCAATAGTGTTTGGAAATGTACTACTACCCGAGACCGCAGTATTTTCTTATGCAAGCAAGTTTGGCTGTGAAAGTCGGGCTGGACGGCGTTCACCAGTCTTCAACATCTCAGCCTCGCACAAAAGCTTTCATCTTACATGGCAAACCGAGGATGGTTCAATCTCGAAGCCGCCGGCGGTGCAATCCCCGAGACGCAATTCTTTGAAGGCGATTCTGCGTTCAAGTTTCTCGGGCTTTCACGAACGCAGAGGCTGTACGGCTTCATTGCGTGGTAAGGCTAACCACCACGCGTCCCAAATGCCCTGTTGAACCGCCTTTCTAGTCTCGTAATCGGTTTCTTGTTAAGTCTCTTGGGTTCCATCATGTTGTTCTTGGGCCAAGTAGGCATATTCGCCAGTGAGTGTATCCTTTGGCACCCACTTTGAAATCCTCGAACTCAGGCCCTTCGAAGCTCTGTTCGTTATTGGCACCATAGTGTCCCTCATCGGCACTGGATTCCTCCTCGGCGTGCGTGCAATTATCCAACAAATGTTCTTTCCGTGCTGAGCTATTGCGCCTCTAGTTCCTCAGGCAGCTGAAGCTTGTGAGCCAGTCATGACATGTCCGATTTCTCCATGTTGACCCATCGGACCAAAGATGTTTAAGACCATTCGAGTCGTGGCAACTGTGGTATTCTTTATTTCAATAGTGCTTGTCTTTATAGCTGCCTTCGTTCTACGCAATGAGGTCCGCCTAGTTTGCCACTACTTCCGACACAACGGCTGACCCACCTTTCACCTTCAGATTCTTTGCCTCAGTACGTGTATTACCCACTACTTTGCTGAGACTAATCATTCTCGTTCTATTGCAGTATTCGTGATCATAGAATATCTGGCATATACGTGGTACACATTATCATATATCCCGTATGCACGCACAGCGGTGTTGAAGGCGGTGGGGATGTAATTTATCAAACGCTGATTTTCGACGACTACCAGTCGTCTTCTGCTTACCTAGTTCCGCTTCGTGTGCCCAGTATGCTAGCTGTGAATGAGGATGATGGTCGACTCCGTCCAACGTTCGGTTGAAGAACATCTCATAGCAGACGTAGGTTGCCTGAAATCTGCCTGAAGAACCAAATCGCATCGTGCCGAAGGGGTGTCAATGAACCCCAGACCACCACCTTTATAGGTACGGACAGAAGAATGATATGCATACTGAGAATTTGTCCACTATTATAATTTCACGATGACATTGAATTTATCTGAATGTTTCAATCTGTTAGTGAAGGGAATCTGCCTTGGAAGTATCATGCTCAAACCCTGAAAAGTTGTTCTTCAGACGTCTCAAAGAATCCATAATATCACTTTCCGGTGTCTCTGGAGACGCAGATGTAGCTTTGCTATAGTGAACATGGGTAAGAATGTCGACGCCAATGATGTACGAATTTCGATAACTAACTGGACAGGTTCACTTTCAAGTCGCATGAACACGTTCCATTCTTTCTCGTCTCCGATAGTGGTCAGTCCGGTGGTAATTGAGTTGTGGTTCATAAGGTCCGTCAATTTGTCCAATGCCTTGTTATCCCGGTCGATGGACTTGGCAAAGGCGAGGTTCCCAGCTGTGTACTCATGTCCGTTGTATAACACAGTATCATTTGGTAGGGTTCCAAGGTAGCTGAGAGCACGGTTCATCTCGTCGCCGGTGCCTTCGAAGAACCGACCGCAACCTGCGATGAAGAGAGTGTCTCCGGTGAAGACACCTCCCGGTTGAGATCCGTTCGCTTTGTCATCCACGTAATAACAAATGGAATCCTGGGTGTGACAGGGGGTGGCCAGACACCTAGGAGACGAATGTCAATGACAGCAATCCTGCGGTTTCTTGACCTCACCTGATCTGTATGTTTTCTCCGATTGTGAACACTTCCTTGTCTTTTACTATCTTCGTCACTGCTTGGACCTTATCGCTGCCGCCATATACAGGAGCGTTGGGAAACCTAGCGGCCTAGCAGAGGATTAGCACATTGAGGCGATTGACGTCAGCGTCAAAGCATACAAAGTCCTGATTATATCGCATTAGCTATGGACACCGCCTCAGATGCCAAAAGCAAACTGCCCGACCTTATTTCCTCCACTATGGTCGAAGTGATGATGGGTGGTGATTGCTGCAACAATCTCAACACCAAGATTGGCAGCTGCGGTAGTGACCTTTGCTACATCGTATGGATCGACGGCAGCAGCCTTGTTGGAAAGCTCGTCAATGAGGAGATATGCGTAGTTGTCTTGGCGGACAGGGACAGGTACGACTCTCATTTTCGAGTGGAGGGAAGTAGAAAACCTCCGGACATGGAACATATGTCGCAGCATCCTGTCAATGACGCGGGGTCTCACGGCATCTATTCTGTCCTATCTACCATCAACTAATCACTCAGAATCGCCTGCACCACGTTTGCTACCCTCAATTGCCTGAGGTCTGTGTAGGTCTGGAAAACGGTGAGGAACACTAGAAAGGCGCAAGCATTGATGCATACCTGACCACATCCAACAAATAAGATTGGCTGTCCAGTTACATATGTCATGGATAGCGCTGCTCCAACCTGTCACGGAAACCTTCAGACTTCAGACTGAGCAAGTCGTAAGGAAAATTGACCTTATCGTCGACGGTATCCCACTTGGTGACAAGCATACCATCAATTCCGCGGCTCTTGCTGGAGCCTGGGGTAGATGAGAAATCGCGCAGTGCACGATCGAATTTTGTCAGCTGGTCTACAGCTTCGTTCCCGACGAGAGCCTCGCCAACAAAAATAATTTTGTCTGGACTATTCACAGACACGAGCTCAAGAGGATGCACGAGTCAACTGGCAAAAATCAACAACGGAACGACAACCGACTCACTTTAGCCAATGCGCGCATCAAGGGCTTTCCGAGACAGTGGGTATTCAACAACAGGTTCCTCACAAGACCAAATCCACTTGGAACTTACCTCATTATCTTGCATGCGACCTGCGGTATCGATAAGCACGACATCGAAGTCCTGATCCCTCGCTACATCGGTTCAGTTTGAAGCATGCACAAAAGACTGGAGTATTACCGAAAGCTATCGCTTCCTTAGCAATGGCAGCTGCATCTTTCCCGTAACCCCGTTCAAAGAGCTCGACTCGACTTTTACTATCCGTGGGACCATTGACACCGAGCATGTTCAGATTACGGACGTGCACCCGCAGTTGTTCCACGGCACCACTCCTATATACGATTAGTTCTTACTTTGCTGGAGCAATGAACGGACACACCTGAAAGTATCACATGCAGCAATCAAAACACGCAGGCCGTTCTGCACCAACCAGAAACAAACCTTGGACAGATTCGTGCTCTTTCCTACCCCGTTGACCCCAACAAAAGCGATAGAATAAGGCAACCGTCGCTGCGTCGAGGGCAGAGGAGAAGATAACTTCGTCTTGATGGAGAGTAAGAGGTCTGTAGATGTCTTGGGCGTTAAGATACGGGTTAGAGAAGTGGCCAATGCGGCCCGCACGGCTGCATTTGTGGCTGTAGTTTCGGTATGTAAGAGATGTATGGCGGAAAGTAGAGTAAAACAGACTCTGGAAGCCCCCGACCTTTTTACCCACAAGACTCTCCCCGACACCTTCACAGACCTTGTCTGCAATTTCTTTGGCAACATTCTTTTTCATCAAATGTTGCTTCATTCCATCTAATACGGGTTTCAGATCTTCTTGTGTCAAGACTTTGGAACCCGTTAATCGGGAAAAAAGGGAGCCCAGTGCGCCAAGAGATCCGGATATTGGCCTATTAATTGCACTTTCTGGCTGAACGGCATCAGCAACGGCAGGGTTGCTGGAGAATTCCCAATCTTTGACTTCATAAAGTCCATCCTGTGTGCGAACACCAAGAGAGGACTGGTCAACAAGTGCTTCAAGATTGTGAGATGTAGCGTCTCTATTCGATGAACTAGGTCCGATGGAAAAATCGAGAGAGGCCATATCCGACTCTGTGACGGGCTCGTCGCCCCATTTGCGTTGTGTCTTTGCTTTGGGCTTACTTTTGACGGGCGAATCAGAGCTGCGTTGAGGGATGAGAACATGAAAGGACCACTAAACGTCGACTGACTCAGAGTTCGGAATAGTTTCTCTCGTTGTCCTACCCCCGCGCCTCCCTCCGCGCCCGCGCGTCTTGTTTTTCATCGCTTGGACGTTTCTCGCTATCGTTCGCTCGTCATGCATGATGTCGGACGACAAGGATGGGGCTAAGGCTGCGAATCAGCGATGCTTCTTCGGCGCAAGCTAGTACATACCGGTGCCTTGATCGTCCGAGGGGAGTGTCGTCGCTGGAGAGGGCGGGCGCGCTGCGGTTCTCAGCCGTTGTTTGCGATCCTTTGCCAGTTTGAGCAGCGTCACTATTGCAACCAAGGAGATATACCTGTGCGGCCCTGTCTTCAAATCCCTTAAGGACCTTGTCGAAAATGACGTCCCATCCCTCGAAAGCCTTGGTGAAGTTCCAAGGTTTGACTTGACCGGCGGTGACTTTGATGGAGTTGAGTGCATGCAAGGAAGCCACAAAATTTGTGAGGAAAGGTTCGAAAGCCTTTACAAAGAGAGACTTCAATGTGGCCAGGAGATCATTGACGTATGTCAACTGAAGTATGCGCTGGTATGCCACCTGGAGAGCAGTGAGGTTGACGTTAATATCGAGGGTGAACACCTTACGACAAAGACAAGCTCTAAATCATTTACAAAGGACCATTTAACGGCGTAGCCATCGCTCTCGTACTGCTCGTCCGCAGTCCGGCCCTCTATGAGAGCTTCACGGACGAGGGAGTTGAGCGGTGAGACGGCGTCTGGGGTGAACGAGCGGGCCCACAAGACGAGGCCGCCTGGGAGACGACTGAGAGGGGGAGATGGGATGTGGCGGGAACGGACCTTTATGCGAGATGGAGCAGTGATCGAGCATGGTGGGATGGATTCAAAAGTGCTATTCGTCACGTGCTGCTACACTCTATCCATCTCCTCACCTCTTTTTTGCTCATCATCCCGACGACCCTCCTCCTATCCTCAACCGTCCGCTTCCGATACAGCCGCATAATATAACCGCATACACTCCACAAATCTTCCCAGCAGGCGTCGAACAACTCCCACCAACGATTTGGAGCCGTGGACGGCAATGCGATATCGAGATGCCGCACCGCGAGCAGGATCGCAGCGCTCACGATCGTTGGAACTTGATAAAGCGCATACACTGGGGTCTGAAACCTGCGCTTCCGTGAGTAAGGGGGTACGCCATCAAGAAAGGGCTTTATTTACGCATCGTTGAGGTAACCCCAAGCGCGTGTGCATGCGTCTTCCCTTGATGTCAACCCGAGTACTCGCATATAATTGACGAGCGTTCCGTAAGGTAAAACGACATGCACGTTGAACCCGAGACGCTTTAGAACCTGCATTTCAGCGACAACAACCGCGTCCTTGAGGTCGTAGAATGTCGTGCCAAAGTACGACATGGGAGCATACTTGAACTCCTTGTTTGGGTCGTTCTCCAACAGGTGCTTGTCACGTTGCAGAAGTAGATCGTATACGTTGATGAGGTCTCGTGTTCTCAGCGGGCATTCTTCCAATTTGGAGGCAAGGTAAAGGGCGCCCATTCCAATATCCTATAAGAACAATTAGAATTAGACTCTCCGATTGCAGGCCTGTGCAAGCTTACTCCAACACCGAACTGCTTCATGGACGATACAAACCAGAAACGGTGGAACAATACCTGAGCGGTGGCCACAGCAACCTGTTTCCTGATCTCCAAACGAATGAGGCTCCCGAGCGAACCAACAGAGCCCACTTACTGTTTCAACAAGATGCCTGCCTGGTTGATGAGCTTGCAACCATATGCCCGAAGATCCTCTTCCAAGTCCTCTGGAATGCCATCTTCCCTCGAGGGGGTCTTTTCGATCTGTGCCAGAGAAGCTATAGGGTATAGTGGGGTGGTCATGGGTGAGAGATGTTTATATCTATTTGACCTCAGTAGTAATGGCAAACATCCCCTTTGAACCCAAACACTGAAACAGCCGATTCGAGTGTTCAAAGAAAGTCATGACCAGTCTTCCCAAAAGGCCAGAGTCCCCTCCAAGGGACAGAATGGATTCCCGCTACTCGACAGACGGTAGAGACCGCCGTCAATTTCGCCCAAATTCCCACTCGCGTCACTACCCTGACAGGAATGACCGCGGTTACCAACGTCCGAGACCTTCAGACTCTTATGTCCCCTCTTCCTTTAACAGCAGAAGAGAACCAGACACAAGACGGAAGGACTACGATGACAGGGACAGAGACAGAGACCGTGCCAACTGGGACAGATCCCGCGATACGAGAGAAAGGTACTCGTCAGACCACGACAGATATCGTCGAGGTCCCGACAGAGAACGAAGTCCCGGAAGGTCCAATGCGCGTTATTCTTCACGGGAAAGATATAGGGAATCATATAAATATACCGCAAGGCGCGACCTAAGGTCTCCTTCACCACGGCGAGGTAACCTTTGTTCACAATTCCCAGCTACAATCCTGAATGTCTACTGTAGATGCGTATCGTCGGTCTAGATCTCCACCTCCAAGAAGAAGAAATGATTCTCCCCAACGTAGAGGCCAAATATCACCTCGTCCCCGGAGCCGCTCCCCTCCCCCATCGAGGATCAGGTTAGGCAGCCACTCGATCGATATCGGTTCTCATCATCTTCCTGAATGTCCCTCCCCTTCTCACCCACCCGACTCTTCCAAGCGGGTACCGGAACGGAGTCCTTCTCCCTACCGACGACGCCGTTCCAAGTCTCCGTCTCACAAGCGCGGACACACACCACCTGTTGTGACCAACATAAAAGACGAAGCACAATCACTGCCACAGTCCCTACGTCACGAAGTTACGGAGATTCTGGTACAATCTTCTGACTCTAAAACCCCCCTTCCACCTCCAGAGGCGGCACCTCACCCGCCTCGCAAACCACTCGCCGACAGACGAATGGAGGTTAGGTTGGAACCAGAACGGCAAGCCAAGCAGAAAATGCCCGAGATGCCCCCCACATCGCCCAAACGGACGCAGGCAACAGGTTCTCAGCCTGCACCTCAACCCTCCCGTTCTCCTCCAAGAGGACCAAGAAACCATGCCAAGGGTAATTCGACCCCGACAGGGCCCGCATTCTCTTATCCACCAGGGCCTCAAGGACAACGCCGGCAACAACCCGCTGTCGCAGTCCCGCCCACTCCAGCCCTTCCAACCCCACCTTCCGTTCCTGCGTCTTCTGAGCCTCAGGTTCCTCCTGCACAATTTATCACGGATGCGCCGAAAGTCCCACTCCCCACTATCCCGCCCTGGGAGCCTCGACCCAGCGTTACTCGCGAATTGGATGTCGAGGTCGTTTTTTTCTTCTGTTATTGCATAAAAGTGGTCGTCTTGTTGACCTATAATCACCACAGATCAGTCGCCTTCAAGCACATCGCGCTCACCTTGCCGCCGAATACACGACAATTTCGAAGCTCACCAGGCGAGCTATGCACGAGCTTGATATGGCAGCTATGGATCTACGTGCGGCGGAGACACGCCGGAGGATTGCTGACAGCCACATGGAAAAAGCACGCGCTGGCGTGCTTGGTATTGATGCCTTATTAGTTGATCCACCCGCCATGTAGTCAGATACTACCCTATCCGAATGTCACAGTTTGGACTCTTAACTCTGTCCAAAATCAAAGGCGAGAGCGCAAAATAAGCTGAGATCTGGGATATATAAACAATCCATCTCCATAATCTAGAATCGGCATAATTTTTTAATTCATCGGGAGCTTCAAGGTGAATGAACAGAGGTGAGGTCAACTTTGAAGAATTGAATATCGCTCGGTTGTGAGTTACCTCAGTGTCGATATGTAGGACACCTCCTGACGGCTCTGCTTGTCACTAAGTTGAGAGGCGCGGGGATCTCCGGAGGCAATATTTGTATTCATATTCGGGGGTGGATCTATGCATATTGATTGAAGAGTGCGACATCATCCGGTGGCACTTAAATTCGACATAAGAAAGGAACGGCATAGATATTCCACTTGCTCTGTCCTATATCCCGCGCTTGGCCAGACGGCCACCTTTAAGGTCCGAATCGCTATTGAAGAATGCATTAACAGGAATATAAAAAATACGGACGTGGACTCACATAGTCAAACCAACCATCGCTGGTCCGAGATTTTCCGAAACCTATTTCTATTGTAAGACCGATTTAAAATTGGGGAACTGAAGTTACCTCGGCCAGGAGCTTGGCATTATTGTGATGGGTAACCTGTAAAAATATGAGCCCGACGTAAAGTGGATCTAACGGACGACATACGGCTTGCACAATTGCGCGGGCACGTTTTGCAGGATCACCCGACTAAAAATAGCATACTTTTAACGAAGATCAAATGCTGCAATGATTTTGCGTACGTGGAAAATTCCTGACCCGACGAAAACTAACAGAAAGTTCAGTATTAGAGACCATCGATGCGGAACAAGATGCATACCTCCGTCACATCCTAGCTGCATCATCAAGGCAGCGTCGCCTATGGTGAGGAAGTCGTTTCAATGTTACTGAAGCGCTACGGTTCTAGAACGTACCAGGAGTAGCAATTCCTCCTGCGGCAAAGTTAACCACCGGAAGGCGCTTCAGTCTGGCAGTCTCCTTAAGAAGATGGAAAGGTGCTTGAATCTCTTTGGCAAATCGGTAGAGCTCTTCCTCATTCATGACACTCGCTTGTCTGATCTGGCTCATGACCGCACGGGAATGACGGACGGCCTCGACTACATTGCCGGTACCGGCCTCGCCTTTAGTGCGAATGAACGCCGCGCCCTCTGATATGCGCCGGAGGGCCTCTCCCAGGTCCCGGGCCCCGCAGACGAAGGGCACCTTGAAGCCATGTTTATTAATATGATACTCGTCGTCGGCCGGGGTGAGCACTTCAGATTCATCAATATAGTCGACACCAATTGCTTGAAGTATCTATACCAGAGGTCACCACAAATATGATACAGTAACGTGATGCATACACACCTGTGCTTCGACAAAATGTCCAATCCTGACTTTCGCCATGACTGGAATAGTGACAGCATTGATGATCTCTTTGATCATTTGAGGATCGCTCTATCATGTCAAAGGAGTCAAGTTTGCTCCGATATAAAAAGGCGGCACAAACCATGCGAGCCACACCACCTAACAACTTGGGCTTTAACTACATGAAACAACAGGAAGGAGCCGCATACCTTCCGCCCTGATGTCGGCCGGGACTCTTTCAAGTGCCATAACAGCACATGCCCCTGCTTCTTCGGCAATGCGGGCCTAGGGTGAGCAGATGGGTGAGTTGCATTCGTATCTGGATCGACAGAAGACCCAACCTGTTTGGCATCGACGACGTCCATGATTACTCCGCCCTGTTTAAGATGAACGAGGTCTATCACATCCCTAAGAATGACGAACCTTCAACATCTGCGCCAGGCCGGATTTCACCTATGGGATTGTGAGATCCGAAAAAAAGGAAGATCCTTAGTGCTCACTCCAAAGGTACCCAGGCTATTGCCGCCGTCTCTTTGAGCAGATCGGGCAGGGGCTGTAATGGGTGCGGTAGGTGTCCCCACGCCATGAGGAATAGCGGAGGATTGGATGGCTGGCGTTGGCACTGGAGTCGACATGGAGTATAATCAGACCGGGACACGGACTCGGAAACGGGTACTTATGGAGAAAGAAAATCACTTGGCTTACATAAGTTAATGCTTAAACTGGAAGGTTGACGTTTTTAACTGCTATCTAGGCCTAGAAGCCCCTTTCTCTCAACCATTCTACCACCTTGTTTTTCCAATGGCCACCAGCGACTACCAGATGCTTGGACCGAACAACCTCTATCTTCATCCGCGAAGCTTCAAGGGTGTTTCCTTCAAACAGAGACTCTGCAAGGTGTTTTGCAAGAATCTGGATGCCACGACTTGGCTTGACACAGGTGATCTCGTAGAGCGAAAGGACTCACACTTGCGTTCCCTTCGACATTCCGTACCAAAACTAGATAACGGGAGCCACCATTACGCACATCTGTGTAGACTGGTAGATTGCCGCGGGAATTTCTGGAGACAAAGTATGGATATTGTAGGGAATCGGTTTGCGGTTGTGTTGCAGTAGCTTGGCTCAAGGGACGAGTGGTCGAAATTGAACGAAAAATGACATGTGGCCTGGCAATGGAAAGCATCTGTATGAAAAAGAGGTGAGAGAAGACCTGAAAGCAGAAAGAGAACTGATACCTTGAACGTTCAAGTTTGTGTCGGTCGAGCCCAAACCGTACTTACATAAGCGTCCCCTTGGTCGTGAACTTAGGCTTCCGCGATAGATTCACTGGGGTAAATCCTGCATTGCTCACTGGCAACTTCCAGAACAAGGTTACGGAGAGGATAACAAATGACAGGCACGTCTACCGCGAAGTGTAAGATGTATACGTAGAACATATATTGTAAAGTGAACGTTCCAATTGCGTCGGCAAAATTACTGAGATCAAGGAGGGCAAGCTTGAAATGAGCACCACAGATACTCATTACAATCAGCAACAGCCTCCGGTCTGTTGAGACTGCACACTCTGCCCAGGGGTAACGGTTGTTGATTTAGCTCCAGCAGGCGTTGACATAGATCCCATCCTACAATAAAAAGGTTATCCATGTGATATTGGCGCTACAATGATGAACTTGCCTGTCTTTGATTTGCTTCGCCATAGTTAAGAAAGCTTGTTCAACATTGGTAGCGTTTTTTGCCGATGTTTCAAGGAAAGGAATGGTGAGCTGATCTGCGAACTCCTGTAAAGCAAATCAGGATAATCAGTAAAATGATATCAAGACAACGAAAGGCATGCCTTGGCAACACTGTATTCGACAACCTTCTTGGCCGTCAAATCCGACTTGTTGCCAACAAGCAATTTGTTGACACCCTCTGATGCATATCGGTCGATTTCCTGCAGCCATTGCTTAACATTGGTGAACGTGTCTGAAGGGAGATGTTTGCGTCAATGGTTGAAGGTGCAGGGACAAACATACCATTGTCCGTAACATCGTACACAACGATGATGCCATGGGCACCACGATAGTAAGATGAAGTGATCGTCCTGAAACGTTCCTGACCTGTGAGGAACGTTGAGATATTAGGTGTACATTGGCGGCAATGAAAGAGCGAACCTGCTGTGTCCCACTATTACCAAGCAATTCAGTGTCATGGTCAGTACATGTTTGGAATAGAAAGAAGAGGGCAGGCAAAGCGGTTCCGGCCGAATGACTCATTCATGCGGTGCGGGAAAGGTCGCTCTCTTGAAGTAACGTCACTTGACGCGGACCTCCTGGTTTGCCCCAGAATAACATGCCACGAAAGCAATGGTCGAGGAATGGGAGGCCAACTAACAATTTGGAGTTTCACCGTCTTTCCTTCAAGTTCAATGGTGCGGATCTTGAAGTCAACACCAATGGTACTGATGTAGCTTTCGGTATAGGTGTCGTCGGCGAAACGGAGGAGGAGACACGACTGAGGGTCCATTAGAAGACACGAGGGTATAGCACAATGAACCACACACCTTGCCCACACCAGAGTCGCCGATGAGGAGAAGCTTGAAAAGATAATCGTATTCACTGGTATGCATTTCGGCGGAGAGGAGGACGGGAGAGAGAGAGAAAACAACGGTGGCCGTGCAGAGGAAGAGGTCTGAGAGAGAGACTAATGCAGGCTGCGCGTGGCAACACCGCTCCCACCGGCCAACTCCGGCCGCAACTCCATCTCTGAGCCAAGTAATAATTACATTCAATGGACTGGAAACTACACTTGTACATAAAGTAGAGCTAATGAACAAGACTACATTGGCCTACTTCTGAATGTAGCCAGGTGCATAACCAGGTTGTTAACGTTGGGGAGGATATAGATTCGATGGAGGGTTAGCGCCACGTCCAACAGTATTGGTTTCGGCCCTGTGGTCAATCATTCATGGAGTCCCTTCCAATGGAAGAGGGCAGAACGTACCCAGCTATGCGAGCCTGCCATTGGCATATGGTGCAGAGCCATATGTGCTGCTTCGAGAAGGGGAAGATCGGTACCCAAAAGAACTCAAACCATGTCGTACTCTTCGCTGCGATGACGGATGCTGGCAACCGGCCGTTCATTTCTGAATAGCAACCTGAGGGTCATAAATCCGCACCATTGTTACAGCGAGGGCAGATTCGCGGAGACTGTTGACCATCCTCAGGCTTCAACTTTGTCTGGCAGCCGACTGTAGGTTCAATCAGGCCACAAAGCCTAGCTCGGGTAACTTATCTGGTGGAGAAAACTTACAGAGAATTGGTATGCAGACTGAGCAGCCAGATAAAAGTCGTATTACTCCCAGGGAAAGTTGGACTTACAGAACATGATTACGAACGAACGTGGTGGGATTGCCTTGAGGAAGACACAGCACCGCCACGCCAGGCATCAATATTCAATCCCAAGCAATCCAATCCAATTTCCTTATAAATACGAATATATATACCAAAGTGACATGAATAGTAATAATGAGCAATCTCTACGCAAGGACATCAGTGAAAACAAGGGGATAGTGTGTAAGTGAGGTGAATTATATTTACATGCCCTAGATAATCCGGTATCTACTGATTATATGTGGAGAGGAACATATCAAGGACGAGTCGGAGACAGACATGAGGGATGAAATAGATATGGAAATATCGGAAAGCAGCTGGGAAGAAGGAATGAGGATATACCTATCAATGATAAAACCCATGATGATCGTCATCGAATTGCAGGCAGCTTTGACTGTCGGTACCCATCATCGACGAGCCTTGAGCAGAAAAATAGGTAGAGGGTGTGACACTGTGCACAGAGTGCGCGCTGGACGGAGGATGTTGGTGATGATAGTGTGCGTCTGGACCAATTGTGCCATCATCAGACATAGGCACGTTGAAGGAGAACTGATCGAAGTCCTGATGAACTTCGTAGAATGATTCGTGGGGGTCGCTCTTAAACGCCCCATGGCCTAGAAGGTTGGCAAACTCTGGTAAATCATGGGCACTGATACCAGTTCCAGCACTAGTAGCTATGGATGTGGCCGTTCCAGGTGGTGTGTACGAGGGCCACCCGTTAGCGCCATGTCCCGTAGTAGTATACGCCGTGCTTGGAGCAGATTCTGCACGCCGAGGTGAACGGAGCAGATGAAGAGGGGGTAATAATGGTCTATCGGATAGACCAAAGGCTCTGGGGGGCTGAAGAGTGCCCATAGTCATGGGCCTGGAAAGCTCCATAGGAGGTATTCCGAACGAATACGCGTCGAGACCATGATGGGTCACCCGATTGTCAATGTTGAGTGGATTTCGACTCGAGTTTCGTCCGGAGTTTCTACTGTTCCAAACCATGCGTATCGTCTCCTGCCTTTCATCTCCTTTCGAGAATACCCATCTCATGTCTGCCAGGGCAGTCAGGCTGATGTTGACGGCCTCTTCGACGGACCAGCTGTTGCGACTGTGGATGTGCACTTCGCTCCGATCCTCTGTCGGGAAATCAATAGTATCTCCCTCGGTACTCGCGGCGAGGAACCCGGCGAAAAAGCAGCCTTCGCGAACCAGTCCCGCATCCCATTTAAATAAGCCCGCACCGTGGAGACCCTTCTCTTCTGAAAGATGGAACTTGATGATGCGGAGAACGAGAGGAAGCAAGCTGAGACACTTGCGAGTGGCTGTGGCATGGAGCTCGTGTGGCGGGAGATAAGGGGAGGAAGATGAGGATGGCCGGGAGCGGGACGATGCTGAAACCTGTATCTGAGTATTACTTGGGATGGAGCACATGCGTTGTTTCAAGGATTCTCGAATCATGTTATCTGGATGACACTCAGACTTGGAGATAGAAGAAAAAAGAAAACACCCACGGCATTCGAAGATGAAGATCTTACAATCCATCAGCATCATATTTAACCAATTGTCGTAAGAAACCGAATTAAACTCACTTGCCAGGTGCTGACGTATGGCTCAATATCAGACACTTCGGAACTTGTTCTCATGACATCAAATGCTTCCCAACAGTGATCAAGGTCATCCCAGATTTCACGCATGCCATGAGCGTCGACAAGACCGTGTTCTTCAGCCCTCTGGACTGCCTTCGGGCCTGTAAGAACCGAGTGGACTCTTCGAGCGATGGTGCTCAGCTGAATAGGAAGACAAAAAAGTTGGGAGAGACGAAGTAGTGACTGAACACTCGATCCCCGCTGGAATTTGGTCTGGACTATACCATGGCCAGAATGAGGGCGATTCGAAGTCACAGAAGAGGGTCCAGGGGAAAAGCTAGAACCATCGGGGTCCGGAGTGGGTAATGTAATCTGGAAGGCGTCCAGATCGTCGGCATTGCTGTTAAAGATTTTAGTCACATTTCCCTCCACTGGGGATGATGGAAGACTTACAGGACTAGGCGGCCTCCCCGCATACCTGTTGTGATACCTTCGTGAGTATGAGCGTACCAGAAGACCTGTGAGCGGAGGAGAACATCGTCGGAATCATCAAGAGAGGACAGAGTCGATGATCCAGAGAGGGCACATAATGCTTGGGTCTGAGAGAAGGCGGCTTGCTGCATGGCCATCTTCTCGAGAGAGTGGGCCTCTGTATATAATGAGCACGATGAGGTTGATGTACCGGACAAATGAGATCACCTTCCATCAGAGGCAGTACGAGTAATAAAACTCGGACGCCATCCCAAGTAGGCCGTCGCATCACACCATGAAAGTCGATGAGTTCTAGAATTTCTCGTAACATGGCATCAACCTTCCTGCTCTTTCTTTGACGAAGAGAGATTGACGGCCTTCGTTGGGTATTGGAGATGTTGTTATTCAGGTGAGAGAGCTCGGGAGAAGTTTCCTCATGGGAGGGGGTATCTTGGTCGATCTCTGGTAAACCGCATTCGTTGAGACCAAAAGAAGCAGCCCAGACAACAAGGAGCATGGCCAGCAGGCCACCTTCATGCCCCAAAGAATGAACGCCGTTGGTATGAGCAATGAAGCGTGCAGGAAACTCGACAGGGTCGAGTATAGGGCCTAGGGACGAGGCGTCAGCTACGGGCCGGGTACATGATGGGAGGACTTGCGTTGAACTGAGAAGGACTTCCAGAATGAGGAGGAAAAAAATTCTGGAGCAAGCTGGGGTATGGCAGATGGCAAACGTGTCTCAATGGAGGAGGGTCGAGCGCTTGAGCCGTTGTGGGCCTTACCATATACTGCTCTGACGAAATTTAAAATAGTGGTTAGAAGGAGAGTCTGTGTCGGAGATACGACGCGTACTCGACTTGCTGAAGCCGGCGACCGCGTCTAAGCAACTTGACGGCTTTGACCTCTGCAAATTCATCACTGTAGGATGGTCAGAAAAGGAAACGAAAATGGAGAGGCGACTGACACGCATTTAAGACCACGTTCGGTGCAATTGGTACACGCTATACCGGAGGTTGTGTAAGGCAAGTCCTTGAGATCACAACGGACCCTTGGCGGGAATTAAGGACGAGCTGAAGCGATTATATGGAGCCGAATTACCTTCTCATACGACAAGCGCCACATGCGGAAAACTGCTGCCTGGAAGATTTTGGGTGGGTAGCAGGACGACGGGGGTGGGGGGTTGACATTACAGTTGGATAGGGAAGGGGGATGTAGTATAAAAACGAGGCGACAGCGGATCGGAGAAGGGAGGAGATCGTTCATGATGTTTTGACAGGAATGATGAAGGGACGTGAGATTCGTAATTTATTAGACCCTGTCCAGCCCAGACTTACGGAATGCTCTCCGCAGGGCACCCAGAGTCCGTTGGTCACAGTTCAGCTTTCTATCCCGCGCCATCTCCTCAAAGTTAACCCCATATTTTGCCTTCAGTCTCCCGAGGTATTGCGGTTCTCCCACTGACGAATGCCTCGACAGCGTGGCAGCCGAGTCCGATATCTGCTCCAGTGCTAATCCTTTTATGAGCATGGGGCAAGAAGCATTGCCACGAATTCGAAGCCCGCACCGACCGTGGGAAATACGATCATCTTTGCGATCGGATCATTCCACGGTGATCCGACACCGAGACGATGTTGACCGACAGCAGTCTTACTCACCTTTGACAATTCCTGAACTCTCGGCTCTTATCTTCCCAATCCATTCCTCCATGACCGGCCGAGGTAATATCGAAGGCTCGAGATTGTCCGGCTCAATCCCCTGAATTTGTACAACGTTCCCAGTCTCGTCACGTATTATTCTGCCAAATCCACTTGGTATCCCTGATTTCTCTGTGTGTGGGTCTGGATTTACATGGCCCGTTTCAACTTGGGCTGGCTCCACACCACCGGAAGCGGACGGAGTAAGCGTATGTACCAGACCCAAGGCGGCATAACTGTCCCATTGCATCAGTAAAAAATCTCAGAACACCTCAAGGTCGCGAAAAGTGTCCCATGACAGGACAGTGCCCGATAACCACTGCATGTGGAAGAATCAAAGGATCTTACTTTTGTTTGACGGTTTTGCGATTGTTCCAGGCTTCTTGGACGGCTTTGGGGCCCCGAATAGCTTCGAGTATTGAGTTAATTCCAACTTTTCACCAATACTAGATGATGGATGAATTCCACTCACGAGGGGTCTTCTTTAGATTCCGTTTAGCATGGCGAGAGTGAGAGACTGCCTTGTGGGTCGATGAACGTCCCTTGCGGCGTTGGCGAGGAGTGGCCATGAAGATAAATCAGTGCCACGTGACTATCCGTGTTTTCCACACCGCCGACTCCGATTCTCCAACGTTGTCACTTGCTCTAAAATCATGGCGCGTTTGGCTTACCATCCTCAATCCTCCTTCAATCATACTCTTGCTGTACGTGCCAATACATGCATCTGTTCTTCCCTCGTGATCGGTTTGCGTTACGCAGGTAGGAAAAAGGTGGATACCGACTCTCGGTATCTGGGGTGTTGGAGCAGGGTCCGCTGCGCTGCTGGTGTGTTACCTCTGCTGTCACTTCTTGTCGTTGCATCCCCGACCTTGTCCCCAAGCTCCTTTCCGTGACACCCCTCGTGAAGCGTGAAGTGCTCGTCAAGATTCCCATAGTAAGTCTTTCTACTGACTCCCGCCCGACCTTCGTTCATGTTCTTGGCCCCGAAGCTCGGCAGTTATTACGAGGATAAAACTCCTGCTTCCGATAAACCGTTCTGAACAACTTCCTACTCGTACTGGAAAATATAAACATAGATGCTATGGCTGCTGGAGAACTAGATGTATCCATGCTCCCATCTCGGTCTGTACAACTACGACAGTGAGCCAAGTTGCAGTGTAGCCTCGTGACCAAGCCCTCTATGAGCCACTCATCATCGATCGAGGCTTGGAACGTTGATGATCGGTCGCTTTTGCAGTAGCCTGCCGTAAGTAAGCTACCAAAACGGGTATCGGAGGGATAAATGGTCCGTGAGAATCACCTGTTACTCGTTCTTTATCGCCTCGCCCTCTTTGCATCCCCTTATTCTTCCAAATGCCCCTCGTTAGCTCGAAGACTATTCCATGGCCTGATACCCTGCCGTACGATAAACAATCTGTTCTTGTCCCCGGGACGAAACGTCCAGGGCAGACCGGTGAGTGCGACTCCAGCTGAGAAATGTTCCCGCCAGTCAACCAGAGATTTACTTCAAGGTCACTATCGGCACGGTAAGACAGGATTTCAACCCGTCCTTGAAAATTTTTTCATGAACCATCAGGCATTTGGGGCCTAATCGGGCCCCATACACCCAATGCCTTCAAGACGGTGGATGAGATTTTCGACTCCGCCTTGTCAGGTGGTAAGGAACGGCCTTTTCTAGGAGCGCGTCCTGTTCTTTCCACCAACCCTCTTCAACTTGCAAATCACTTTGTTTGGGAAACTTATGGCCAAATCGACATTCGCAGGCGCGACGTTGGGAGTGCTCTTTCTGTCATGTTTAGTAAAGGTGAATTGGGTGGAGGGGAATTCGAAACCGTCGGGATATGGTCCCAGAATCGCCCCGGTATGGCAGCCTGCAGGACGTCCCCGATACAACTGACACTCTGGATAATTAGAATGGCAAATGATTGATATTGCGTTGCAAAGTTACCGTAAGGTTTCTGTCAGTCTTTACGACACATTGGGGAAAGATTCAGTCGGTCAGTCACTTCCTGAAGGCTCATCCTATCACTGACATTCCTCTCTCTAGAATACATGTAATCCTCCGTCTAGTTATTGCCTTCCCGAGAGCTCTCTGACCTCCTGGCTTTCCCTCTCATACCATCAGAATTAATCATGCGCGCCTCACCGTTATTTTCTCAACTTCGGATCATATCCCCAGCCTTTTGAAACTTGCCCCCCTTGTCCCTTTCCTTAAACTGATAGTGTGCATCGACAATTTGGCGCCTGAAGCAAAGGCCATTCTGACGGAATGGGGCACGGCTCAAAATTTGAAAGTTCAAGAATTACGCGAACGTCAGTGCTCTCTTTGTCTAGTCGCCGTTGTCCTGTCTTTCATTCCCAATATGATATAGTCGAAGCATACGGCAAAGCTAACCGTGTTGAGCCGATCCGTGCCAAACCTGAAGCAATCGCCTCCATATGTTACACATCCGTAAGCCCAAGTTTTTCGTGGAAAATCATGAGTGACCATCGTTCTCGTTATAGGGAACTACCGCTAATCCAAAAGGTATTGTTCGCCGAGTTTCTTTTTGAGATGCTGCGTAATGTGAACGATTTCACAGGTGTCTTACTATCCCAAGCGAGTCTTGGTTTGGCGACGCAATCCAATATCTATGGACTCGCCGTGCCGGACGAGGCTTGTCTCATCTCGTACTTGCCTCTTGCCCATATATACGAGGTCAGTCTCCTCAGCCTCAGTGTCATTATGCAACATGGAGTAATCTCTTGAAGTAGCGGATAAGCGAATTATGCATCATCGCTGTCGGTGGTAAAATTGGCTACTTTTCAGGCGATCCATTACGTCTTTTGGAGGACACACAGTTACTCAGACCCACTTTCTTTCCATCCGTCCCGCGTATTCTCAACCGTCTCTACCAAGCGGCTATGGCGGGTGGTAATGTTCCTGGGTTGAAAGGGGCTTTGTTTAAAAAGGCTGTGCAAGTCAAACTTGACCAATTGCATGCCACTGGCAAGGTTACGCATGTTTTCTGGGATAAGCTTGTCTTTCGCAAGGTATGCACTAAGCAGATTACTATTTCAATGTGTTCATTCTCTTCGCGAGAAAGATCCAGGCAGTTCTTGGCGGTCGTATCATGCTGCTATCAACCGGGTCTGCACCCATCAGTGTCGAGGTCATTGACTTCTTGAAGATTGCGTTTTCATGTGAAGTGGCTGAAGGTGAGCCGGATTGTCCTCCCATTCGTAACGTAACTGACTTTCGATAGGGTTAGTTAGGATTACATGCTTCTGCAAAATTGCTGACTTCCTATCAGATATGGAATGACCGAGGGTTGTGCAACGTGCACCAGAACGTGGCCAAATGACACATCGTCAAGCGGGACTGTTGGTCCTCCTCAACCTGTCAACGAGATTAAACTTGTCGATGTCCCCGCCATGGGGTATACTTCTGAAGATCGGCCTAATCCACGTGGTGAACTCTGCATGCGGGGCGCCAATTGTTTCATAGCTTACTACAAAGGTATGCTCCGTTGACGTTTTTCTACTGGTTTCGACATGGTACTCTAGATGAGAAAAACACAAGAGAAACAATTGAGGAAGAGGGCTGGGTGCATACGGGTGATATCGCGGAAATAGATCATTGCGGTCGGGTAAAGATCGTTGATCGGGTGAAGGTAGAGCTGTTCACGTTTTGGTAGGATTGATCTTACTAATTCCGATGATAGAACATCATGAAACTTGCCCAAGGAGAGTATGTGGCTCTCGAGAAGGTCGAGAACATGTACAGCACGTTGCCTATGGTTGCCCAGATATATGTGCATGGGGATTCCTTGCAATCGTATTTGCTGGCAGTCATTGTTCCGGATCCCATGCAGCTCTCGACGATCGTGTCGAAGCTGACAGGGAAGAAGATAACCACGGACGATCGGGCAGATCTGACGAAAGCGTGTGCGGACGAGCGCGTGAAACAGCATTTCCTTGAGGTTCTGAGCCGCGAAGCGAAACGGAATGGTCTAAAGGGGTAAGCACTGGCCGACAGACTAGTGAAGATTGTTGATCTTATGCTCGGGGTAGATTCGAGATGGTGAAGCGAATCCACCTCAGCCTGGACCCGTTCAGCGTGGAAGAGGGAACGCTGACACCGACGATGAAGATCCGGCGTAAAGATGCGTACAGCAAGTACAAGCAAGAGCTCGACGGACTGTATGCATTTGGGGAGCCTAGGGGTGGCAAGTTGTAGTAGCATTTGGTAGTTGTTGTGTCGATAAGGTGAATCAAACACGCTGAGTAAGATTCCGACACAATGACCTTGAACGACCACCCCGTTCTCCTCGCCCCTCGCCCCGTCCGTCTCACTCAGTCATCGCATCCGACATTCTCCCGCTCAGCAGACTGCCTCAAATTCAGCGAGAACGCCGTCGGCGATTTCAAGCTCTCCCTCTTTTCCGATCCCCCGTCTGAGTCAGACCGGCTGTCCCCCAGCTTGTCTCCTCGGTGAGTACCCTATTTGCCTATCTGCTCTCCTCCTCAATCTGCTGTTCTAGGTCTTCCCTGCCTTCAGAGGCCCTCGAAGAATTCTTATCCATCCTGCGGCCGTCATGTTTCCCACCCACCTCGCCCATGCGTAGGAACCGCCGACAAGGCGCCGTTTCCCTTCCGGTCTACCCACACGATCGATCCCTCTCGTATCATGGTCGAGGTCTCCTTGACATCATCCCGATGAAGGATGATGGGCTGGACGAACAAGACACGGCGCATTCGCGCCAGCCCAGTCGCACTGCCTCACACTCGCGTACACCCGAGGCAATCGACCTTGGAATAGATAACCCCTCTTTTCGTTGGTTCAAGGCCAATATCCTTGGTTAGTTGTCCAACTGCGTCATTTTGCATCCTCTCTCATCTTCAATCTTAGCCTCGCCGATATCACGCAACCATACTAGAAATCCTTTCTCACGACAACTCGCTAATGAATCCCCAGTCTCTCCGCTCTCCCCCGCAGCCATCCCTTTGCCTCTTCCTTCGCCTGGAGAGATGACTGACGATATATCATGAGCCTCTTTGCCTGACATTGCAGGTCATTTGCTACCAAGTTCATAACGTGCTCCACCACGAGCACTGGTCGTGACTGGCTCCCCACATTCTTTAAGCTTCGGACAACTTTTCTCGTAACGTACCCTATCCTATATCTCAAGGTTTCATCTCATTTCCCCGATCTTACCCTATGTTCTATCCTCATCCCATATAACTACTATTCTATTAACTCACTCCACTCGCGCTTAATAGTGACCGCTTATTGTATACATAGTCCAGGAAATCGTCTTTTAAATGATTATCAATAGTTTCCATTTATGCAAGTGACTTAGGGTGACCAAGGAGACCTGCTTTGTCCGCCTATGCCTTCGGTTAGGAGCACTGAATTACCCTGGTTGTCAACGAAAAAGCAGTCCTCTAGCCGGACACCAACCTGTGCGACAAAATGTGATCAAACGCCTTGCAACGTTGTATTGGGGCAGGTACATGCCTCTCCTTCGATATATATCCCTGGCTCGTTCGAAAAGGTATGACCGGTGAGGATGATAGTGTTGCTGCCCCCAGTCAAATAGGGCTCTTCGTGAACCTCGAGCCCAATACCTAACCTTGAGAATCAGACCAGACCGTCCAAGAGTGCTCGAACGAACGGATGACTCAACCATGACCCAATCGGTGGGTGAAGTAAGTTGCATAGCCTTCAGCAGCGAGATACGATCTCGCGGCAGCATCAACGGTGTGTGTCAGGACACCCTCGCGTGCTGCATGCAAAGCCTCTCTCTGAGCAGAGTGGACGGAGTTCCAGACCCGTAGGTGTCTTGCTGAAATTTTGGAGCGGGGCAATGCCACCGTCTATTAGGACAAATTATGAGCCCAGCAAGGTCGAAAATGTAGTGAGATGGGAGTACTCGGGTGACATCGCTATAATATCCATGCAAAGAAGCCGTGCAATCGAAAAGAGCGAAGTCAGATGCACCCAAAACGCGATCTGTGCCACTTCCATGGGGAAGAGCAGCGTTCTCTGGAAAAAAATCAGGTTAGTATGATAATGGCAGTAGACCTTCGCTGGTGTGCAAACCTCCGAACAGTGTAAGGCAATCACCGCTGCGAAGCCCTCCTGCTGCCAAGGCCGATGCCATCATTGACCGAGCTTCGGATTCATGCATACCAATATACATGCGCCGATGAACGTCACGGATAGCCAAGAGAGTGGCCTGTGGATTCTGATGAGAAAGGGAAGAGAAGTATAGGTGAATCCTTGACCTCATTTGTACACTTCAAAAGGTTAATTTCAGATTCAGATTTGCGTTCGCGGAGCTGTGTTACTTGGTCAGGCGCAGAGAGTACGGTTGCCTTAGGGAGGGCCGCCTGTAGGCCGTCAGAAATGAATTTTCGAATATGACCGTCAACGAAAACGGTCCCGGAAGAGGCAGATAGGGATGATGCGAGGATAGAATATGGATTGGATTCCTCTGGCCATTCCAGGTACTCTACTGGGAAGGGGATGGGTAGACTTTTAGCCCTGGTGGCTTCAAACTGTACTTGAAGAATTAGCGGTGCTTTACCTGGGATGTCAATGCTGCCATACCTTGGGAGTAAGAAGAGTAATTGATTTTGGACCAGGATCCTGTGGATTTATGAGGAGGAGCAAAGGACGTTCGGACAGTTTCCATTTGGACGAGGAGAAGTTGGCATAGTATGCAGTGTTTGGGCCGGGTTCAGCGATGTAGGCGGATGCATTGAGGTCGCGAAGAACAGTGAGCAAGGCAGTATGGCGTTGATGGAACTCGTCCTTGGCGATGGGGAGAGTATCGTGACAATGGGATGCGCGCAAAGGAGCCCGCCAGACGGACTGAGATGCGAGCAAAGCGATGAGAGCCTGAATGAACGCCATCACTCATTATGAACCACGATAACGACGACACAGACACCCTCATCGCCGTCGTCTCCAGCCTCCTCCCCTCCAGTCTTCCCAGCACCGACATCCTGGATGCACTTGTCAAGTGCGATGGGGACGTACAGGCGACGGTCCAACTTCTCACCAACAAGAAATTGAAGCGGAAACGGATCCAACTGGATGACTGGCTAATACATCGACCCAAGTCACGTCTGGCAGCGCCATCGAAAGTCCCTTTGCCGCCTCTTCTACTCTCCACGCCTGACAGCGTAGCACAAAACACGCCATGCACCTTTCATCTATCTGTTCTCCCTCCCGAACTTGCTTGCAAGTTGTTCTACACCATGCTCAGCGCTTCCCGGAGTTGGAAGCGAAATAAATGGTGGCTCGTGGATCGACTGGTGGAAAGTCCACACCGCACCGCATTCTTCGCGCGTAAGACCGATGGTGACCAGAGCAGCGAGTCCTGGCAAGAAGCCGCTCAATTCTGGTGCGACAATCCACCTCTGAGTTCCCTTTGGGTCTATGATTGTGACTACACACAGGTATAATGGCCGAAAATCAAACCCTCCTGACTTGTTTCCTGCTGAAATGGAAGACGCCTGCGCAATAATCGAAGGCATCGTCAATGAACAGCTACAGCTACGCACCCGCCTTCCGCTCGAATGGGATGGTGGACCCTGGCGCACTAATGTTGCTGCTGCAAATTGTTACGAAGGCTCGAAGGAAAGTGTTGGTTTTCACTCTGATCAACTCACCTACCTCGGACCGTATCCAACGATCGCGTCTCTTAGCCTTGGTTGGTGTGCGCGATATAGCGAAGGACAACCAAATGACTCACTCAACGACAGGGACACAAAGAACATTTAGGCTGCGTGAAGTGATACCTACGAAAGAAGTGGATATTCGCAAGGCACGCACGTTCAACGTCCCGCTGTCGCACAACTCGGTAGGTGGATTTATGGCCTCCATGAACTCCACGCGGATTTCAACCATTTTCAAGCTTGTCATCATGCATGCATCCTGCCAAGAGAAATTCAAGCACTCCGTCCCTCCACAATCCACACTTGATTTGTATCGCCCTGCGTTCCCAGAAAGCCCGGACGTCAGGACCGAGGCCTCTAATTGCCGCATCAACATCACCTTTCGTTTCTATAGACCTGACTTTCGACCTTCCACTATACCACGTTGTAAATGTGGTGTTCCTGCAGTTCTTCGTGCAGATATGAAGAATCGTATTGGCGAGAAGACCAGCCGATACCTGTGGTCATGTTATGCTGGTGCCCAAGATGAAGGGAAAGCGTGTAATTATTGGAAAGTTATGGATATTGAAGCTGAAGGCCGCGGTCCTTGCGTCGGTCAATTGTAGCAGCCAGTAATTATACTGTACTAATTGGTGTACTACATGTGTAGGATTGATAGGTGGTGTATGTACCCGAGTGATGACGATTATATTGGACATATTATCCACGCAAGCCATTTCATAGCAAAGACACTAAAAGTGCACAGGAAACATCGTGCAAATCATCCAGGATCAGCAATATCAACATGGTGTTCTCTGCTTCGCAGGCGTCTCACACCAGGAATTGGGAATATGGGAGTACTAGGGGGAACCGCACTGCGTGCCCCAGAGTTCGGCTGAGGTTGGAGTTTGAAGGTCGGCGGTTCATATGTACTCCGGCTACGAGAGAGACTGGACCTAAGTTGCGTCTCGCCAAAGCCCGCCGAGTTAGCGCCGGTATTATCGATTGATATAGTAAGCATGGGTGTGTATGGTCTCGGCGTCGTGGAAAGCGTGAACGATGAAACATGAAGGAGGATGGCAAACTCCTCTGTCGAACTCGTGAGTTTAACCAAGTTACTCCGCAATAGGGCGGAGGCGGGATGGAAACCTGCATATGCCTTGACAACACCAGACAGCCTGACGATATTCTAAATTTAAAATAATTAGGTTGCAAATTGGCAGAAACTCATCATTCTTTACCTTCAAAAATGTATGCGCATCCTCTCGTAATATCTTTGCATTTAGGTCGGTGTCTGCCTTCTCCAACATCCTCACCGTGTCCGATAATCTCGTAGTTGCGACACGAGCCTGCTTTATCGTATCAAGGACAGATGTTTCTATCTTCAAAATATCGCCTAAAACATCCTCCATCATGTCACACACAATCGGTGCGATATCCACGGCTGCATAGACAGCCTGTAGTGCTTCTTTTCCAACCTGAATTTTAGAGTTGGTTGGAAGTTCTGAGGACATCGCCTGTAAAGGTAACGAAGGTGAGTACGAGGCCGAGGCCAGTGAAGCTTCCGATCCTTGGCGGGAGTGAGTGCTTAAAAAACCATTATAGGAAATGATGTTTTTGGACGTCGACGGCTGAGGTATAGGCATCGTCGGGGATGGTGATTGAATGGTTGTCAACGGAATAGTCATTTGCCGTTTAGGGGCGCGCAATAAAGGTATCTGCGTGACTCCTGTGGGGGCGATCCCAGCAAACGTTCCAGGAAAATCGTCATAGGACGGTAGGTGTCGTCCGATTTCTACATCCTTGGAGCTAAACGAACCAGCATGTCGTCTAGCGGTGCGACCTTTCGCAACGGTAGCTGCAGTAGCAATGCCTTTTCCTATGGGCCTTGGCCACACTGTCAGATCCGCTGATGGGAGGGTGGCAGTAGGTGAATAAGCTTCCGATCCGGCACTGTTGAAGGCGAGTGGGGATAAGTTCTTTGAACGAAGGAGCGGTTTGATGAGGTCCATCTCAGAAACCATAGATTGCCAAGCAGATGATACTTCAGCAGCGGCGCCATGGAGATCCAGCAATAGCCAACGGGCATGTCGGGCATGGTCTCCAGTGCCAACCTTGAGGTTCGAGCCCAACACCCCAAAGGATTTACTAAACATTGCCACCACGTCTTTGCAGCTCTCTACTACAACGCGACACATAGCAGGTGGTGGGAACGACTTCTGGCAGATAGCATCAAAGCGATCCAGGGAGTTGATCAATTGGAGCATCTCAACGCTGGTGGAGTCCAACACTTTCCGCAACATGTATGTGTTTTTGTCATCTGTGATATAAATCAGGTACCGGTCAAGACTCCGATGTACTTCGCTGATGGCGAATAAAATGCTTCGAGTGGAATTAGTGAGGCATATGAGGGCCGCTGATAATGTGGTGGGGGGCGGAAGCGCCGAAAGCCGCTGGAAATAGGAATCGCATTCCTGCGCTGCTGAAAAAGTTCCCCTGGTTGGGAAGCTACCAACCTGACAACAGGATCCAGCATCCAAACCAGAGCCTTGTGGCCGTTGCGATGCGGTTGTCGCCGGGAATTCGTCGTGGTAGCGGTGGTGAAATGGCCTCGTCGACTGTTTAATTATAGGGAGCGCAGTCGGTGCCTTTTCTGGTGTGCCCTTCAACTCTATTACTGTCAAATCAGACATTCGGCCGTCTGTCGAAAAATCCAATTCATTCTCTGAGGCTGCCCACGAATTTGTCCGAACATGGCGCAGGTCATGAGGCGGAGCAATATCGCTATCTGGGAAGGACTCCAAATCCGCAGAACTGGGCAGGTAGCTCTCGAAAGAACGCGTGGGTGAAGGTTGGGCACTGGCCGTGCCAAGTATACCAAGGTGCAAAGTGGGAGGCCGGTCTCGGCTTTCGTTGGAAGTATTTGTAGGGGAATCTTGGAAAGAATCGGCTATTGGGGAGACTGAAAAATGCGAGTCTACCGAGAATGACCGAATATGAAGTGTTGAGGATTTATTGTTCCGCAAAGGAAATTTCCATGCACTGTAGGTATCAAGATGGTGGATGTATTCTGAAGGGAACAAAGCGGACGCACATTGAGTTGCTCGAACCGCGTTCCTCATGTCGGGAATCATTATGTTTCTCCTTGCATTCAAGCTCTATCCATTTCTGGAGCGCTCGTATCCATTCTTGCATGGCAAGGCTGGAGTCCAAGCCACCTGTTGGTCGGGTTACATGTTTTGGAGGCCACTCGATAGGGTTCCGCTCCACCTGCAGAACCTCCAGATTCCTGAACAGCGTAAGATACGGTGGTAGTTGCACAACCTTGTTTCGCGACAGGCAAAATACCTAATGGAGGTTTGAGCAGCATGGTGGGGTCATATGGGACTAGATACCAACCCGAAGGTTCACAAGTTGCCCCGCGTCTGGGGGGAAAGCCTTAAGTTTATTGTAAGCCACATCCAGAGTGTCGAGGGATGGTATCAGAGTCAACTTATTATGCTCTTAACGTCCGTGTGCATGAAGCGAAAAGAAGGCCTACGACATCAGGGAAGACTGAGAAGTTGTTGTGCCTTAGGTTGAGGTATCGGAGACGTGACAAGAGTGCAAATTCGGTCGGCAAAGTCGTCAGACGGTTATGGTCAAGTGCCAGCCTGATATTCATGTAAGTTAATAATACACAGCGCTGAGCATCCAGTCGCTGTACCTTTTGAGGCACCCCTGGTCTTGGGGATTTTCCCTCCCAATATTCGCCAGTTCCTCCGCTATACGGGGACCGAGATCGGAGAGCCTCAGGCGAGAGAAAATCAAGGTAGCACCATTATCCGAGGAATCTTGTGAGGCCTTGAGAATGTGTGCCGGGCTGAGCGACACGGGAGCGCTCCTTTCACCTGACTGTGGCGATTGGGGATCTGCTGGATCCGAATCGAAACTGGCCATGGTAATTGGCACCAACGGCGACAACTTGCCAGAGACGAACGGAACTTTGTTGGGAATTGTGGCTGTGTTCCGTCTCAGTCTCTATTAATAATGCACCATCTACCTCAAGACTTAAATATACGCAGACTCGAAAAAATTATCATGTATATATGAAATAAACGTGGTAGCTGCCATCATATACGGTTCCAACGGAAATAGAGAGATCCAGCGAGGTTGCCGTGATGTCAAGTCAAGCTCTAATCTCTGTCTGATTTCCCTAGAACCACATCGATACTGAGAAACTAGTTTCTTCGCTTCGCATAGCATGCCACCATCTCGGAGGCAGATATAGTAAATCGCCAGGGTGCAGAGTTGCGCTGAGAGCATGAGGTACGACCCTGTGGAGGAACTCGGGGAACTGTTGAATCTCAACGTCCGCAAAGACGTCTACCTGGGAAGTGTTGCTCATGTTGGGGTCATCTGAACCTGGAATTGGTTTCATGAATGACGCCAGTTCAGGCGGAGCCAGCCAGATGGTCTTGCAACCCACAACTTGTACTGAGCAGTAAAACAGAGGCGTGAGTCATGCATCTGAGGGGAATGTGTTGACTTACCAAATATGTTGAAATAAGGGTCCTGGGGACAACTGAGGGTTGGCGTCGACGTGAAAAACGGGGAGCACTTACTGTGTGTGCGGGTGAGATAGTGCCTTTCGGACCAACCCAGGCGTTGATGATCAGCTTTTCATCGTTTCCCGGGGAGCCATAGTCAGGACAGGAGGATGGACGAACATCAGAATAGACATAATCTGGGATGATGATGTCTTTACGGAGGGCCGGAAATTGCATGAGGAGGTCATGTTGTGCGAGATATAATGTTTTTGATGATACCGACGGGGAGGGTTGGTCCTCCAGTTCGAGGTGAGAAAGAAAAGTGTCCCAACTGACCAGGATCTGGGTCCAGTCGTTTTCCCGATAATCTTGTCCAACCTCGACTGGCACAACCCGGCCAGGACCAGATGCTGCGCGTAAATATGCTGCCGATTTCCATGGATGCTCCTTCATCGCGGGCCAGTCTTGAGCATATCGCCGTATGATAAACGGGCTGTTGCTCCAGCTTGATTGGAAGGTTGTGAGGGAAGGGGGAGCGGGGAGGGATGGTATATCATGATGAGAGCTGGATAAACTTGCATTCGCTCGACAATGGTGTTGAAGGGAGGTATGAATTCTGGAGTCAAAAGGATAGACCGGGAGATAAGTTTTTTGTATATCAGAGATTATGGTAAAGACGAGATCCACGCGACCACTAGCAGAGCCACAGAAAATCAGGACGCGATCAAGGTCTGTTATGGATTGAGACGCCGTGGATGAATCGAGGTTCGCCAAACAACAGAGGATGGATGCATCAGTGTAAAGTCTCATCCAGCCCAACAGGTCAGGCCCATGTGAGGATGACATGGTTTGACGAGCGGCGTCCCTAAGGGCGGCAAGGTCATGGCATGACCGAGTTTGTGTGAGCAAGGTTTCTGCACCCAAGCAAAGACGGTCGAAGAGCGGCTTGCCACAGGTAAGCAAGGCTTTAGCGAAAGAAGGTGCAGAGTCCGATTGAGAAGAGGAGAGAAATCGTACCTTTTGTCAACGGATTGTGGATGTCGTGGAGGTCGGCGACGAGCTGGCGGATGTACGAGGCGAACATTTTTCTGACTGAATGTGGTAAGTGATGTGACAGTCACGGAGACAAGTCACACAGATCCGTATTAAAGATTTAAGGACGAGCCTCTGCAGCGGCGCGAGAAGAAATCCCCCCGTAAACAAGCCCAAACATCCCTTCTCCCCAGTCCGGGCCGGTTAACCCCTTGCGGTATGACTTCGAGGTATGTTTTTGCTTTATCAGACGTCCTTCCTGTTCCGCTCATGTCCTCAGGTTGGACCGTCTCCTCCTTCTCCTGGACACGGGTTCGTCCACCTCCGTCAGGAATACGGCAGCCAAGCAGCTAGCCCAGTTAGCTACCAAAAGCGTTACCAGCGATGTCGCTGCTATCGGCGAGGACGACGTCCGATCGACCCGTGAGCATGTCTCTACCCACGACCCTTCCGCTTGGGCTGAGTTAATGGCGGTCGTGGCTCGCGTATGTCATCTATGCAGCCTCTGAATGAACATGATCAGACCTTCCCGTATAGATATTACCATTCTTGCACTCAAAATCTTTTGATACTCGAACCGCGGCATCTGTTGCGCTGTCGCACATTTTTACTCTTTCGCCTCTTTGGAAACCATCTCAATCTTCTAACGCCTCTTCGCCCGCCGATCCACCATTACCTCCTCCAGTCTTCCCCAATTTCTCAGTCGAGGAACTCATACTTCAGGGCAAACTGTTACTCGCATCTTCTGGCAAAGAATTTACGAAACCGTCCCGTATCTTGTCAAGCTCTGCAGAGGTCAAGAAAGCTCGCAAAGAGGCGATGGGCCGTCTTGGTTTGGATTTCCTTGACACTGACGACATGGATCTCGACAAGGAGTTTGCTGTCGATGACGATGTTGAGATGGATGAACCTCCCGCCGGTCTTGGTGGTGAATCGGGAAGTCCTTGCAAGGAAGACTTGAAAAAGGAAGACACTCCTCCTCCTCTCACCCCTTCGGCTCCTTCGCCCACCGCTTCCAACGCGCCATCGGTCCCTGATGCAGACGTCGCTCTTTCAGCTCGTGAGCGAAATCGGTTAAAGCGCAAACGAAAACCTGGTGCTTCCGCCTTTGTCTCTGCGCAGCCTTCACAGCCTACAGGTGCCAAACATGGCACATCCCCGAACGGCCCACCGAATAAGTAGGGCATCCAATGTTTTCGAAGCATGGGTGTACTTACGATGCATCTTAGAGTTCGTTTAATAGCAGCTGATGAAACAACTCCTATCTCCAGGGTAGCTACACCAAGACCTTCCACGAATGGTTCGACCTCCACAAAGGTCATCGTTGACCCTTCCAAGGGTGGCGCCGTGTCTCCCAAGTCATCTCAACAGTTCCAAGCCCTGAATGTCCAGCCTGGCTCCTGGATTTGGGACGGTCTTGTTAAAGTTCTCGAGGTCGACCTTTTTAGTCCCACTTGGGAGGTCAGGCATGGTGCTGCCATGGCCTTGCGAGAGCTGTTGAATGCTCAAGGAAAATTCGGTGGCATGCGAGGTTGGTGTTACTTTTTTATTTGACCGCAAAAATTTAGTCTTTCTCGCTTTGACAAGACGACGTCCTAAAGGAAGTAAATGACATCGCTCACGAAAGATGGTGTAACGAGTTAGCTGCGAAGATCCTCTGTGTCTTCGTTTTAGACCGTTTTGGGGATTTTGTATCTGACCAGGTCAGTCCTTGCATATTTCGAACGTAGGAGGTTCCTCATTGTGCCTTTAGGTCGTTGCACCTATCCGCGAAACAGCCTCCCAGACCTTGGGATCTTTGCTCATACACATGCCCCGCCGTTCCCTCCTTCACGTGCACTCCACACTTCTTCAGATGGTGAAGCAAGATTTCTGTATGCCGTCCCATAGCACAACCACAACAAGTAAAGTAGGAAAAAACCACATCTGGGAGGTCAGGCATGCAGGCCTACTCGGTATTAAGTATGAAGTTGCGGTACGGAATGATCTGTTCAGCGTAGATCTCGAACAAGATGCAGAGGTCAAGGCAGAAGATACCGGAAAAGAGGCTCTGCAAGAGGTCGTGGACGCGGCCATTTTGGGGTGGGCAGGTTTCATTTTACTTAAGAACTTGGTGTCAGACACTTATGGTTGTGGTTCCTGTACAGTCTTGGAGACCCCGACGATGATGTCCGTTCTGTGGCTGCTTCCTGCTTGTTACCTGTTGCTTGCCACCTCGTTCAACGCTTACCAGAGTCACTTGGTCACATTTTACGTGTTTTGTGGCGCTGTCTCTCTACCATGAAGGATGATCTGAGTTCCAGTGTTGGAGCAGTGATGGATCTTTTGGGTTCGTCATTACCTCCTTGTCGCTTGTGATACTTACGTGCATGATAGGACAGCTCGTCACTTACGAGCAAGTGATTACGATCCTGGCGAATGACACCCTTTCGTATGTTTCTTGACTTATCCTTACAAGCAAGAGCGAAGCGTTGTATTAATGTTCCGTATAGGTTACCGCTGTCATCGCTCTCTCCTACCCTCTTCCCTTTCTTCAGGCATACCATTCCCAATGTACGACTTGCCGTCGTCACAACGCTCCACTCTTTCATGATAGTTTCGTCTCTTTCGAGAGATTGGATATCGACGCCGTTCCTTCGCCTTCTTTTCCAGAATCTCATTGTAGAGGAACGTTCGGACGTCCGCGACGCTAGCCTGGTTGCTTGGCGGACAGCGTTATCCCTCATGGCCTCCACTCCTGGTTGGATCGAAAGTGTTATCCCGCAACAGATGGTGCTGGAGTGGTATGCAATCGTGATGACGCCTCTTGGGGTGCCCATCGATCCATCGACCTTCTACCATTCTTCCAATGAAGTTGACGGAGACGTGACTGTTGAGCGCCACAATGTCGATAAGAATATGCTCACACAGGATCCAAGTTTAATTACACCAGAAGTGACCCTCAAGGCCCGGATATCAGCCGCAACAGCGTTAGCCTATCTAATATTTTATTGGCCTAACCATGTAAGCTTTGAGCAGCCTTTTTCCTTGAATGATCTCAACACAAGCGTAGTCGACAGAGGAATATTTCCAGACGATCTTGGTCCATTACCTTAAGTCACCTTGTATGCTCCAGAAGTTTCTCACAGCAATCATTTCGGAGGAATGGGCTCGTCAGCACGATCTCACCAGTGATGCTGCCGTCTCTTTAATCGAGAGATCACCCCTCGCCAAAGAACTTAGTACAACTACTCTGGCATGGCTCCAAGAGAAACCTCCCCCATCATATCACGAAATGGCAATCGCTTTGAGTCGAATTCACACTGACTGCATCGCCCTCCTCCAATCATTTGATACTGAATGCAAGCTTCCCCGTTCGTCGATACCCTTCCTAGGAACCGAAATCGATATTACTGGGAACAAGCCAGGCTGTTTCACAATTGAAACCGCCCAGGCTGCTGTGGGCCCAATGTATACCAAACTCAAGGACAGTTTAGGTCGCACCAAAAAACGTGAAGTTGGCCTGATAGCCGAGAAGCGGACTAAGATTTTGGCCACCATTGATCGTTATATAGAGGTAAAAGCTCAACACGATATCCGCGTGTCTGCTGCTTTTGCTGCTGCATTCGTGGCCTTTGGAAGCACCCCGGACAAAGTGAGCCCCGTTGTCAAGGGGATCATGAACGGTATAAAGGTTAGCATATCCGTAGTCTTGTCCTTGGAAATTTGACAAAATCTGTCAGAACGAGGAAAACATCGACCTGCAGATACGTTCGGCGATGGCAGTCTCCTCTTTCATCGAGTTCTGTACAAACCATAATATTTCTCAACCACCAGACAAGATTGTGAAGAACCTTTGCACGTTCCTCTGCCAAGATGTGGAGAAAACACCAACATTTGCTTACATGCGAAAGTTTACGGACGGGATCCTCTCGTTCCAGGATTCCCACAAGATCATTTCACAATCGAACGGCGGAAAGAATGTCAGTAAAGACCAGGATAAAGCAGAGGTCCCTCAAACTGAGGAACTTAGGAGAGCAAATCTTTCCAGGCGTGGAGCCCGGCTCGCGTTCGATCAACTTTCTGCCAAATTTGGACCACGTTTGCTTACGGTCCTCCCCAACATGTGGCAGTCAATGACTGGTGGCCTCTTCAGTGCTTTCCAGTGTGGTAGGTCATCACAAGTTGTAAGTTGGCGTGTTCTAACTATATCAATAGAATCTCCAAAGGATGCAGATATTCTCATTGAGGAGCAGTATGGTCAGGATGTCATCGATTCTTTTAGCGTCTTAGAGGCTGTCGCTCCTACTTTCCATCAAGATCTTTGGCCAAAACTAGGCGAAACCTTCAAAGTCATGGAACTAGCACTCCATAGTAGGTTTGCTATCATCCGACAATCGGCGGCGAGGTGTTTTGCCACCATCTGTGATGTGATGACATCGGACGCAATGCATTTTGTAGTCGAACATATTATTCCTCTCATTGGAGATCCTCTTGTATTAGCCCACAGACAAGGCGCTACAGAGCTTGTGTACCGTCAGTATTTGTCCGCTCCAGCTTGTTTCATTATTGACGTACTCCTGCAGATATCGTTCAACGCCTCGACATCAAAGCTCTCCCATATGTCATCTTCATGGTTGTTCCAGTACTTGGACGCATGAGCGATATGAACGAGGACATTCGGTCAACTGCCACCAACACATTCGCTTCGCTGGTGAAAATGGTACCCCTGGAGGTCAGAACCTTCGGCATTGCGTTATGCGTATGTCAGTTGACGCTACAGGAACAGGCTGGCCTTCCTGATCCGCCAGGCTTTTCAGAAGAGTTGCTCAAACGTCGGGAGAGTGAACGGAAATTTTTGACGCAACTACTTGACGGAAGCAGGGTTGAACAATACCCGATCCCGGTTTTAATTAAGGCAGAGCTTCGAAGGTATCAACAAGATGGCGTCAACTGGCTGGCATTTCTTGCAAAATATCAATTGCACGGCATTTTGTGTGACGGTCGGTTTTTTTTTGGTATGTTGAAGCTGGATTTGGCTAATTCTCACTCTCAGACATGGGATTGGGCAAAACATTGCAATCCATCTGTATATTGGCAAGCAAACACCACGAACGAGCCCAACGCTACAAAGAAACTAACTCGCCTGACTCTGTTCATCTCCCATCGCTGATTATCTGTCCGCCAACCCTCACTGGCCATTGGTACTATGAGGTGCTCAAGTATACGGATAATTTGCGTCCCGTTCTGTATACTGGAAATGCTCGGGAACGAACTAAACTCGTAGCCAAGTTGACCTCATATGATGTCGTCATCACATCGTACGAGGTCGTCCGAAATGACATTCAAAATATGGAAGATATCTACTGGCTCTATTGCGTACTGGATGAAGGCCATGTCATCAAGAACGCCAAAACCAAAGTCACGAAAGCTGTAAAATGCATCAGAGCCCAACACCGCCTAATCCTCTCTGGTACCCCAATCCAGAACAACGTCCTGGAGTTGTGGAGTTTATTTGACTTCTTAATGCCTGGTTTCCTGGGAACCGAAGCGGTCTTCAACGAGCGGTTTGGTAAACCAATTCTTTCTAACCGTGACGGCAAGGCGAAAAGTGGGGAGGCTGGTGGGTTGTTCTGCTCCGTTATTTCACTCGTCTGACTCGTTTGGAGTAGCTGCTCTAGCTCTTGAAGCCCTTCACAAACAAGTATTGCCATTTTTACTTCGCCGGCTGAAGGAGGATGTTCTCAACGATCTACCGCCGAAGATCATCCAAGATTATTATTGCGAGTTATCAGAGCTCCAGAAATCTCTCTATGATGACTTTTCCCAATCGAAAGCCCGGATTTCGGCTGAGGACGCTGTCAAATCCAATCAAACAGAACCTCAGCACGTTTTCCAGTCCCTCCAGTACCTACGCAAATTATGTAACCACCCTGCGTTGGTCCTTCCCAACGATGCGGAAGCCTCTGCAGCTGTATTAGCAAAGATTGGTGCTCGGGATGATGTTCTAAACGACATAAATCATGCCCCAAAACTGTTAGCCCTTCGGTACGTCTGTTTATTCATTCAATGTATGTCCTTAACCTGGCTGTAGGCAACTCCTGACCGACTGTGGGATTGGCTGTGCTCCTTCTACCACCCTCGAATCAGGAAAAAGCGAACTGGTTGACATCATTACCGAACCGAATGGGACCTTTTCTCAGCACCGCGTGCTCATTTTTTGCCAGATGAAGCAAATGCTGGACATCATCGAGACCAATTTATTCAAGAAGCACATGCCCACCGTAACCTATATGAGGCTTGACGGGAAAACCGAGTCGACCAAACGTCATGCCGTAGTGCAAACGTTTAACTCAGATCCCAGCATAGACTGTCTCCTTCTGACCACCCATGTTGGAGGACTTGGTCTTACATTAACAGGTGCCGATACGGTCATATTCGTGGAGCACGACTGGAATCCTATGAAAGATCTCCAAGCCATGGATAGGGCTCACCGAATTGGTCAGAAAAAGGTTGTTAATGTCTATCGCCTCATCACAAAAGGCACTCTAGAAGAGAAAATTATGGGGTGAGTGGTGTATCACATCATATTTTGTTTCCAGAGACATAACATGACTGATGTCACAGCTTGCAACGATTTAAACTCAACATTGCAAACTCGGTCGTGACACAGCAAAACTCTGGATTAGCATCGATGGATACGGACCTGGTCTTGGATCTCTTCAGACGGACGACGGAAGAAGAGGATGCAGCCGCCGCAGCGAAGCGAAAACTCAAGGAGTCCTCGGGTCCTGTCACCCAGAAAAGCGTTCTCCAAGCGCTGGAGGAGTTGCCAGCAGAACATGAGTACGAGGGATTAGACCTTGCGAGTTTCATGGGTTCTCTTGGAAGATAGGCCTGTCGGTTCATTCTATCATTATTTCTTTTCGGGTTCTAGCATTTAGACGTAGATACATGTATCTAATCTCGCAATCAGCTAATCGCATGGCATGGGGGAACTTTCAACCACAAGTGTAACTTAGGCTGGTCGTGACGAACCAAACAACGCGTCAACAAACAGGTCAACTTGAACAGAATAGGAGTCCCGCCATCCTTCAAGGGAACTTGAATGTGCCATGCCTAAAGTCGCGTCCAACCTTCTCAATTGCCGTAGGGCCTCACTCATCCCCTCTACATCGCTTGTTCGGAGGTCGCACAAGCGGGGAAGCACGTTGACCCTCGAGTATTGTGATCTTTGTCGTTTCTCCAGGCGGCAGCTGACAATCGTTATCAGGTCGTCCAATTCCACAGTGAATGACGCAGCACCTCATCCACCATTTCCAAGTCAACTTGAATCTAATCTGGACTCATTGGAAAAAGATACGATGGAGGGGTCGTGGCTCGAAGTATTACGACCAGAGTTTACCAAGCCATATTTTCGCAAGGTGACATTTCAATCATTCCTACATAATGGAGGGCTTGTTTGATATTCTGCGGTAGCTGAAGGATTTCTTGCTAGCGGAACATAGATCATATACAGTCTATCCCCCCCGTGTGTATCTCTTCGTCCTTCGTCCTTCCTTCAAATCACTGAAACAGGGACGTTTCTTCCAAGTCAACAAAGTGTACACATGGTCAACACTAACGCCACTGGATCAAGTCAAGGTCGTTATTCTTGGTCAAGTACGCGAGTATGAATCCATGTGACAGCATAAATCCGTTTACATTTATGTTAGGATCCCTACCATAATCATGGGCAAGCACATGGTAGAGCTCCTAACGATCTCCCTTATTATTTTGACAACGGTTTATCTAGGCCTTTCCTTCTCTGTCCTTCCTCCAACAAAACCCCCGGGATCGTTGAAGAATATTTACAAACAAATCTCGCTTGACTTCCCATCATTTGTCCCCCCGCCGTTTGGGTATGTCCTTGATAAATGGTTATGCTGATGCGTGCCCCTAATTATAGTCAGTGATCTGTCACCGCTCGCAAAGCTTGGGATCCTCTTTTTGAACACCAGCCTAACCGTTCGTGCGCATAAAGCTGCATCCCATGCCAATAAAGGATGGGAAATTTTCACTTCTCAAGTTCTCCGCGCCGTCCTCCAAAGAGGGGATCAAGGGATGGTATTTATGGCATGGGGACTTCCGGCCCAAAAGGCTTGTGCGAAGATTGGCATTAATGAAGTTTGTCCCCTTGTTCCACCGCGGGCTTTGGACTGACGATCTCTTACAGGAAAGGCATCTCCTTCTCAAGTGCTTATTTTCTTTATTCTATTTTTGCTCCTCTGATAATGTTACGCCAGATCTGCGCATCCATCCCCTCTATCAGCCCACAGAGGGTTTTTGGGAAATGGACATTTTCGCCTTGCGAACGAGTGGTTGAAAGAGAGATATGGAGAGGAAGCACAAATTGATTGGACAGTCCTGAGTGCATCCAAATGATGAATCTTAGACGTATGAAGGAAGTTGAGCAAATCTCTAGCGCTCGATCTAAATACATGTAAAGGGATTGTACACATGCTATGCGTTGACATTGTCCAGCATCCCACTCTGGGCGTTGACTATGATCCTGTCAATCTCTTCCCTGATCTCAACCAGATTTGCCTTTAAAGTCTGAACATCCTCAAACTTCCGTCGGGCGTTGGCCTCCTCCACAAAGGATTCCAGAAGCGCTTCCTGTTCGAGTAGTGGCTGCACCAAGAGTGCCACTTTCGAATCCCCGTCGAGCACAGGACCCTCCTCGACGTTAGACGGACGGAGTTGGGCCGAGAGCTTGGCATGTTCCGGTGCAGGTAAAGACTGGACGTGCAATTCATATCGAGCATATCAAAGGAAGCTACAATATCACGCACTTGCAAGGAAAACATATTTTTCTGGAGAAAAGAATTGGCACGGGTCATTACAGCCACCTGAACTCTCTCCTGCGAACTCCCTGCCCCGTTTGGACAGGGTAATTTCTGTATACGCTTAGCGAGTGCATCATAATGAGTAAATGCCTCCAAGAGGCGCTTTCGTGTCGCAGATGCGTCCTTCGTAGCTCGCCCGTTACGGCTGTTTGACATTAATGATCAGACAGCTATACAGAGGGAAGGCTTGTGACGAGATGACCTGAGGGACAATAGAATCTCATGGAAGCGAGGTAAAGCTCCTTCAATTTCTCGCTCAAGTCCTATCAATGCCTGGGTAGAAACCATTCAGGCGCGACATTTAATAAGGACGCCGAGGAACCTACGTCGTATAAAACAACGAATGCGGGGACATGATGGATTTCTTGCTGATGCTGTTGTCGTCTAGTATGTGGATGCGCCGTAAACAAAGACCCGAGATAGCGCAGGGAGTAGACCCACAAGAGCACCGGTCGACAAGCTCTACAAATTCTTACTCCTTTGAGAAACTTCTCTTCTTCCAGTTTGAATCCTTGCGGTTTTATGCGAACACCGTAATCCACACCCTCGCCGACTTCTTCGATAATCCGCGTTTTCGAATCAACGACGAATAACAAAGAACAGGGGGCCGGTCGCCGCGGCATTTTGGCAGGAAGAGAGCAAATGACTTGACCGCAGAGCCTGCAATGGTGTTTTCTGTTGGTCAAAGGGTGAAAAGACGTGCTTTGAAAATGCAGTCTAGTGAGGTGATCAGGGATGGAAGAAACGAGGCCTTGACTTACTTGCACAAAGGGCATCGAGTGACTTCAGCGTCGTCCTGCCAAGGTGTAATGCGTTGTTCCGCAGCTGTCCCATCCAAGCATGAGAAGAGGATATGAAGAGGATATGTTGATATCATGAACCTCTGATATCGACGGTTTTGCTATTTCCAACAACCCCTCGCCAAAGATTTGCTGTATCGGAAATTCTCAAATTTTTGATGTCCAGATCGAATAATGATGAAGCTCTGCGATTGTGCGACGCAGGAGTACTGCCCACCCCAGATGGAGGACTTCTGGTATTCCTGTTGCCCCCGTTCACGCCCCCTCCTACCATAGAGTCTGGAACATAGAAGTGAAGATCAATTAACTTCTCCAGCCGCCTGCTCAACTTTGCTTTCTCCACCCTGCTGATTCGGGAAGGTGCCCCGCGGTGCACTCCCGTTTCTTGTTTGAGGCTTCGAAGGGCGATAAATTCATCGGTGAGTGGTCGATATAGACCGTTTGGCTGGAATCCTGGGCGATAAAGAACCCGGGGTACTGGAGGCAGGTGGGGGCCGGTTGGCTGGAGTGATTTGCCGTTTTTGTTGGGGGCTTGCGGTGGGGTGTGTGTTGTTGAAGGTTCCCGGCTGGCTACTGGTGGTGAAGGTGTCGGTTGGTCAATAGAGTTGACATGGCCATTTGTAGGATGCGGTGGGGTGCTGTTCGTAACTTCGTTGATGTCCCCAGCATCTGCTGTCGGCTGTTGGTGCGGTCCACTCGCATTCACCGCTTTCTGTGGAGCCCCGTCGACGGATAAACTGCGTTGATTTTGAGTTTGAGGGGAGTTGAAATTGTCGGCGCCGAGAGGTGAACGAGCGCTCCGGAGAGGGACATGTCGAAAAGTGGATTTCTTGACGCCGAATTTGGTAACGTGGCTACCTGACGGGGAAGAAGATGAGGAGGAAGGGGGTGGGCTTTGCCGGTTCATGGTCAGAACCGAAGCGTCAGGGTCGAAATTGGTGAGCTGGGGTGAAGCTGGGAGCAGCTCGGAGGGTTGTGAAACCTTTCTCTTTCCGACGGGTACCGAGACCCTCTCGTTGTCCAAAATGCGGGATGGTGACAGAGAAGGTGAGGGAGATCGGGCTATGCTGGACGGGCGGGGGACGAAAGGAGAAATATTCGGAGCGAGGGGGTAGGAGTTCCTCTTCGACTGGGCGAGTTGAGTATGTGGGGGCGGGGCATCGGAAGGGACGACTCACTCGGTATGTCTGGTAGGGAATGGCATCGGACATTACTGAGGCAGACAATGTACAGCCCTGTGACGACGCCTGTGACGTTCCGAGATGTCTGCAACTTCCGGCATCGTCGTTACACCCGCCCTCGCGTCTACTTTCTCCGATGCCAATGCTTCCAACGATACCCGGTTCATCAAGATATCCATTGCACACGGTTTGTTCATTCCATCCAATCCATATTTCCCTCTGGATATCTCGTTTTCTTTCTTAGAAGCGCTCGTCCACGATGTAACCATTCCTGTCGGCGGCTCATTCGACCATGATCTCGCCTTACTTCAAGATGTCCTAGAGACAAATATCCCAGCATATATCCTTGCCAAACACGGCCCCTCCGACTGGCTTGCCATCTCGTACGTCCCCGATTCTGCCAAAGTCAGAGATAAGGTATCCCGTCGTCCGCTCACGCCTCCAGTCACTTCTCATCTACATCCCAGATGCTTTACGCTTCCACGCGCTCTTCCCTTCTCAAAGCTCTTGGTTCTTCTTTGTTTACGGACAACTTGTTTGCGACTTCCAAGGATGATCTTACCCCGGAAGGGTACTCGTCGCACCGCCGCCATATGGCTGCACCAAAACCTCTGTCTGCACGCGAGAGAGAGGTGGCTGGCGTCCGTGCCGCTGAAACCGATGGCACGTATGAAGGAAGTCGTGCGCGGGCAAGCCATGTTGGAAGTGGCATTAGCCTTCGCTGGTCCCAGGATGCGGAAGATGCCATCAAACAACTAGGAGAAGGCGATAGCAATGTATTAGTCGTTCTAGTAAGTCATCTTAGCTCGGCAACTTAAACGCAAAGCTATTGCCAACTGAACGGTCCTAGAAAATCGATTCCAAAACTGAAACCCTTTTGATCAGATTTATTTCAACGACAAATGCGGATTCCCTTGGTGCAGCGCTTCCCACTTCCGAACCGTGTTATGCTTTTTATACGTGGTTGGACAAAAGCTCCTCTATTCCACTGCGCCATATCGGTCCGTCTCTCGCCCGTGAGCCCTGTCGTCCAACTGACTAACCCCCCTGAACTAGTGTTCATTTATTCTTGCCCTGCGGGTTCCCAAATCAGGGATAGAATGGTCTACTCCTCAGGAGTGTCTTCTACATATGCGGAAGGGAAGCTTATCCTCAATTCCCTGTCTCCGCCGATCGCGATCGCTTCCCGTAAGATTGAAACGGCGAGTCCAGAGGACTTGAATGAGGCATATTTGAGGGACGAACTGGAGTCTGTAAGTCCTTCGAATGACGAGCGGGAGACTGAAAGGAGTAAGGAGAAACAAAGGGATGGACAAGAGACGAGGCTGTTTGCCAAGCCGAGAGGGCCTGGAAGGAGGCGTTGAAGCTAGTAGGAGCTACAACCTATATCCACCAACATAACATTAACATGTACAAGCTGCCCCGCCGGACATTGACTATACTTATTATTAACCTCTGCACACGGTGTGACATTGGCGGCACGCGTCTGTGACAACGCGTGTTTCCGTTCTTACCAGATGGTCTACATCCCTCCGCCACAGATTGCGAATGGCAAAAGACCCTCTTATGCAGAGACCTATTCGAAAATCGTTGCTGAATTCAGGTCTTCACCCCTTACGTCTGCTTCATCTGTGATAATCCTTGCCGCTCCCGATGTCGACGCCTTATGTGCGGCGCGCATGCTCAGTGATCTATTCAACCAGGATGATGTCATTCATCGCATTCTTCCCGTGTCTGGGTTCAGTGAATTGGAGAAGATCCGAGGAGAGCTCTTGAAGTACGCAGAGGTACGTCAACTTCAACCCAGCTACCTCGCCGTGACTAAACTCTACAACCACAGCTTCAGACACTTATTCTTCTCAACATCGGGGGGCTCCTGGATCTTGTCAGTCCCGACTGGTTTGGCAGCTCTAGTGATAAGCTGAGCGTACATGTCATCGATTCGTTGCGTCCATTCAATCTGGAGAATCTTTTCATGGGAGGCGAGTGCGGCGAGAAAATCGTCATTTGGGACGATGGAGGGGTGGAGAAGCTGCAAGAGGAGCTGAAGAGCTACGAGGCTCTAGCGGTATGTCTATTCTCCGGACCAACATATTCATGTCCCCCTGACGGCCCAGGGCATAGTATGAACCCCAAGTAGGGTCCGACGATGAAGACTCTGTCCATAACTCAGAGGATGAGGATTTTGAACAAACAGAAAGCGACGTAGATGGAGATCATGAAGAAAGCAAGCAAATATCGAACAAAAGGCGGTCCCTGGGTGATGGCGGCAGCCATTCCAAGCGGCGAAGAACACATTATGATTATGAGGTATGGATGTCTCCATTCTTTCACGCTTGAACGGTGGGTGCACCATTTTTAGGGACCTCAACGAATGCCATACGAAGAACGTCAACGACACGAAGTACGAGTCAATAGATATTACACTATGGGGACGTATCACGCCCAGAGCGCAGCGGGTACTATATATATCCTCGCTACCGTTCTTGAGAGAGTGGATAATGACCTACTATGGTGCGTGATGTTGTTACTGATTTACCACTGCATACTTATTCTTGCAGGTTAGCAATCCTTGGACTAACCTACCAATATACCAACTCGCGCATTTCGCGCACAACTTACGAAACTTATCATGCAGTATACTACGACGAAGTCTCCCGGCTCAACCCTCCCCCGCCCAATGGCGATCTATCTCTCACTCCCGACGATAATAGCCTACGAGCAAGCGAGGAATTAAAGTTCACGCTCTTTCGGCATTGGACATTGTACGATGCGATGTATCACTCGAGCTATGTCGCCAGTAAGCTAGGTATATGGAAAGAACGTGGCCGGAAGAGATTGACAGGGCTACTAGCGAAAATGGGGTGCGCCTTCAGGGAATAGTCAGTTTGTTTCCGAACTCATGCTTTTCAGGTTCTCGATTCCTCAAACGCAGCAACCATATTCTCACATGGACATGGATTTAAAGAAATCCCTTCTGCAGAAACTAGAAGATGTTGCACCGGAATACGGTCTCGTCGAACTTTCATACCCGTCTTTCATGCGGTGTTATGGATACCGATCCCAACCGCTATCTGCGGCTGATGCTGTGGAAAGTATCGGTGCTTTGTTGGAAATTGCTGGGGGAGTGAAGATGGAGATAGAGGCAGAAGGTGCCAGAAATGGTGGAGAGTGGTTCAGTGGTGGCAGGATCTGGGAGGCTACCGCGGGCCGACAAGGAAAGCAGAACAGAGGCGCCATTGACATTGATGGCCGGGTTTCTTCTGGAGAGATGGATGACAGGACACCTCTGGAAACAAATTCCGAAGAAGCTACCGCAGGGAGGCGCCCCGCTCAATGGTGGGTGAACAACTTTTGGACAGCCTTTGATGCCTTGGATGAGTGCGCACACCTTTTACTTGCCCGCTAATTGGTGGTGAATTTCAACTGGGACAGAATCGAATCGTTGCGTGAGGCGCTCAAACTTTCGATGTCCCTCCATCGAGCTGTTATCCGCCAGGGCACCTCAATCATTGATAAGCAAGACATTCGAACCATGCGAAACCATCGCGTAGTCGTTCTTTCGCAAGGGCCCGATCTCGCACTTTTTTCGCACCCCAGCGTCTTATCCCGGTTGGCACTATGGCTCGTGGATGCGTTAAGAGACCGACTTCCAGACACGGGCACTCGGGCCAGACGTAAAAGCCTACCTTTCGTCGTCGCTTGCTTAAATGAAAGCACAGATATGTATCTGGTCGTAGGTGTCATGGCTGCGCTGGATTTTGGGGATGTACGAAGAAAGTGAATAAGATCGCCGCTGCACCTCGATCTCTGCTAATCGCCATCTATCTAGTGATTTCGGTCTCGCTTTCCTCGCTGCCAAGGAGAAGTGCAATTCAGTAACTCGGCACACGTCACTCGATGCAAGTATCCTGGAGATCGAACAGCAGAGTCTGAAGACTTTCTTGAATGCATTGTGTGAAGGACCAGATAGTTAATATCCTTTGTATGTACTTGTTTGTTTTCTGGACAAAATGTCCTAGTTAGGCAAGACCTACACAGTCTCGACCGCCATTTATTCTGGGGGGGGCAGCTGATCATAAATGCCTCTCGAATCCGTGGAACTCTTGCTGAAAGAGCGCGTCGCGCAACTCGAGTGAGCCCGCCTACAAGATTTTTTCCTTTGACGGTGCTCACCGTTCGCAGGGCCATCTCAGAACGTCGTAACGCATTGCTTCGCCAAATGCATCAAATGATACTGCGTCGGACACCTGAAGCCTCCGTTCTTCCTCCGGAGCACGAAGATAGTCATGACCTTGCCGCGTTCTTGGACCGATTTCGCATGACTCTGCTACAGTACGTTTTCGTCTCAACATTTGTCCTTTCATATCCTTACAATTCCTTCGTTAGGAGTGAGAGTGGCAGCATAACAACCCTTGACGAGAGCGAGCTATTCCCCCCGCTGTATTTGCGACCTACTATGTTCGACGGTGATTTCCACCCAGTGGCTGACGAGACATCAGATGCTTCGGTTCGGACGATGGACGACAAACATTCAGTCTCTCCCGCGCCCTTGAGTCAACGTTCCGATGAAGAACTCGACGAACTCGATCTTCTTAGGGAAGTCAGGTCTTCCGCTTCACACTTTCCAAGACAAATGTCGAATGAATTCGAAGCCAAAGTCAGTTACGCTGTCCGACACGATGCAGAAACATCCCTTAGCGAAGTTCCTCGTACCACTGCTCGAGCGTTGTCTCAGCAAGTGTCCAGGGGCCACGTGGATGGCGATAATGTAGTTACCGACATCCTTCCAGTGTCTCCCTCAACTCCCTCGTCAAACTCGGCAAATTCAGATGGATCGGCCATTCCAGAGGACTCTCCCATGACAAATCAGGCTCCATGCCATACCCGGGACGAAACTACTCGCTCAAGTTATTCCAGCTCACCTATCCTTGAATCTCGCGCCGTCCAAGCTCTGTTTGGTCAACATCCGTCCCACTCCTTCGTCCCAGTGGTTGCAACATCTTCAAAACAAGTCGCGGTCATTTCCACGTCTTCATTGAGTGCCTCTGCCCCGCCCAAGTTCAAATTTTTGGAGTCGATGTTTATGCCTTCATCGTCTATTACACCCCCCACGAGTCAACCTCGACATCAATTTGAGCCCGACTACAAGCTCCCACCTCTGAAATATGTTTACCCTGACTCGAGTAGAAAAGGCAAATCTACAAAGCGGAAACGCGAGAGAGACCGTGAACGGCACGAAGCTCGAAAGGATAACGAATGGGTTCCCTTGGGGCTGAACAGGTGGGCCGCGACCATCATTGCGAATCCTGTGTGGAAGAGGGTTTCTCGGGCATCAAAATGTCTCAGCACCCGAGAATGGGCGGTACGTCTGTTCATACTTGAGGTCCATCCCATTAATGAGGTCAGATCGCCATGTCTGAATTGCGCTTGATCCGAGTGATTGACCGTATTGAAGGCTTGAAACGGGAGGGTCATTGGAGCTTCAGGCAACCCAAGAAGCAACGAGGCATCGGCGGTCTAACGAAAACGCATTGGGACCATCTGATGGATGAGATGGTCAGGGTTGCGAAATTATGCTTTGACAGGGGTTCTCACTTTTCAAGTAGAAATGGATGCGCATTGATTTCCGCGAGGAACGTAAATGGAAGATGGCCCTCGCGTATGCTTTGTCAACCGCCGTCCTAGATTGGCATGCTGCCCGTACTAAAGATGTCCGACTTGCCAAGGGAATTTGCGTACATTGGCATGTCTCTGAGGATGGTGCCGAGGACAGTGCCGAAAAGGTCTGCCCCAGTGCTCCTGGGCATTTGGAGGATGAAATTCGCCAATACAGCGCCTCACTAATAGAAGCCGACTATGGTTCTGATGACGGCGAAGAAGAAATGAACAAGGCACTGGATCCCGTCGTTGATGGGCTCGAACCCTCTGTAATGATCAATCAGGTCCCGAATGCTGCCCAAATCGACGACACTCAGGATGTGCAGATGAAGACAGAAAGTGATGATCTCTTGCCGTTCGCGAGTGGTCTCCTAGAACTAACGCCGGGGGATGAAGCTCAGTCAGCTGCGGACCTGGAAACCAGCAAACCCTCTCCAGCGGAACTGGGCCTCAAGGCAACTTCGAATGATCCAATTCTCGGGTTTAAACCCACTCCATCCTCTACTGGTGGTGATCTTGAACAGTCCACAACACTCAAGTCCTCGTTGAAAACGAACGTGTATTCGCCATTCCGCCAAATGGTCGTCGAATCCGATGAAAGCATACTCTTTTTAGATTTTGATGATTTTCATCCCGCTCGTGATACGGTGTCGGCTGCTCAGATGCAAGATGATACGCCTCTTCCTGTTCCACCCGATTTGGTGGCATTATTCCCGGAGCTCCCAACCTTCAGTCCATCCGACGTACCTCCCGTTCTCCAATCCAACCCCGAGGGAAAGAAAAGGTCAGAGAAAAAGTCCGATCGAGATGATCGTCATAAACGGTCCGAAGATATCACCTTCACGAGACTCTTTCCTGCAGGAGATTTCTTGCTTACGAAGCCCACCCTTTTGGGGCCTCTTCGTCCATCCAAGTATTGGAAGGACGGCCAGTGGCTTTCTCCAGAAGAGAACCTTTCAATCTCAGATATTGAGAACCCTACGAAGTCATCTGAGGAAAGAATGAATGGTGCGCTTTGTTGACTTGCGAGCAGGCTGATTGATTAACGGTTCAGTGATAGAGCTGTTTGATAGCAGATCCAGCAACGCGCCTTCTGTTCTCATGGCTGTGCAACTACAAGCGGCTTTCTTGCGAGATAAGGATCCTCGAAGGCGGAATGCTGACCAGCTCTGGAGTACAGCAGATGACATGCTCTTGAAGTCTTTCATAGACAGATATCCGAACAACTGGGCTCTTATCGCGGAATGTTTTAATGCCGCTCGTCATACAATCTCAACTGATATACGGACGCCTCGAGATTGTCTGGAACGTTGGAGAGATAAGTGGGGTCCCGATTTCCGGCGACCTGTGGATAATTCTACGACTGTCGAGGACACCCCGCCGTCAATATCTAGTCAAATGACCACCCGCGGGGTAAAGCGTTTGGCTAGCGTAAGTGTTTCCGGCTCGGCTGCAATAGGGATACTGCCAGGCAACGAACCAAGGAAGCGACGGCGGCATATCCTGATCCAAGAGACGATCCGAAAGGCTGGTAAGAAGCGGGCCGAAGCATTACAGAAGCAAATAGGTGAGTGTCAAAGTTTCGATCCCGATCAAACCTGGCCTATATTGTGCTGCAGCTGCGCAACGGAAACCGCCGGCTATTCATGAAACGCATGCACAATACAGCAAGATGGCGAAGCGCACACCTGCCGAGCTCAGTCGTCTGAAAGCGGAAAAGGAAGCTCGAGACCTTCAGGAGTTTCAGTCAGCTCGCAAGCGACAGGAGGAGATGAACCGATCAAACCTTCCGCGCGATCACCCTCAGCGATTGAATGGGAGCGCCTCTGCTACGGTTTGTTTGACATCAGTTCTCAAATGTGTCGTCTTCTGAATCGGAGGGTTTCCAACAGCCGCAACCACAGCAATCGGCAACCACGGTGCAGAGACCGATAGCGGCGATCCGGAATCAGGTTAACATCTCCCAGCAGCAAAGGATTGGCACACCCTCGATGCCTGGGGTTAGTCGGTCATCGCCCCAACAACTCTTGCCAGTCCAAGCCCGGGGGGCAACCCAACAACCCCCAGCCGTGACCCACAATTCAAACAACAACATTGCGTTTGGCATAAATTTTGGGCCAAGCAACGGCCAGCTTTCACCTCCCTATATCAGTCGAGATGTTGCATCGTCGCCGGCGGGGAATGGTGTACAACTGAGTGTCAGCTCGCCTCGTCCGCCTTCTGCCCAAGCGCAAACGCGTGGGGGGTACTATATGCCTGGATCATACACGGCTGAGCAGATACAAGCGGCACTGCGCCTTCAGCAAGCACCACAGTAGACAGTAATAATACAATGGGATGTTGTATTGAATGACTCCGTTCCATCAGATCAGTGATGGTAGTCACCTCGTCATTGTCAACTTAAATAAATTAAGGACAAGCACGTGAGGCAAAGGTCACGTGTTGTGGGGGAATTTGAATTTTGGAAAGCTCGGACGACGGACCTGCCGCAGCCCACCTGTCTTTCTTTTCCCCGTCATTATTACTTGTCAATGTCGTCCCACGTCCAGGGCAATGTTGTCTACGACCCCTTGCCGTTAACCAACGAGGACAACCCCTCTACGGCTCTCTACAACGCTCCGCCGACCCCAGACCCCCACGACACTCTCTTTCACACCCCCAGGCTCGACCTGAGTGACCTCGGAGTCGATTCCACTGGTGTACCACTCAGTCCTGGTCCTCGTTTTCTCGGTGCTGCACTCTACGATGACCCTACCATCCGCCACTCGTATGCTTCCTCTCAGAACACCGGTGCCGGTGGTTCGGAGTACTCTGGATCCGTTTATGCACTTAACGATACTCTTGGCGCGACCCCTCTCTCACATGGCTACCGCGATACCCTCTACAGAGACGACCCTAACGACACCTTCGTGACTGGTCGAGATCACTTCCCCATGTCTCCAATTGGCCAAAACAGGTTATTGGAAGAGAAACGCGCCGCGTATGAAGCTCCCCGTGCAAAGTCGCGGCGAAAATTTGTCATTCTGGCAATCATAATAGCCCTCGTTCTTCTGATAGGCGGTGCTGCTGCCCTCGTGTACTTTACGGTCATCAAGCACAACCGAGCTTCCACTTCGCAGGAACCTGGCGCGACTCCTACTCCGACCACCACCGGTAATTCACCCGTCGTTGCAGTTGTCACCGGGGGAGATGGTAGCAAAGTTACACTGGAAGATGGCACCACCTTCACATACTCCAATAAATTCGGCGGTTATTGGTATTGGGACAAGAACGATCCCTTCAATAACGGAGCACAGGCACAATCGTGGTCACCCGCGCTAAACGAATCATTCAGATATGGTATTGACCAGATTCGAGGGTCAGTGTCTGCGTCATCTTATACCTACCGCCCTCGACTGATGGCCCATGATAGTGTTAATCTTGGTGGATGGTTGAATACCGAACCAGTAAGAATTTGTCCCTGATCTTTTTATTCAACAGCTGACATTCATCCCCAATAGTTCGTGCAAGTCTGGACTAGAGCCTTCTCTAACTTCAGCTCACAATTTTTCTAGATCCCCCGCGCTTTTCGAACCATATCTCTCGAATGCGCAGCCAGCCGTCGATGAATGGACTTTGAGCGTAGCTATGAGGGCTGACACCGCTAGAGGGGGGATTGGTCAGTTAGAAAATCACTACAAGACCTTCATTGTAAGTTTTGGTTTTTTCACGGAACTTCTTCGGGAAATCTTTGAACGATTTCTTCAGACAGAGCAGGATTTTGCGCAAATTGCCGGTGCCGGCCTGAACTATGTCCGAATTCCCCTTGGCTATTGGGCTATAGAGGTTCGGGATGCTGAACCCTTCTTACAAGGCGTCTCATGGACGTGAGTGCTTTACTATTACTGATTCCCTGACCCTCCAAAGCATTTGTCCTTAGGTATTTCTTGAAAGCCATTCAATGGGCCCGAAAATATGGTTTGCGAATCAACCTTGATCTTCACGCCGTTCCTGGAAGCCAAAATGGGTGGAATCACTCCGGTCGACTTGGAACAATCAACTTTTTAAACGGTCCCATGGGATATGCCAATGCACAACGCACACTCGATTATATACGTATACTTGCCGAGTTCATCTCTCAACCTGAGTACAGAAACGTCGTTACCATGTTCGGAATTCTGAACGAGCCTCAAGGACCCACATTTGGCCAAGCCGCCCTTGCGAGTTTGTACGTCTTCGTCTTTTGTCAGTCTCCCCATCTGACGGCCTTTCTAGTTATATGGAGGCCTATCAAATAATCCGCACAGCCGGCGGAATTGGGCAAGACAACGGACCTTTCATATCCATTCATGACGGCTTCTTTTCTCGGACCCAATGGGTGGACTTCTTCCCTAATGCTGATCGCATCTCAATAGATACGCACCCATACATTTGTTTTGGCGGGCAGTCAGACGCTGCTATGTCCACTTACAGCCAGACGCCATGCACAACGTGGGGTGCTGTAGTTAACAATTCGATGGGCGCTTTCGGTTTAACTACTGCCGGAGAATTCAGCAATGCTGTCACCGATTGCGGGTTGTGGCTCAATGGAGTAGGCCTTGGTACGCGCTACGAAGGAACCTATGTTGGTGGCCCCAGTGCTGTGATAGGAAACTGTTCAACATGGACTGATTGGCAAAGCTATGACGCTGGGACGAAGACCTCCATCACAAACTTTGCTTTGGCAAGTATGGATGCGTTACAGGTAGAGTCGCTGCTCGTTACTCATGTCTTGGTCTTTGCTCATGTCGTTCCCAGAACTATTTCTTCTGGACGTGGAAAATTGGCAATTCGAGCGCCACAGGAAAAGTTGAATCACCTGCTTGGTCTTATAAACTTGGTCTGGAGAACGGATGGATGCCTCTAGACCCCAGGGCAGCAGTAGGAGTGTGTGGTAATTTAAACCCGTGGAGCCCACCACTTCAAGCATGGCAGACTGGAGGTGCCGGTGCCGGTCAGATTCCAGCTAGTGTGACGAGCAGTCTTGCCTGGCCGCCTTCGTCTCTCAGCAACGCCGGTGCCATCACTCTCCTCCCTTCCTATGTCCCAACCGGTGCCTTGAAAACTCTCCCTGTCCCCACGTTCACTGTTTCTGGTAAATCCAAGGCAACCACAACTGCGAACGCAGGGAATGGTTGGGAAAACCCTTCTGACATAAGTGGCATGTACGTCCCTGTCCCAACCTGCAACTATCTCGACCCTTGGGTGGGTCCGACCGTGGCTCCACCCTCACCTCTCTGTTCGGGAGGTACCCGTCGTCGATACGAAGCCGAAGAACCTGCGATAACACCGCCTCCCTCTGTATGAGCCCATTGGACGGACATCGTCATTTTCTTCTTTGGGGGACAATTTTAATACATCTCAAGGCGACAGACAATGGGATATATGTACGGCACACAGCTTTGAACTTCATTAACATAACTTCTGTCATTACCACGTCATTTGTGTATACCAAGCCCCTCACTAATCGTCTTCCCGTTCACTCCGTCGTTACCATTCTCCCAATTGAGCGTTGAACGTTGGTATATATTGCACTCGTACTCGAATTAGACTGTATATGACAACGGAGTGTCCGCGGGCCGAATCGACTGTATCCTCTCCATCACCTCACGAACCTCTGCCTCCGCAAAGACAGCCGCTTCCCTTGCAACGGCAAGTTTTTCTTCCAGTTCTGCAGAACTCATAGATCTAACAGCTCCATCTTCTTCAACCAATCCGAATCTGATGCTGTCGAAACGATGAAGGCTATTTCCGACACGAGGTAAGAACATGTGTCGATCCCAGCCGTGGTCGTTGAAAGAGAATACAGCTCGCACTGCAGCCGTATTGATGTCGCGATGCAGTTCCTCCAATTTTGACAATTGAACCTCCATCCATCTTGCGCGACGTTCTAGTGCAAGGGTCAATGCGGCTACCTCGTCTTCTTTTCCTCGCCCTTCATCTCCAGCATCGTCAAGGAAATCGTCGCCTTTGAGCATATCACGCAACACGCCATCAAAGGACGAGCTGTCGTCCCAGGTAGTACGAGGCAGGAGTCGTAGGAGGTCAGAAATAGTCTGTGTCAGGGTCTCCAATAATTGTTGGAAGGAGGAGACAGCGTTGTCGATGGATCCTGAAGGCATATTGTTTGCAAAGGAACCTCCGCCTACTGAAAGCGCCGACAAAGCGTGTACTAGGGGACCATATTCCAAGGGCATTGCAGCAGCAGAATTGAGCTTGTGGCTGTCGAAAAACGGGTGGTTGGGCAGATCCATTCCTGGATTGAACATATCGATTTCTTCTAGTAAATCTTCAACCGGCGTTGGTGTGCTACGATCCAAAGAATGTGAACGAGAGTCGTTTGAACTCGAGTCCGTAGGGAGGAGGGGAACGTCGGCTGTTGAAGGAATTGTTGACGTCTCATCATGAAGGGCATCCTCTTTTGAAATCTTTATCGGCTTTGTTATCGGCTTGTTTTTTTTGGGTTTCTTGGATAATATCGGAACCTGCGGCGTAGGGTCCGCCAATGGCGAAGATGTAGGGGCTTGTTTTAAGGGCTTCTCGATTCCATCCAGACGGTTGGAAACACTTGGTCTGGTAACTGCCTTTTTAGAGTGACTGCCTTTCCCCTTCTCACTCTGTATCACAAGGGATTGGCCCAGGTGTGAGGTTTGTCCTATCTCTGACTTCGTAACCTTGGGAATCTTCTCTTTTTCCATCAGCTCCTTCACCGATTTTTCCTGTGCCTTGCAAACCATGGCTTTTTCCTTTCCAGCCGCTCTCTCCTGAACGATTTTTGCACGCTCCGTTGCCCTCGTAGCAGCCCGTTCTTGGGCCACTTTTTGTCGCTCAGCTGCCTTATCAACTGCAGCAGCTTTTTTGGAAGATTTGCGCGGAGACTTGTCCTGTGGCTTGGCATCTGTGTTCGGTAACACTTCACTCGTGCTGACCTCCATTGGAATAGGAGTAAGGGCGGGAAAGTCGGAAGTAGAAAGGGTCAATGACAGAACAGGTGAAGTGGTTGGCGCATCTAGATCTCCAAAGGAAAACGGAAAAAGAGAAACAGGCATCAGCTTCGGAAGACGCCGGCACCATACCAAGGGGAGGGAGAGTTCATCGACCATAGCTGCGTTGGAAAACTTGCGAGCTGAAACAGTCCATTACAGGGAGCGAGGAATGAAGATGGAAGTGTTGTTTGACGATCCATCAATGCTGATTATTACTTTTCCGCACTGAGAAAGCACGGCACTTGGTACACTGTCCTCCCTCCCCTCAAAAGGATAATAAAGAAACTCACCCTGATCTGATGAATTACTTTCTGACCCATTAGTGGCATGAACGTTGGGGGAAACATTTTGCATGGAGCCATGGGGAAAGGGGAGGCCCGGGGGAGGCCCATAGGACAAGTGATTGTAGAGCACATCCGGCGTAGAGGGGGTAAAGGGAGTGGATACAATGGCTGGGTCATTAAATTGTGTCGAATGTGACATCATATTGGACGGCAGACGTCCATCTACATGAGGGTTATTTGGGGTCCTAGAATAAGAAGGAAAGCCCTCACTATTGTCATCGGTATTGAGCGCACGGTCTTTACTGGCTTGTATGAAATCACGCAACTGAGCCTCCGTGATACTCGAACCAAAGCTTCGGAATCCAGCAGATTGTAATGGAAAGAAGTCGGATGGTGCAGGTTGTTGAAGAGAAGGTGAACCAGTTGCGGAGCTCTTCTGTGACTGGCCCAAGTCCTGTTGGGTATTTTTTGTCCGTGCAGTAAGGTCGTTTGAACCATGGGTTTGGATGTCGTTATTAACCGTATTGAGGGGAGATGGGACATGGAGAGGCGAAGCAGGAGGAGGTACCTGCCGCCCACGTGCAAACCCGAATCGGGAGAGCTTTCGACTAGAGTCGTCATCAAAGGCGGTATTATGAGGTCGACGGAGGGTGGTGTCTATCGATGGTGAAGGCCCCTCGGCCCCATCGGCAAAGGGATTGAAAGAGCCCATATAACCAGATATCTCCTTTTCAAGGCTGGGAGCAGGTGAAATTCGCGCAGAAAGAGGGTCGTAAATGAGACGATTTTTGTGGTGAGGATAAGGCAGACCAGGAGGAGTGGTGACAGTGGGAATAGACTCAAGGGAAGTCCGTAGCGCAGGAAAGACGTCAATGTATGGACCATGAAAGGGCAGATTCGCGCCGATCGCAAAATCTGGCAACGGAATATTTTCTCCTTCATTTCCCACTAGCTTCGGATCCAGGTTGAAGCTGAAGCCACCATGATCACCTCCGCTGAGAGTCTGCAGGGTTCTATCAAAGTCAGGAAATGGGCTAGGTCCCATCGTGGCGGGTAAAGCAGATTCCCACCGAGCTTTGACATCGTCTAGAAGTGCACGGGCTGCATTCGACATCTGATACGAGGACTGAGAAGCTAGGAGAGGTGTTTGAGGCGAGGATGTCTCTAGACGAGGTGGACGGCTCGGGGAAGGAAGGCCTGGGGGTGCAGAGGGAGTTGGGTTTACTGCAGCGAGGCCGGGAGGTAGAAGAGGAGAAGTAAGGGAAGGTTGTGTGGGTTCCGTAGGGACGAGTTGATCTGGTAGGGAATGAGGCATTGAGGCTTGGAGGCCCAATTCGCCATCGGAGTCGGCCAAAGAGGATGGGGCAGGAGATTGAGATAAAGCCGGCTGTGTAGGTTCTTTCTTCGTGCGTATTGTTTTTGCTTCAGTCGCAGAAGCCACCTGTGGCTGGAGGGAAGATGAGGAAGGAGTGGGCGATGAGGTTTGCGAGGATGACTTCATCGTTATCAACGCTTTCGGATCCTGTGCAGAAGCTCGGACGTTCACCGCACGAGTTTCGTTGGAGGCAGATGCGACGCCAGAGGATGTGCGTTGCTGTCGCATCGGCGCACCACGTCGGGGCTGCCGCGTTAATGCTGTACTATTACCTGGGACAGCCACGGTCTTCTGCCCCCATCCAGCTGCACGGGGAAGGCTGGCTGAAGAAGGAAAGCGTCAGTATTTACTAGACACGATAGAAAAAGAAAAAAAAGAAAGTGAACCAGACCATCTGGCTCTTCGCCTTTCTTTGTGGAAATCCCGGCATTCCTGGCCCTAGTTTCGGTTGTCTTCATTGTGTGTTTCCTGGTTAACACATGTTAGAATATAAAATCCCGACTACGCGGCTGAGAAACAGGACCGACAAAGTGGTCAAATCCTCCTTGGTGAAGCAGTCTTTTTCATCGCCCCATTCGTGGATATTCATGCAGCTATGGTCACTGCACGACACTCCGCGCAAAAACGCCATACAGTACTTTGTTGTGCCATAGCTAGCTCGCAATGCTTCGCGACCCCCACTCGGAGAAGCTGTGCCGTCAACGGAAGCGATGCAACGTACAGCATCTTCTTTCCGATGATAAGTAATGTACAGGCCGACGACAGGGGTGCCGCCTCCCTGCGTTCTTTTCACCAGCAGAATTTTAGTAATCTTGCCGTATTGACCGAAGTACTCGTTGGAACGCAAGGTTGGGATGAGCTGGGCAGAGCAAAGAGGGTTACATCAACAGAAAAGCCAGTCAGACTATCGGGAAAACATACCTCCTCTTTGGCAAATCGGGAGCCTATACCTGTAATATAGACAACATTGCGTTGGACGACACGTACATTGGCGAGATGGCGCCTGCCAAGGATGTCCAGCTCCTTGCGTTCACGCTCCCGCTGTTTCTTCTGCTGTGTGAGCCTCCTGTGACTAGTGAGATCGTGATATATGCCGTTAGACTGAAGCCAGGGAAAGAAAGCAGAGCGACTGTAACTGACTCTTGCGTAGGAATAGGTTTAAACTCGACGGCTTCGTCGGAGTAAACACGGCGACAGGCAGGGCAGCGTTTGTTCAGGTTTTCCTTAATATGGTGCCAGCAAAAACGGCATATCTGGGAAACGAACTTCAAAGACGCGCGGTGTACAAAGGATCCTTCATTACCTGATAGCCACAGATGCAAGGTTTGAAGTTGAGATCTGATATATCCATTTCTTCCGAGCAAAGAGGACATTCAGCATCCTCCTAATATCGCAAGGTGAGGAAGAAAAAAAGAGTATTCTCAATGGAGGGGTTGCCCACCGCCTCATCGTCGCTCCAATACGCGTCCTGGACGCCAGCCAGGACATGGGACTTGGACTGGGATGCCGTGAAACCTGCGTGAACTACAGGAGCAGGAAGAGGATGAGGTCGAGAGGAGGACATGGTGATGGACGAGCTATGAATGGGTCTGGCGTTGCAGAACGAGGCTTGGGGGCTAAAGCGAGGCGCTCATTCCCACGATCCGAGCCATTGCTTGTCACGTGGTCTGATCGATCTCTCTGAGTGACTCAATGGCTTCGTGCGTTGACCACCTTCTCCTTGGTCTAGCTACCTCATCACAAAACACAGTTCGATGCCCGGAGCTACCAACGACCCAGTGCCACAGCAAGACCAGTTTGTGACTCCTTGGGATGTTCAGGGCTCTGTATCTGCCGACGGGAAGCCACAGGCCATCGACTATGACAAAATAGTTGACCAATTTGGCACTCGCCGAGTTGATCAGGCTCTCCTGGAACGCTTCGAAAAGCTCACAGGAAAGCGTCCACATATCTTCCTCCGACGCGGAATTTTTTTTTCTCATCGGTGAGCTGATTATCAACGCGCGTTACCTATGATCGTTATGAAGGTAGTTCTTCAGAGATTTTGATAAGATCCTGGACCGCTACGAACAGGGAAAGCCTTTCTTTTTGTATACAGGCCGGGGACCAAGTAGTGACAGTATGCATTTGGGCCACATGATTCCTTTCGTGCTCACCAAGTCAGTGCCGGGTGCTGGCGTTCCATACCCTCACTGAACCTTCTTAAAATCAGATGGATGCAGGACGTATTCGATGTGCCACTGGTCATTCAATTGACAGGCGAGTTCATGAATTTACCCTTCCTGCCTTTATAACCCCTGTTCAGACGACGAAAAGTTTCTGTTCAAACATGAACTCAGAGTGGAACAGACGCGAGCTTTTGCGAGACAGAACGCGCGCGACATCATAGCTTGCGGATTCAAGTTGGAGAAAACCTTCATCTTCAGCAATTATGATTATGTGGGGGGAGCCTTCTATCAAAATATCTCCAAAATCTCCCGGCAAATCACATACAGTCAAGCAAAGGCTACTTTCGGATTCTCAGATTCGCGAGTCACCCAGTCTATTTTAAAAAACGGTTCTCACCTAGATATAGGGATAATATTGGCAAGATTCACTTTGCCGCAATACAAGCTGCGCCGTCTTTCTCCAGCTCTTTCCCCCAAATTTTCGGTACTGCGACCAATATTCCCTGCATAATTCCTTGTGCCATAGACCAAGATCCGTATTTCCGCTTGACTCGCGACGTGGCTCAAAAGCTCAAATACCAGAAGCCTGCTGGTCTCTATTCTAAATTCTTCCCCGCACTTCAAGGACCACAGACAAAGATGAGTGCTAGCGATCCTAACAGTAGTATCTATATGAGCGATGCACTGGCCCAAATCAAGAATAAAATCAATAAACATGGATTCTCTGGTGGTCGAGAGACGGAAGAAGAACACAGACGTCTTGGCGGGGATACAGATGTGGATGTCAGCTACCAATATCTCTCGTTCTTCCTGGAAGACGACGAAGAACTAGAAACGCTTGGAAAGGTAGGTTTGAACGAAATAACTGTTTGACTCATGGCATAAATTCTTTTTGGGGTAGCAATATCGGGCAGGAGAGCTTTTGACAGGGCGCCTTAAAGCAAGGTGTATTGAGATTCTTCAGCGATTCGTGGGAGACTTCCAAGAGGTAAGGAGATACATCAATCAATGATGACTGTATAGGGTTAATTGCCTTCGACAGCGCAAAGCCAAAGTTAGTGAAGAGGATGTTGCGGCTTTTATGGATCCCAATCGCAAAATCAATCTCTCTTCCACGACCAATCTATCCAATTGATGGTCCATTTGAGCACCACCTGCTAAGGAAATATATGTGAAGGACGGAGTTGTTTCAGAGATGAAACACGTACATGCGCGTCAAGTGGCATCTAGTATCTCACCTCTTCCGCGTCCCCAATCGAACAACGGTGTAATGACAGTCCCTTGCCATCTTTCAACCGCTTGTATTGCAGCCATGCCCCAGTCAAAATCTCCATGTTCCTCCTGCAAAGTTGGTCCATCAACAAAAACGATTATGTTCTTGTTCGAGGGGCTGATGTAGCCTTCTGTGATTCCGCTTTCAATGAGTCGGCGGAGAGGCTCAAAGTACGAAAGCACGTTCAACAAAACAACAGCTGGGGCATAAGTAAGTTACTGCAAGATCTTGAGATCGAATGGTTTTGTTATACGTTTCTTATGAATTCCTAATTGAGTCCAGGTTGTCACTTCCATGATCTGTCAAGGGGGAAGAAGTTAGCTTGATTGGCATGTCAAGGCAAAGTACTGCTGAACACACTTCTTCAAAAGTGCCAAACCCGCCGGGTAAACCGATGAAACCAACTGAGCGCTTCGCCATTTCCACTTTTCGTTCGTGCATCGAATCAACCATGATCTATACAAACAAGGTCGACGTCAAATCAGGCGGACAGAAATGCCCTGAAATATAATCTTCACCGTGTCTAACTGCACGATCGTCAGATCAGGCTGGGATCAGAGTGGAGGGGGTGACCTACCTTCCCGCGTCCAGCGGCTGAGCCATTCATGAACACCGGTGCTGGATCTGCTTTATCATTGTATCCACAGCACATGGCAAATGGCATGATGCCAGTAACATCCCCCCCGGCTTCAAGCGCGGCATCTGAGACGATGCCCATTAAACCAGAGCACCCTCCACCATAGACTAGATTGTAGTCGTTTCCTGCCAGGGCTCGTCCCACAGCTGTCATTAAGCCATTCAGCTCAGCCAGTTGAGACGAAATCGAGACACCCTTCAGTAATAGAAGGGACGAAAGACGTACAGCGAGCAGCTTTTCCGTATTCTTGCCGCTTTCCCACTGAGGAACCACAATATACAGCGATGGCTGGGCCAGTGGTCATCTTTCGCTCCACAGTCATGTTTGTGCTCCCAGAGAACTTATCCACACACATATATATACATTTACACATTCTATATATATGGACATTCAATATAATTATGGTGAGCGTCTCAGTCGCCTCCACTTGTCGCGTGAATGTCAGTCGTCTCCACCTGCGTGCTCGTCGCGTGAATGTGTATGGTGAGCGTCTTCGTCGCGTGCTAATAAGGCAAATTATGGTCATGTGTATAATCACGGCGAGTATCCAAGTCGCCTCCACTTGCGTGCTAAGGCGGATTATGGGTCATTCTTTCCCGAGAGCTCCGCCAACCCGATCTCACGCGCCAAAAACACAACTATGGCGAGTGTGGCAGTCGCCTCCATCCGCTGCTACGCGTCGCATGCTAAGATCTTAAAAAAGAAACGAAAACCAGACGCTCGACAGATGGTGCAGGGATCGGTCAATGCATCAGCCAAAATCACACTACGACAGAGGCAGTGTGCTCTTTCCAAGATGAAAGTACAGCCATACCTACGTGTCGTGAACCCACGGCATCGACTGGCATTGACGAAATTACTTTTGGGGGACCATAGTCTGGCTGTTGAAGTACTCCGTCGATCCGTCCAAATCGCTTACGCAGGTTCTGTCGAGCTGCCATAGAGGACGAATGTCATGCATTCCTCGAATGTTGGGCGAACGTGTCTCTCATTGCACGGCGTGCGCGTTTCCTCGAACAGATCTGGGAAGTTGTCCCAGCGCTTCGAGTAGCATATCGTTCTTCCCTCTCTGGCATTCTTCGATACCATCTTCAAACACAACTCCTTGTGGTGTTTTGGTTGCCGAATATGTTTATGACATATTCCGCGTTTTCGATCAGAGCCCCTTGTATGTTGTGAGATACCACATTCACAACTTGATACTGAACTGAATTGACACAGGTACACTAATCTGTGAGAAATAGTAAAGTTATGCGCTCTTCGCCGATTTTTGAAACTCTACGACGCATTACGCAGGGACACAAGCAGTGCTAGCTGCTCGTGGAAGACGAGAGGCCTGAGTTGGAGGATTTGAATTGAAAAACCAAAGCAAGCCTGGGCCACTGTTGTCGAACAGATGATATGAGCGCTTGCACCGTTTACCTCGCCGTTTACCCCCCGTTTACCCCGATCGAGGTAAACAGTTGTAATACCAGTTTGTGGGCACAACTGGCCTTTGTCCTCCCTAAGCCGGTAATTGATGTTTTGTTCATTGTTCACTCTCCATATTGTTGCAAGTTCCATCAGCCTCCGAGCTGTCCAGCTGTGTGGCCCTTTGGTGGCCCCCTCATATTTCCTTCTGCATATCTACACTGAATCCATAGTCTCCCAGTTCAATTAAGTACATTGTATGTGTCCGGGACTTGGAATCATAACTCTGGAACTCTGCCAGCACTGGTGTTCACTCCGAAAAAAGAAATCAAAAGAATGCCTTGTGGAAGCAAATACTGAAGAGAAGAATACACTCTACGTGAAAAGAGCCCATCCTCGTTCGGTGGAATCCTCGATCGCGGCCACACTGGAAAGGCACGAACGGGCATTTTGATTCGTTGTTCCCACGCTTGATCGCGGAATTTGGGGAAAACTCTGATCGGCCAATCCGGTGCAAAACGGTGAATTTCAGACACGTTCGACGACCTCTCCAACAACGCCCCGTTCAAGGTCGTACACAAGCCCACGCAGCGGGCACGTTTACCTGCCGCCCGTTTACCGATCGGGTGGTGATACATAGAATTGTAGGACTACATGTAGCGTGTTTCTTTGTAGTCACAGAGACACATTTTCCGCGCTGTGGCTCATCGTTAACTCTTGAGAACGATGAGTGATGCGGGGTCAAACAACCAGGGTTGCTGCCGCCGCACCGGCACTTTTCGAGTAAGTACCATAAGTAAGTATATGGGTCTTTACTAATGACGAATAGGGATGGCCAGACCTCAATTTTCTGATGATCTCGCCCGATGAACGCTTGTGAACTGCTGGCTTTCAACCGAAATTCGAGGATTCAACTTATGGTAAACGATATGTGTCCGTGTTGCCGGTAATTCTCACTCTGAACCTTTCGCGGCGTCGTTGCGATGCAGACAAAAAAGTTGAACTCGTGACTTTTCACCGCTTCAAAAGAGGATTCCTATATGCTGTCGAAGGTCCGATCCATAAGTGCCAAATTTTGGCACTTATGTACGGACGACTTTCGGCTGTCCTGTCAGCATTCTGATCCGACTACCCTTTTGCACTCATTTCGACCGCGTTACCAACCAGATATCCCCAAAGGACATCGCTACCATTGGGTGGTGGTCGAAAAACGTCCGAAAATTGGATCGGACCTCGCTAAGTTACCGACCAGCCATCGCGACCAATTTTTCCAGTGGGACCATCAGTGAATTGGTAGCCGACGAGTCTGTCTCGCTTACCTTCGCTTACCTTTCGAAACCTGTCATATCGGAAATCCCGGTTCTGATGACTCTGCAGTTTTCGCCCTTGCGAGGCTCATCTCTGGGCTGAACCGGTGAATCACTGTAGCTACAGTACCTCGGCCGTGAACTTGGAGCATCACTATAGCTGGGTGATTACATTTCCTGAAATGCTTTCCTTAAGGGGGATAACAAGTGGTACCCGAGCTCAATATTCACCACTATTCCCAATGTGACATGCATATGTCCACTAAGATTCAGCAGTGAATTTTGTGATAGTCTCAAGGACGGTTGATGGGCGCTTACCCTCCTGAATGACGAGAAAAATAATCAAAATCAATGTTGACTGTCGGGATGTTTGTTAGTACCAGAAGGGGCAACACTCGGCATTTGTCACACCAGCTAAGGCAAGGACAAGCTAAAGGGAAAATGAGTCTTGCAAAGGTCTCCTGGACGACAAACAACATACGGCACGTTGATCAAGCATGAGGTCACCGTTGGCAACTGGCAAGTGACCATTCGCTAGAGCGTCATACGAGGGACCAAAGTTTACACAGTATTGTCCTTCACAACAAGTCGAGTGAATCTTTCAAAATTTGACAAGGCGAAGGTATAAGTACCCGTGTCTGTGAATATCTCATGATGGGATCGGAAGGCGGCTCCTAAGCAGAAACGGGGGTCTTACCTCTCGACCAAAACCTCGGAAAGCTCTGTTAATGTATGCAACCTCTTGACCTTGACCATCAGTGATACGGAAATGCCATGCTAAAAACGGTGAATCGACCCGTGCAAATTGCGTGAAAGTTGAAGGGTTTGGGTCGGGCTGGGGCCCCTGGGGGTCCGACGCAGTAGGGAGTGCTCGTGTCGGTCCTTCACTAAGGGTAGAAAAAGTCAGCGGGACATAGTGTAAAGGCAGGGACGAGACGGACCGAATGAATAGATCATAACGCCGTCGCCAAGGGTGCCAGACTTGTTTGACCTCTCCAAAGGTATCGAGGATGAGTTCCCCATCCCTCGCGTATTCTGTTAAATCTTTGAGACGCTGGACAAACATTCTAGAATTGATCCATGCGAATGGTCTGTGGAGCTGGTTGGAAACACAAATGTTCTACGTTCACATGGAGGTTAAGGATGGTACCTACCCACAATATAGGGGATCCTTCCACATCCATAATGATAGCTCTGAATGGTCGGTGTGTCGCGAATGCTTGGCGCGCCATGACACTCAGGAGGCTGTGAGATTCTTCTACAATGAATCCAAGAGCTTCTCCGGATTCGTTACCTTGATAGGGATAAACCCATCAAGTGTGAAATGATTTTCCTGATGCGACGCACTGATCGAGTATTTGTTGGATTGTTCAAAGCCGACGAAAATATTCAACATCTCGATTTGTCTGGGAGTGAGTCGGTGAAGGGGATACGGGGAAGGGGTTGCGCATCCCACCTCTCAATAATGAGGATGTTATTGCGGAGGAGAAGCGTCCGTAGCCCCTCGGCTTGGTGGCCTGTTGGCGGACGCTCCCTGGTATGTGATAAGAGGGATTCGTTCGCGTATGGTTGCTTTTCGCGGGGAGGATTTGGCGGGGGATGAAGGCGGCTTCTGGGGCCGATAATTGGGCGGGTCGGAAAGCGAGAGAGGGCGTAGGTACGCCGAGATAAGGGTAGAAGAAAGACACACATCGCCAATAGTTAATAGGATAGAATGGGATAGAACATTTTAATGAACACTTGTATTATTAGTGTTTATTTTATGATTATTTTCTCATGCGTCTCGTCTGGCCCGTCTTCGAGCGGTCCTGTCTTCGCTCACGGTCAGTCGCAACTGCCGTGAAGCGAAGGGTGCCCACGGACACAGTCACAGACCCAGTCGCCCCAGCTGAATGGTCTCTGCCTCGTCAATCTGTCATTCCAAATAAATGGGCCATCCCTACCTCGCAACGAAACACACGAGCGCACCCAGAACATCCGTCTGCAGGCTCACAAAGCAAGTGGGCTCGCGCCCTGCCATCCGCCTCGAACCCATCCGGTGGAAATCCAACGTTCCAGTCGCGACACCCCAGCTCGGTTTTGCCATTTCAAAGAGATCATGTGTTACCGTCCCAGCCGCAGAGATCAACGCAACGAGCAACCGCTTCACGTATTACGGCTGACACTGGTGCTGGAAACAAACGTGTTGGCTTTCGGCAACCGTCCCGCACTACCTCATTCACAACAAATAACAAACCTTGCGAACGGTCAGACCATCATGATACCCGTCCCGGCCGACCAAATCGGACATCACACAAAGCGAGAGGTTCTTTGGTACTGCAGGATGAAGAGGATGAAAGCCTGCAACCTCTTAGCAAGAGCCCGAAGAAGGTGACGAAGAAGATAAAGTTTATAGAGAAGAAAATCACTGCCGACATATACATCCCCTCCCTAGTTTCCGTTGGCACTTTGGCAAGATTGCTTGGGATCCGACTCCGTAGGGCCATTTCTTCGTCAAACAATTCTGGGTTTTATTTTCCTTGCAGAACATTTGCAGCGTCGCATGAAGCAGGTTGGCATGTCTGAGCAGGCTGATTATGACCACGGTCCGTTCTTTGTCAAGTTTAGTATCCGTCCAAAGTTCCAATCGTCGTTTAGTGCTGACCTCCGACTATGCTGCTCTTCTGGTGGAAGAGTTTGGACGTAATCCAATAATAAATGATGAGGCTGCCTTCGATATATATCCGCCGTTAGTATCATTTAATCCTTCTTAACTCCTTTTCTCTGGTTTAGTGTTTTGAACAGCCCTCCTAATCCGACATGCCTCAAACCCCGCCCCCCGGTGGTGACTATCATGGGTCACGTAGATCACGGGAAAACCACGCTCCTCGATAGCCTGCGGTCAACTTCAGTTGCAAAGGGTGAAGCTGGGGGTATAACGCAACACATTGGAGCCTTCTCTGTCCCGGTTCCTTCATGTGGTTCGACCGACGGCCCGAGGTCTATTACCTTCCTGGATACACCTGGACATGCTGCCTTCTCTGCGATGCGCGCCCGCGGGGCGAGAGTGACAGACATCATTGTCCTCGTGGTAGCTGCCGACGACGGTATAATGCCTCAGACAAGGGAAGTTATCAGCTTGATTACGGCAGACAAGGGGAAGCTAGGTGTTGTTGTAGCGATAAACAAAGTTGACAAGCCGGGTGTAGATGTGGTGAGTTTAAGGCAACTCTACTGATGCATGGAATTGTTTCATACAGTAAACAGGATGCGGTTCAAACCGCCCTATTCGCGGAACATCTCCAGTTGGAAGCTCTCGGGGGTGACATTCCTTCAGTCGAACTGTCAGGCCTGACGGGTCATGGATTACCAAACCTCTTGGAGACGCTGTCAGCTATGGCAGAGATGCAAGACCTTCGGGCAGAACACCATGGTCCCATCCAAGGACATGTCTTGGAATCTCGGGTTTACAAGGGCCTCGGGTACGTTCTCGGACTATGAATATCTTTGAGTGCAATTTAACCTTGATGTAGACCTGTCGCGACAATACTTGTTCTGCGTGGTTCTCTCAAGCCGGGTTCGCACCTCATCAGCGGTCTCAACTCGGCCAAAGTCAGGCTGATGAGCGATTCCGCTGGTGCTGTTGTCAAAGTAGCTTATCCTGGGATGGCGGTCACAGTGTCTGGATGGAAGGGCCTTCCTAATGCGGGTGATGAAGTTCTGCAAGGCACAGAGGCCGAAGTCAAGAAGGCAGTTGCGAATCGTCATCGCAAGGCGGAACTTGAAGCTACATTAGTGGATGCTGAAGTTATCAATTCGAATCGCCGTCAGGAACGTCAGGAAGAGCTCGCATTAGGAGACACCACGACCAAAGAATCATCGCGAGAGACAGATAGGCTACCGAAGGAATTGCGCTTGATCATCAAAGCTGATGTCAGTGGGAGTGCTGAAGCCTTGGAGGGTGCATTGCAAGGCATAGGTAACAAGGAAGCCTGTACGCGGATTGTCGCCACTGGTGTTGGGAACATCACTGAATCAGACGTCATGCGGGCGCAAGCAGTTGGCGGTAGGTGCCATCTCTGCAATGTTGCATCTTCTCACAAACCGAATTATGTATAGGTATGGTCGTTGGATTCTCTGTTTCTTTACCCAAAGCCATTGAAACACTTGCTGCCCAAAACAACGTCCCGATCTCTTTGTCGGATGTCATCTATAGACTCATGGATGACATAAAAAATCGAGTCATTGCGTTGCTGCCGGTCATTGTCGAGACCAGGGTGACAGGGGAAGCGGTTGTTCTTCGCTTGTTCGACATACAACTCAAAGCCAAACAAACGAAAAAGGTTGCTGGATGTCGGGTCACCAATGGCCTTATCGAGAAAAGCAAATTCGCCAGGCTCATGCGAGATGGTGTGACAGTCCATGATGGTATGTTGTTTAGTTGTCAAGTAATGTTGCAAATGCACGAGAGTCTACATAGGACCTTTGGACACTATGCGGATCTTAAAGAAGGACGTCGCAGAGGTGCGCAAAGGGACAGAATGTGGCCTTTGCTTTGGGACAGCCTTCGGTGGGATGCAGGAAGGAGATGTCATTCAGGCATACGAGAAGATAGAAAAGTCAGGGATATTATAATTAGACCAGGAGTCATCGATTCATCGCCGAACGATTAGAGGCACCCATTAATACGTACTCAATTTCTCCTCTAATACAGTGCTCGACTAAATGACCTAGATCCCATAAATTCCCGGCACCCCAGGAAACATCAACAGTATCATGATGTACTACATGTACTATTATTACGGGACCCAGCCGTATCTTGATGTTCGACACTGTACATACTTTCAAGCCTACTTATCATCTTGATTTATTGGCTTCATCGAGGACAAGATCCTTCGCACCGACTGTGCCTGTCCTACCACCGACCCCAAAGGTCAAGCTGATGTTTCCGATGTGTTTCGTGGTTTTCTCGAGCATTATCCAGCTGCGGGTGTCTTGTTTCTTCAGGTGCAACTCGACCTCCACGATTCGCATTTCAGATAAGACTGACTGAAAAACAGAAAGAATCCTTACTTTGGTATTGAAAAACTGGAGCGTCGACTGAGCAGGATCGATGGGACCGAAAAGGTCGAGAATGCGGGAAAATCTCTTTCGGCCAGGAAGATATATGTCAACATCGATCTACGACTTTTGTATCATTACATGTCGAATCGAAGAGGTGATGCTTTACCTGTGTTTCGTGGAATTTTATGGCGCTGCGTTCTCTGTCAGGTTGTTTCGCGAAGATAGACACATGCACTTGATCGAAGGTCTGATAGTGATCGATGCGACAGGTTGTCGTCTCCTCCGTCTAGGGAACTTGTGAGATCAACGTCGCTTGTTGGGATTAGACACTCACAGCTGCACTTGCCACGGCAGAAGAGAAAAGATGCCGACCAGTTTTGCAGCCAGGTATCTTCAAGAATTCGTCGAATTCCAGTACCCGACGCTTGCAACAGAGGTAGCCCTTGTATTGTCTTTAGCAATAACCTCGATTGTGCTTGATCACCGAACACACCTTGCTCCCTTCTCTAAAGATCGGCTGCGATGGTGGCTGAGTCAATTGGAAGGCGAGGGAAACCGTTGAAGCTCACTGGAGCAGAATGATGAGTGCAGATGGTGCCTTCACCATTGCCATGCCTATTGACATCGTCACTCACAAATGTGACTTTACATCCCGTTCGACGGCACGGTGTATCAGGAGCCACAGCCACGGTCAAGTCATCTTCCTCTTCAATGATGGCGGCGGGAGTCGGTGGTGGTGGTGCAGGGATTGTTGAAGCCTTTGAGCTCAGGCCATAGACCTCCTTGCCAGATTCCGATTCGGAGAGCGTGAAGACCGTTTTGGGTGATGCTTTAGGTGCTTCGACGGGCGGAGCCTCTTCTGTGTGACGATCGCTCGAGGTGCAACCCTATTATGATCGAAATTAGTCTCCCAATTCCAGGAGGAAGCGGAAGCATGCGGACGGGTATTTTCATGAATTCGTCGAAATCCATGACGGGTCTATTGGTATCGGCACAACACGACCACGATTTGAGACCTTCATGAAATACCTGGAGATCGTCGGGTTTGACACGAGTTGAGAAGGGTAGAGATTCGGCGCACCGGTGCACCTGGATGATATGTGCATCCATTCTCACCAACCTGTTCAAATTCCTGGCCACATCCCTTGCGAGCACAGCGAGGCATATCCAGAGTCAATCGCAAAAGTGAAATATCGGACACACGACTCTATTACATAAGATCAAGTCGAGTTGCCACAAACCTCCCATACTAAGAAACCAATACCCCACGGACCAACACGTCCCAGTGTTCTGAGGGTGTTGTGTAGATGTCGGCGAAACTTCGACGGCCAATTATACTCATGACCGTTTACGTGCCCATATGCCTGGAAAAACGACCAGATGCCGTCATCACGAAGTTTCTGCAGAAGGACAGTATGGATGGCTGCCCGTTCACACGAAGGATGTCTTGACCTCTCCAACTCCACGAGGCGCCGCGAGATATCCCATGGCAGGGTAATCCTTTCATATGTAAGACCAGCGATGACCTAGCATTGTTCTGGTCACCTCAAGATTGATTCAAAAGCATCGAAAGCACCTACACCTCCGGTAACGAGCGTCATGCCATGAATGACAAGGGGCAATTTATATCTCACTTGGTCGACCTCGTCCGAAGGCTGCGGAAAGAAGCCTTTCGCGCTGATAGCGATACGACGCGTAAGTTCGAAAACAGAAAAAAACGCAGCGAATCCTAAAAGCATAGTCAAAGAGGGAATACCTAATTCTACATATGTAGGAAACGTACCACAGATATCCTTACCCAAGCCCCATCCCCAGCCATTCCATCCATGTCCTGCCATCTCTCCCACTTCTTTCATCCAAGCCCTTAGTTCCCGAATATCCGCAATATCTGTCTTCTTGGACCTATGAACGGTTTCTGAGGCCCGAAAGACTTCTTTCCATGCTTTGGACCAGGAACTCCCCCCGGACCCACCTTCCAAAGCAATCCGGACATTCTCAGCAGGAGCAGCTAACAAGGCTTGCATACCACCAGCAACTGCGCCGGATAAACTAGCACAGAGGGTCGGGTAATGCACGAAATCCGGTTCTATAGCATTCAAAGTTTCTGTATATGTCGTCCACAGGACCGTTCCAAGAAATGCATTGACAAGCATGGGGGGTATAAAATGTTTGGGTATCACAACAAACTTGCAAATACAAGGGTGTAAGTTGTATTTATGCAGGTTACTGAAGATCGGCCCTCACTCACGCCTTGGGTCTTCAGCAATCCAATCACATATTGAGGTGTTAAAGAGCTTCCCTGATGGGAGGCAAGCACTCGTAAGGAATGCCATCCACTAACTAACGGGGTGTTATTTACATTTCAAAAGACAGTATAGACAATATACCTTTGGAAGGGCGAAACAACCGGACCGGACGCGAGAAATATAGGGCGATGCTTCGCGTTAATGTGCGGGCGAGAGCTGCCTGAATATCGGAATGTCGTTCCTCTGGTGAGATCGTTAGTTTGGATGTAGTGACGGAGAAAAGAAATGCTAACTCGAGGAGAGCTCCAGAACATCGATATCTGGATCTGGTGTTGTGAGTGACATGCAGTGACATGGCCCGATATTTGTCACTTCATGAAAATGGTCTTTCCCTTGCGAAGACTGCTCAGTACATCCCGCCTATCACACACTCAGGATTTTACCTTCTGGCCGCAATTTTTTTCCTCCCGGGAGCAGACTCTTTTACTCTTTGCTGGGCTCCAAAAGTTAGATCGCACAGAAAGCAGCGTCTTTCGGAGACGCAGGAAAGCGTTGGGACGCAGATTAACCGACCAAACCTTGCCTGAAGACTTGTTCTTGCCAGATGAATATTACGACTTCCAGGAGGTCAGCTCCGTTCACAAAATCCCTTCGTCGACTAAGGCGACTCTTTAGGGTCACTATGATGGTGTAATACGTCATTTTCGTGAAATGCATCTTGCATCCTGGTCCGAAGATGAGATACCCGGTCTTACTCCCGTGCTGCAACGCTTGTATTCCCTATGCCCAACACAGGATGCACAGACCCACCTCCTTCATCTCGCCTCACGTGGCGAGATCCTCCCCCACATTGATAACCTGTCTGCTAGCGGCTCATGGATTCTGGGGGTTAGCTTAGGCTCGGAGAGGATCTTGCGTATGCAAGCTTTTTCTGGACCGTGTAAGGCTTTTGATGTGTCTCTTCCATCTGGAAGTGTTTATCTTCAGAAGTTTGTTTTGTTCTATGTGAAGTTTCCAGACTGTTCACGGTGTCTTTGAGTCAGGGATGCTATGCGGTTCACTCACACACACTCCATTTTGCCGTGCAACTTCGAAGATCAGGTTAACCAGCGGCTGAGCATAATGATCAGGGTGTGCCTTCTGGTGAAATGTCATGCCCAAAACTGATCTGTACCGTAGGATTGCGCAGTCAGATCCCCTGGAGTCTGATGTTCCTTTTTGTCCAAAACGCATGCAATATCTTAGCCTCTGCATCGAATGACCGGTTATTTAGTCTATTCCCGCTACAAAGTAGTGGGCTGTTTAGGGTGGCTGAGTCGCCACGTGGCGTCCCCACGCTCCGTGTTTGGAAAGTCTGGCTATTCGTTCTCCCGTAGTCATATCACGCCGTCTTGTATTTTGCTGTCGCGAATCCCATCGAAACCGGTTGAAGTTTTGGGTAGTCCTTTCTGGAAGCTGAGATTAAAGATTCCACTAACATAGTGAGTGATCGATACGCTCCGAATTGACTTTTGCGCAAACAGAAGTCAGACAAGCACGACGCCAACGAAGGGTAACAGAACTTCAGGCTTGTATATGCATACAAACACTGTCGTACCGTAGTTCGAATTCAAGACTGTGCTGCTTCGTAGCGGGCGCTGCGGCGACAGCCGCGCTGTTCCCTTGTGTATTTGCAACTCTCAATCTGCCACGTGGTGGACAGACTGAAACAGGGTTGTACCATTTTATTTTTTGCGTACCGCCGGGTCGGATTTCTGAGACTGTCGGCCGATTCAAAGTGCTGCGTTCCGTTGGTGCCCGGATTGGGCCGCCGGGTCAGACTATACACGGCCAGTTCCGCTGGTGCCCGGATTGGGCAATTCAAGTCACGTTGTGACCCCAGGCGCGGTACCGACTGCCTTTTTCTTATCACGAGTCCACCCGTCTCCGGTTCAGTTGCAACTCGTTCTTTGCCCCAACACCACTCCTCAATATTCGATGGCCAGCGAGAGCCATCCCGATCCCATGCCTTTTGTTTCCGATTTCGCTACCCAGGCAGATATCGATGGCTTCAATGCCGTCGAGCGTGACCCAACATCCTGGTCTGGATCCCTACCCGCCAATCAAGGCTTGTACCTCAACGAAAACGAGAAGGACTCCTGCGGAGTGGGCTTCATCTGCCACATCAAGGGAATACCAAGTCATAAAATTGTCTCCGACGCCCGACAACTACTATGCGCCATGACACACAGAGGAGCAGTTGGTGCTGATAGCCGTGACGGCGACGGTGCAGGTGTTATGACAGCGATACCTCATCTGTTCTTCAAGCGGGAGGCCGAAAGGGACACTGGTAATATGCTTCCTGACTCCGGGGAGTATGCTGTCGGCAATGTCTTCTTCAAAGCCAATGACCTGGCTCAGCTGCAAAGCCATCAGGCAATTTTTATGCAAATTGCTTGCGATCTAGGCCTACGGGTCCTAGGATGGCGTCAAGTTCCAACCGACGGCACCATCCTCGGCCCAGCTGCCAGTAGCAAGGAACCTGTCATATATCAACCTTTCATTGTCCTTCGAGCACACTATGGCGACGGCAACACAAGCCAGAACGGAACATTTGATGCCAAGCATTTCGAACGCCAACTCTACGTTCTGCGCAAGCACGCCACACACAGCATGTTTGTTGGTTCTCATTTATTGTGACTTGACCGGTGTTAATTGCCTTATAGCACGCTTGCCAAAGGATTTTACGTTTGCTCGTTGTCTTCAAAAAATATCGTTTATAAGGGCCAATTGACGCCCCCGCAAGTCTATAACTATTATCATGACCTGAACCACGTGCTATACCAATCACACTTCACTCTTGTCCACTCTCGCTTTTCCACCAACACATTCCCGAGCTGGGATAGAGCGCAGCCGCTGAGATGGGCAGCCCACAACGGTCCGTGCTTTTTATTTCAAATCTACCCGGTTTCTCATCGTATTTTTCAGGCGAGATAAATACCGTCCGAGGTAATAAGAATTGGATGCGTGCGCGCGAGGGTGTCCTTTCATCACAACATTTTGGCGAGCAACTCGATCTTCTATATCCCATTATTGAAACAGGTGGTTCCGACTCTGCCGCTTTCGACAACGTTCTAGAGTTACTTGTTGTCAACGGTGTTGTGACTTTGCCGGAAGCCATCATGATGCTCATTCCGGAGGCATGGCAGGGCAATGAAAACATGGAACCACAGAAAAGAGCATTTTACAACTGGGCTGCGTGCTTGCAGGAACCTTGGGATGGGCCTGCTCTTTTCACCTTCAGTGACGGTCGATATTGCGGTGCGAACCTTGACAGAAACGGCCTTCGACCATGTCGTTATATCGTCTCAAATGAAGACATAATGGTTTGTGCGTCAGAGGTTGGCGCACTATATATTGCGCCGGAGAAGATTGTGCAGAAAGGGCGGTTGAAGCCCGGTCGCATGCTTCTCGTGGATACTTTTGAAGGCAGAATTGTCGACGACAAAGAGTTGAAACGAAGCACGGCAGCTAAGCAGAACTTTGCTTCTTGGATCGAAGGCTATGTTCTGCACGTCCCGAATATCATTAAGCGCGTTCAGAGAAGCAACATATCTCTCGAAGCAATCCTTGATGAAACATCGATCAACACGGATCCGAAACTCCTGGCATTCGGATTCACCTTGGAGCATTTGAATCTTCTCATGACTCCCATGGTATTAGACGGCAAGGAGGCCCTTGGATCTATGGGAAACGATGCCCCTCTCGCTGCCATGGCACTTCAGCCCCGCATCATTTATGATTATTTCCGACAACTTTTTGCTCAAGTTACGAACCCTCCCATCGATCCTATTCGAGAAAGCATCGTCATGTCTCTCGAGGCCTATGTTGGACCTGAGGGAAATTTGTTGGAGATGAGACCTGAGCAATGCCACCGCATTCTCCTGCCTTCCCCCGTCATAACTATCGAGGAGATGAATGCTATGAAGAACCTGAAGACGGCTTACAATACCTGGCCATCGCGGACGATTGACATTACATTTCCCAAAATGGAGGGTCTACCTGGATATCGGCTTGCTCTAGACAGAGTCTGCAGCGAAGCTGCCCAAGCGATCGATGATGGAATAAAGGTCATCATTCTCAGCGACCGGGGAGTAGGGTCAAATCGCGTGCCTTTGTCTGCGCTTGTTGCTTGTGGGGGTGTTCATCATCATCTGACCTTACACAAGAAGCGCGCCAAAGTGGCCCTCATGGTCGAAACCGCAGAAGCGCGCGAAGTCCACCACCTCTGTGTGCTCGTGGGCTATGGCGCTGATGCTATCTGCCCCTGGCTCTTTTTGGAGACAATACTCAAAATGGGACGGGATGGACTGTGAGTGTCATCTTGATGCTTTTTCAAATCATCCTCAACCCCCGCACAGAATCAAAAGCGATAAAACTGTTAGCCAACTTTTGGATAACTACCGCCACTCTATCGATAATGGTATCCTCAAGGTCATGTCGAAGATGGGTATCTCGACTCTTCAATCTTACAAAGGCGCTCAGATATTTGAAATACTCGGTTTGCATAATGAGGTCGTTGAACCATGCTTCATAGGAACCGCCAGCCGTGTGCAGGGCGCCACCTTCGATCTCCTCGCAATGGATGCCTTTGAGTTGCACGAGCGTGGATGGCCGAGCCGTGAAACTCTTCTTCCACCTGGCATGCCAGAATCAGGGGAATACCATTGGCGCGATGGAGGGGAAGCCCACGTCAATGATCCCTCAGGCATTGCCCATTTGCAGGATGCCGTTCGAGAGCGGAACCAAGCCGCTTATGACGCTTACTCTCGGAACGCAAATGAACAAATTCAAAGTGTACAACTACGTGGCCTCCTGGACTTCCGATACGAAAGTGGGCGTGCCATTCCCATTGAACAAGTGGAACCGTGGAATGAAATTGTCCGGCGCTTTGTTACTGGAGCCATGTCTTATGGCTCGATTTCGATGGAAGCCCATTCCACGCTTGCTGTGGCTATGAATCGTCTCGGTGGCAAGTCTAACACTGGCGAAGGTGGCGAAGATGCCGAACGATCCCGTATATTGAGCAACGGAGACACCATGCGATCAGCGATCAAGCAGGTTGCCTCAGGACGCTTTGGAGTCACATCCAATTACTTGGCAGACGCCGATGAACTCCAAATTAAGATGGCACAAGGCGCAAAGCCTGGTGAAGGTGGCGAACTACCCGGTCACAAAGTCTCAGCTTCCATTGCTCGTACCCGCCATTCTACTACAGGGGTTGGTCTCATATCTCCGCCACCACACCACGACATCTATTCCATCGAGGATCTCAAGCAACTGATCTATGACCTCAAGTGCTCTAATCCACGCGCACGTATATCAGTGAAACTCGTTTCTGAAGTCGGTGTAGGTATCGTGGCAAGTGGCGTAGTGAAAGCGAAAGCGGACCATATTCTTATTTCAGGACATGATGGTGGCACAGGTGCATCGCGTTGGACTGGTATCAAGCATGCAGGTCTTCCATGGGAACTTGGCCTCGCTGAAACACATCAAACACTTGTGCTGAATGACCTCCGTGGGCGCGTTACTGTCCAGACTGATGGGCAAATTCGTACTGGTCGCGACATTGCTATCGCCTGCCTGCTGGGGGCCGAAGAATGGGGCTTTGCTACTACCCCTCTGATTGCCATGGGCTGCATCATGATGAGGAAGTGCCACTGTGAGTTTTTAAGCATATGAGAAGCGTGGGAATCAAATTTTTACAACCCTTCAGTGAACACGTGTCCAGTGGGCATTGCTACGCAGGATCCCCAGCTTCGTGCCAAGTTTTCGGGGCAGCCGGAACAAGTCATCAACTTCTTCTACTACCTTGCAGAAGAACTGCGTGGTTATATGGCCAAGCTCGGTTTCCGTACCATCAATGAAATGGTGGGAAGAGCCGATATGCTTAAAGTGAATGAGAAACTTCGGACTCGAAAAACAGCACACCTTGATCTTTCCGCCGTTTTGAAACCCGCGTGGCAAATGCGTCCCGGGGCGGCCACCTATTGTGTTCGACAGCAAGATCACAAATTATACATCCGTCTGGATAACAAGTTCATTGACGAATCTGAGCCAGCTCTGACTAAGGGACTACCTGTCCACATTGAATGTGATGTGACGAACACCGATCGGGCTTTGGGAACTTCACTTTCTTACCGCGTCTCAAAACTCTATGGGGAAGATGGCCTTCCGAAGGATACAATTCACATTGTTATGAGGGGCTCTGCAGGTCAATCTTGCGGCGCATTCTTAGCCCCAGGTATCACACTCGAATTAGAGGGAGATGCCAACGACTATGTCGGAAAAGGACTTTCTGGAGGCCGCCTCATTGTTTACCCACCGAAGGAGTCTCCATTCAAGGCTGAAGAGAATATTATTGTCGGCAATGTGTGCTTATATGGTGCGACGTCTGGTGAAGCATTTATTCGTGGCATTGCTGCAGAGCGGTTCGCTGTGCGCAATTCTGGCGCCAACGCCGTCGTGGAAGGCACGGGTGATCATGGATGCGAATATATGACTGGCGGCCGCGTCGTTGTTCTCGGAATCACTGGTCGTAACTTTGCAGCCGGCATGAGCGGTGGAATAGCATATGTGCTTGATACGGCTCACACCTTCGCATCCAAAGTAAACATGGAGATGGTGGAGCTAGGTAAAGTGACCGACCCTCGCGAGATTGCCGCGTTGCGGAGCCTTATCGAAGATCACCGACACTACACAGCTTCTGAAGTAGCAGATCGTGTGCTTCATGACTTCCATCACCTGCTTCCCCTGTTCGTTCGCGTCATGCCCTTGGATTACAAGCGAGTCTTGGAGGAGCAAAAGGTCCGCGAAAAGGAGGAGAGATTGCGCCAGAATGTCATCGACTTGGTCCCCTCACGGACGGCAAGTCAGGTCGACCTAGCCTCCGAGGGTCTAGAAGACATCCTCCTTCCCAAGACACCTGTCCCTGCTGCAAAGATTCGCCACGAGCCTGCCGTCATCGATTTAGAAGACTCCATGGTCGATGATTCTACGACCAAGCAAAGACTGAACAAAGTCGATAAAACTCGTGGTTTTATGAAATACAAGCGCCTGAACGAAGCATACCGGCCCCCACGGAAACGAGTGAAGGACTGGAAAGAAATTTCTAACCGATTGACTGTTAGCGAGCTCAAGTATCAATCCGCTCGCTGCATGGACTGCGGTGTTCCATTCTGTCAATCGGACTCTGGATGCCCGATCTCAAACATTATTCCTCAGTGGAACGACCTTGTTTTCAATGAGCAATGGCAAGATGCGCTTCAGCGCCTTCTTCTTACCAACAATTTCCCTGAATTCACTGGTCGTGTTTGTCCTGCGCCATGTGAAGGAGCGTGTGTGTTGGGCATAAATGAGCAACCTGTGGGCATTAAAAGCATTGAATGCGCCATCATTGATAAGGTAACATTCTGCGTTCTTTCTTTTGGTCTATCTAGACTAACAATCCGACAGGCATTTGAGATGGGCTGGATGGTGCCCAATATTCCCTCATTCCGTACTGGGAAACGAATTGCCATCATCGGCTCGGGCCCAGCAGGTTTGGCCTGCGCAGACCAGCTGAACAAGGCTGGCCATTTCGTGACGGTTTATGATCGAAACGATCGCATGGGTGGGCTGCTGATGTATGGTATTCCGAAGTACGTCCCAGTTTCAATTCATCATTCATAACATTTATGCCAATCCTAAGCATGAAACTCGACAAATCTGTTGTCCAGCGCCGTCTAGACCTCATGGCAGCGGAGGGCGTCGTAAGTGCTCACTAGTGACACCTTCCAACCTTTAACCGGTCTTAGACGTTTGTTCCGAATACACATGTCGGCGTTGACGTAGAAGCTACTCAGCTCCGAGCCGAGAACGATGCCGTGGTTATCTGTACAGGTGCAACCTGGCCACGAGACCTGAAAATCCCCAACAGAAATGTGGACGGTATCCACTTCGCCATGGAATATTTGCAGGCATGATGAATCCTATCCATTGTGATAGCCCATGAATTAACTCTCGGATCATTTCTAGTTGAATACTAAGACTCTCCTGGACTCGAACCTCGAAAAAGACACTTATATCAGTGCCCGGGGCAAGGATGTTATTGTCATTGGCGGGGGAGACACAGGCAACGATTGTATAGGAACGGCGATGCGGCACGGCGCGAAATCTATCACAAATTTCGAACTTCTGCCTAAACCTCCTGCGTCTCGAGGAAGGGATAATCCTTGGCCCCAGTGGCCCAGGCGAGTGCTCCTAATCGTTGAGTGTTGCAAATGTCTGAGTTTTGATGATAGAATCTTCCGGACGGATTACGGGCACACAGAGGTAGCTGCGCATTTTGGCACTGGTACGGTTAAATGGCGTTGAATTATCCAAGCTCTAACTCACGTCTCCTTCCAGATCCGAGGGAATATTCCATTTCCACGAAGGAGTTCGTCGTCGATGAGCGCGGACAGCTTACAGGTCTCAACACTGGTGGGTTGAGATTATATTTCATGGATATACGTTAATTCCTTTGCCCGATCAGTACGCGTGGAATGGACAAAGGACAGTGGTGGGAGGTGGAAAATGGAGGAGGTTCCAGGTTCGGAGAAATTCTTCCCTGCACAGCTCGTCTTCCTTGCCCTCGGGTTTTTGGGGCCGGAGGCGGATCTCGTGAAAGCTTTGGGAGTGAAGCAGGACGCAAGATCAAACATACAAACCCCTCATAAGGTGATGATTTCTTTTACTTGGGCATTCAGACTGCTAATCTTTATATAGAAGTATTCCACAAATGTTGAAGGCATCTTCGCAGCAGGTGACTGCCGTCGTGGACAGTCTTTGATAGTATGGGGCATCAAGTGAGCAACATTGGTATAGTGCATGTTTCGAAGCACTAATAGACCACCTCAGCGAGGGACGCGGAGTTGCAGCTGAAGTAGATGCTCATTTCAATTCCGGTGTAACCAGGTTGCCAAGTACTGGAGGAATTAAATCCCGCGTGAGTAATATCGAGAATCATATTGTTGTAACGATTTCAAGTAACATCTCCCAGTCATATGCTCCGCCCCCTACCACGGTGCCACGGGAAATAGCAAACTAGGGACATCTCTTCGCTGATTATGATATTCCATAACTCGTGTATAATATTTTTGAATATATCTATCATAGTGAGAAACCAAATCGTTCTCTTTTTTGAACTTCTCTAGTCTTCCCTCGCATCCCCCACACACCCCAATTAGTCTTCACCATGACTCTGGGGTCGAAATCCGCAATTTCCCACTTCTCGCTACCAAAGGTGTTCGGGCCAGGTGTAATAACCCATTCAAACTCTCCCGCCACTCCGGGTGTGGTTGACAGTGATCGCACGTCCCTTTCAACATCAGCCGGTGAAAAGCCCGTAACAAAGATAGCGCATTTGGTAGCCAAAAGCATTGGTACCACAGAATCCCATTCTGTGGGGGAAGCTATCTGGAGCAGAGGTTGACCATCTTCCGATCTTGATTCTGGTGAAGGAAAGCCGAACCCCGGAGAGAAAAAGAAGAACACATCGCTGTAGGGGTCAAGTGTATATTGGAATTGAGCGTGGACTTCAGCATAATTTGCTTGCATGCCGGTGATTGTGAGCTGGGGTGTATAGGGAACAGTATAAGAGGGTACTCCATAGCGCTCGATAGAATCACGGGTCCTCTTTAAGCGTGCGATTGGAGCTGGTGTGGGAACCTGGTAGACGTTTGGAACATAGAGGGGCTTTTGCTCTTCTTTCTCAATAGGATTCGTGAGCGTTTGTGCAGGACTTTCCGGAGTGTTCGAGGAAGATTCATCTATGTCTGGAGTTGTCGCCACGGTTGTTGAAGGAGGTTTTGGTAGGGAAACTTGAGGGCCGATGAAGAATAGATGAAAATGGGTGGAAGGGAATAACATGCAAAGTTGTTCCCATACGTGCGGCGGTAAGGATGATTCTGCTCGTGCACCCAGGATAAAGATACGCACTTGAGGCTTCCCTACAGCAGCCTCCGCAGTCTCTGGAGCGCCGGGCGCGACGTGTAACGTGGTCCTTAGGGCTACGAAACCCTCAATGAGACGTGCAAGGAGTGATCTAATGAGGTATACCTGCTAGAGAGCGACTACCTTCGGGTGTAAGACGTTGATTATTTAGTGTCAATGGGCTGTGTTGATGGAGGACGCCACCGACGGTGATCGGAAAGGTGAGAAGTTTACTGGCATGGCGCCTCGCACGCTCGGTGTCCATTGACGGGAATCCGCGGGTATACCAGAATACATCCCAATTGGCGAAAGAGATCGCCTCCTCGAAGCCCTGGGGTCCTAAGACTGGTTTAACGGAAGTTCGGGGGATGACAGGGTGACCGACGCACCGGGCAGCTCGAACTCTCGAATTCTTCTGCCACTTCTGAGGTCGTGTTCCTCTTCGTTGGCTTCGCGAAGACGCGTGCAGTACTTGGCGTGCTCCTCGTCTACCCGATGATGTTCCTCGGAACAATGTGTTGGCCAGCCACAGTCCGGACACTCAAATTTCACCGTTCGGGGTTGTGGCGTGTGGGAGGCTACGCAGACAGGACATGACGCGAGTTGTTGGATCGCTTGGCTCCTGGCGCGGACTGGGGGAAATGGAGAGGCGGAGAAGGGATGAAATAGATTTTCTTGGCTGAGAATAGGGACTGGATCGTTGGCCTTGTCCTTTGATTTACGGAAGATACTAAAGATTGCTCTGGAGGAACGAGGGGGACAGCAAGGACGGATGCGGGCCAGGGAGCGCGTCGTCAACAACATGGAATTTTCTGTTTGCCTTTGTTGATCCGACCATCATGTCGACCAGAGGCGCCTCCATCTCCCGGAAGACGAGCGAGACTGCGGTCGAGGTTTCCATAAATCTGGATTGCGGTCCAGGGACCCAAAACGCGCAGGAAATCGAGGTCGCGACAGGCATAGGCTTCCTGGACCACGTCCGTGCTCGTCAGAACTGCCTGCCATTCATTGACCTCCGCCAAGATGTATACAGCTCTAGCCAAGCACGGCGGATTGTCTCTCACCTTGAAATGTAAAGGAGACCTATGGATAGATGACCATCACACCGCAGATAAGTTGCAAACGGCTCCAATCATCTCAGGGCAACCAATACATTCACCATGCACAGGACAGTGCTATCGCCCTCGGCACAGCATTCAAAGAAGCTCTCGGCGAAGTTCGGGGCATCAGGCGATACGGCACCGGTTTTGCACCCCTTGACGAAGTATAAGCGCCTTGTCAGTCAATGCTCTCCACAGTGACATTTGTTCAAGGCTCTTTCCCGGGTCGTAATCGACATCTGTTCCCGCCCATACTGTGTCACGGACCTCGGCTTGAAACGGGAGAAATTAGGAGAGTTGTCAACAGAGATGATCCCGCATATCTTTCACTCGTTCGCTATGGCAGCTGGGGTAACCCTCCATGTCGATGTTTTACGTGGGGAGAATGATCATCACCGGCAAGTGGATCTTGCAAGCACCTTTCGATCATGCTGATGAGCGTTAACAGCGCTGAGTCGGCTTTCAAGGCATTAGCCCTTGCTATCCGACAGGCAATTGAAAGGACTGGAGGAAATGATATTCCCAGTACGAAGGGAGTCCTTTGAAATTTTCTGCAGTCCAATGGTTGTAAAATAAAATTACTACGCGAATTTCGCAAAGCGTGAATAAATACATTGAAGTAAATGCTACCAGAACAAGCACCGGTCGCTCATTGGCGGATTCAACTCGAATAGGTATTAACAATCCGTCGGTGGTTTGTGGGGGGAGGAGAAACTTACCTTTGCGTTCTTTGAACATTTGAATGCCTCCGCGAACTCGGGGATATTGGAAACCGTCCCATCTACACGATATCTGTTAGGAGAGTGAGCGTCGGTACGTATTCGTTGGACCTGTACAGATGAGTTACTTTCATCTTGGCAAATGACATTAAACCTACTGCTGCCGCTGGCTTCATTGCATTTGCCCAAACCCTGGCGAAAGAGATGAAAAAGAGTTGTTCCCTGTGGAACTTGTATAAGAACAAATGAAGGGCCAAAGTTGGATCGTACCTGGTGAAATGCAAGCCGGGAAGTAGATCCTCATTGCCAGCCTCTAATGACACCTTGAATTGCTCCTTCCATGCGCGGAACGCCTGAATTAATCCAGTGTCTCCGATGTTTTCTCCGGATGTCCTGTTCATCGGTCAACTATCGGTTAGCTGGGACGCCACTATCTACCCACAAATTGCCCTGGGGGCCTAGGCATCAAACACGGAAAGCTGATAACAATGCAACCGCACTTACATTAACATGAATTTTTCCACCCTTCCCGTCATCGATTGTATATGCTTGTGACGGGTCAAATACCGCCGCTAGAGGGTCCGAAGACATAGAATACCTGAGAATTGCTTCACAATACAGTCCTGCTTGACTTTAAACCCCTTGGTCGTCGAGTTTGACCACCATTTCTCCAATTTTCCGGCCTGATTGTACAGCCGTCCAGCGGAGTCGAAGGCATGCTAAAACCCACTCAGAATATTGCTGGGACACTGAGATGAAGCTAACCGTCAATTCATGCGCTGCGACATGGCCAAAAGCCCCATATGATATGTAATTCGGCCTGTCAAGGGGTCAGAGCCAATAAATACATAAACGGAAGAAACCAGACCATCCTGCTTCGAAAAAGGGCGGTTGCAGAATTCCCGCAGGAAAGACAATCTATGTCAAGCTTTTGATTGCAATCTTTGGAAGGGTTACGGATTGACGTACTTCATTCGCAGGAGGATTAAAATATGCATTAACGATGGAGGGGTACATCTCCCAGGAATTCAAGTCTCTTCGCCGACCTAACTGGAGCCACCTCTTGAATTGACCTTGTTTACTACAGGAATCGGTCAAGCTGGAATAACACTGGTTGTCACGGTGCTTACGCTGCATTGATCATATTTTCGAAAAAGTGTATTGGGTCCACTTTGACACCACTGTAATATCGCGCGATTGAACCTGGGTCCTGTGTATCTGGCGATACTGGGTATCCGACCTTGACGCGAATGGCCTCTGCCTTTGTGGACTTGAGCATCGAATCATATAAAAGACATATCGCGCACCTTCTCAGCTGCGGCCTTCGCGGAACTCGCATCCATCCAATCAAGTTGTAGAAGCGATGATTTGAAGGTCTTCACGATATCTTGCGATATCTTGTAGGCGATATGCAGGAAGTATAGATTTTGGATGGCATACCTGTGATGACTTTAGTCCCCACCCGCCTAGAGTCCCCAGTGAAAGTCTCTTTAACGAAATATCGCCCAATAGCGAAGCCCAGCGTGTTCTCAACCTTGCTGACGCAGTATTCGGACCGATCGCCGACTGCACCCTTTTTGATCCCGGTCAGAAACTCGTGCAATTCCCTCTGGGCTCGCCATTCTGCCGTACTCATACCTAGGTATGGAGATAGAGCAAGGGCAGCCCGAGCAACGAGATAAGCCTCGATAACGTCAGCAGGCGTATCACCGAGAATGCGTGACAGAGACGAGATGTAGGCTGGATAAGTTACAATCACCTTATCGGGAAAGGTGCGTGGAGTAAAGGTAGAGAAATAAGATGCGAAATCGATATGTGGAAGCCCGTCCGTCAAGTTGGATATTGGGAGTGGGTTATAGGTCGCGATCGGATCTTGATGCAGGATGTCGCTGGTAGTAAGGTAAATAAAACCATTCACAACATACGAGCATTTAGATTCTCTTGACTTACAGATCAAGGCTTGCCGCTGCCAATTGTTTTTCAAACTCAATAACCTTTTTAGCAAGTTTACGCGCTCGACGAGTCCGGTTGACAGGTACGTCGCCGTCGTCGTCATCCTCGCCCCACGGTGGCCACGGCCAGGGAGGCCATGTTTCGGAGTCCGAATCAATAGTTAAGGGTGAAAGTTCTTTGGAAGTTTCCTCTTCCCTTGAAAGAGCGAAGAGAAGGCTTTCCAAAGTGGTTTGATACACCTTTAGCGCACTCTCATCTTTATAGTATTCCTGAAAAGTGTCAGGCGAGGAAGCATTGCATATATTGGAAAAACAACCTTGGACGGGAGGCCGAGACTGGATTGAGTGAACCAAAGCACCATGTGATTTGGATCGGCCCCAACGTCGCCTTCGACTTCAAATGTGAAAAATGATTCAATCCCTGAAGAAGAATAGGTCAAATGTCCTTGGAAATACTGAATGATCAGACTGACCCTGAGAATGCAGAAAAGCAAGGGCAGCCGTCAGGTCGGTCTTCCTCACTACGGGCCCCCCTGCCAAAGTATCCTCGCTCTGATAAATCCTTCTGATGGTTTGAACAAATTGCAGCAACGGAATAGAACTGATTTTGTCAAGTCTCTCTTCATTCAAGCATGATGAATAAAAATCGCGCAATTTGTGAAGAATTTCGGCGTCATCTGGTGATTCAGGGGGGACATCGTTTGATTCTAAAATCCTCTGAATGGATCCTTTGTTTTGCAGCGCAAGAGCTTCGAAGTTGCCGAAACTACCCTTGTCCGCAGGTAGTGGATGAGCGCGAAGCCAGCCATTAGCTCAGTGAGGATGAGTATACGGGTCCTCGATGGAGTGCCAGGACCTACTAGCAAAATCGTAGAAGTTTTCGCACGGATCCTGCGTGGTATCGAGTGACGACAATATAGAACCAGAGAGGAGAATGCATTGAGTGGTTAGACAGGTTCCCTATTAAGTAGAATGAGACCAGGAAACTAGTCACTTTCGGACATATGATTACCTCAGTGGGAGGGCTGGTTGGGGCTGGGATTGGGGCGATAGTTGTGGTCATTGTAGTCGTGCTCGTGGAGGTCGCTGTGATAGTTTGGGTGGAGGTTGCGGTTGAGGTCGCTGTGGATGTAAGTGTAGTGGTAACCCCATCATGTCGGCCCTTCTCCAAGCTGAGTTTGTGTTGAACACCAGCAAAGAGTCCGATGAAAACCTAACGGAAGATGTGAGGATGAGAAGACGATGTGGTTCTAGCACCAACAGAGCTCAGGAGGAGGAGGACGAGCGCGAGGATTAAGAGGAATTTGGTGAGGGGTGTGAGGTGTTCTTGAGCAATGGAGTTGACACGTCCCGTGAACGACGAGTCGATTCGTTCGTCTTGCGCGGTCTCCGTATGAGTGAGTAGGGGTGCGGTTTCTGGAGAAGCTGGATCAATTTTAGCCATATTTTGGCAAGAAATCCAAGCTTGCCATGCGGCCTTTGCAGGCTGTCCGCCATGTCGGGAGGTATTGACGAGGCCCGTCGACGTTGGGGTTTTATGGAGAAGACCTTGTGGTGGCGGCAAGGCACTCACGTGGTTACCTGAAACATGTATCGCCCAATCCCATTCATCCCGTCCTCGAATCTGGGTCAATCCATTACGGCTTTGGCCTTTGATCCCCTTTCTGACGTCCTATGGGCCGGGACCAGCGCTGGAACTGTGATCGGACACGCGGGCACAAGTGGTGCTCGAGGGGTATCCTTTCCTGTTGGAAGTCACGTCGAGGTGAAGAAATTAATCGCGGAGGAAAATAGCGTCAAAGCTCTTCCTGCCTCAGGTGAAGGCGTTGGCTCGTGGACAAAGGGAGGAATGAACAAGTGGTACTTCCGGTAATCGCACATCTCCCTCTGCCAATGTCCTTTTCATTCACCATCAGATCACAGACATTCATCTAATCTTACCGCATTTTCTAATACCTCGAACTCCAACACAATTGCTGCGTCGACATTAGAATCTGAACTGCTTTATATCAGTAGCCTAACCGGCCTCGTTGTCCGCCAGACACCTACGCCATCCTTGGTTACTCAGCTGCAGTCCTCACATCTAATGTTGCTCTCTGGGTCTGCTGACGGTTATCTGCGTACCCATGATCCACGGACGAATTCCTCCCGAGCTATGGAAAACAGTGTGAAAGCCCACCCCGGGAGCATCCAGGGGCTTCAGACTACGGGTAATCTTGTCTTTACTGTCGGCCTGGGTGAGAGGTTCGTGGGTTCAGTTTCACTGAACTTCATAGCTTATTTGGGTCCCGTGGCTCGGCAAGACAATCTCGCCCTTTCCCCGACCCGCTTGTAAAGATATTTGACTTGCGGACAATGCGACCGTTGGCACCTATCACTTTCTCGTCTGGCCCCGCTTTCATACATACCTTACCAAAGCGGCCATCTACTATTGCCGTTGTATCGAACCAAGGACTAGTCAATATCGTCGATGTTTTAAATCCTACAAGTGTCAGCGAGTTTGTTCAGGTATGCAACCCTCCAAAGTAGATGCAATCCACTCAAGCTGATCAAAACCATAGCTCGACTTGACTTCCTACATCACGTCTTCTTCTGTCTCAGCAACTGCAGCATACATGGCTTTTGGCGATGCTGAAGGGTCGATTCATCTTTTGTCACAACTAGAGGATGCCACCGGCGTTCCGCTTAACGGGTTCGACGGACGCCCCATCGAATGGGCTCATACACCTGCCCCGATTCCTGACACAGTATGGTCTGACACGACGTAAGTACCTCTCTCGTGAGAGGTCACCTTTTACATGTTTTCCTCCAGCCCCTTGAACCTCGTTGGCCTTCCATATTATGATTCCCAGCTTCTATCGGCGTGGACACCTCAGCTGGTGCTAGCAAACGTATCATTTCCTCCGCCACCCAAGATACCTCCCCAGATCTTGGGCACGATGAAATGGAAAGACAACGTTGCGTATGCCGCTCTTCCAAGAGAGCTGAAGGGACATCGAAATATGGAAGCTGTCGATCTGCGTAAACAAACTAATCGATTTTTAAGTGGTAAAACACGAACGCTGGACGTAAGAAGACGCCCTAAGTATGATTGGCCTCTCGTCTAAACATGGTCACCCAGGTGGAACCTGTAACTCCAACTTTTGATTACTCTTCAGGCGATGTACCACGGATGTATCGTCGTGTGGAAATCGAATACTCCAAATTCGGCGTGGAAGACTTTGATTTTGGGTGCGTTGCTCTTCCCAGTCATTAGTAGAAAGCTTCTTAGCCATCCCTTATCAGTTTCTACAACAAAACAGAATACAGTGGTTTGGAGACTCATATTCTCAACTCCTACACGAATTCTGTTGTTCAGCTGATGCACTACAATCTGCCGATCCGTAAATTGGCCAAATCCCATATCACCACCAATTGCTTGCAAGAGTGTTGTCTATTGTGCGAGTTAGGGTTTGTCATTCGCATGCTGGAAGATGCGCGCGGTACGAATTGTCAGGCAAGCAACTTTTGTAAAACTGTAGGCATGCTCGCACAAGGTTTCCATTCTCCCAACAATCCTGATCGAAAATGCTGACTTTCTTTTGGTAGCCTCTAATGCGATTGAAATCATTGACTATGGAAGAGATTCCGCAACAGTTGATCATGCACACAGAATCCAGACATTTCATCGTTTTCTTCTCGAGCGTCTGCAGACAGAAGGAAATATGTTCCCTCATAATCCTTTATTGTTTAATAGTTCTTCAACTCCCTCAGAGGTATATTCTGCCGCCCCGATAACGCAGTTGTTTGGAGTCGATGGTAAGAATATCATCACTTGTATGAACTGTAAGGCAGTGAGGGAGAAGGAGAACATCACACATGTAATTGATTTAACATATCCGCGCAAAGTTCGTCATATTCTGAGTTCCCTAATCTCGTCTCTGAAGTAAATCTAGGTGTCTTCAAATGAACCATCACCACCTTTGGATTTTACAAGCATCCTCCGTCATTCGTTGCTTCGCCAAATGACTCACAAAGCGACGTGTCAGACTTGCAAACAATTTGCGACGTTCTCGTCGCTGCGCTCCATCCCCTCTCGGGTGTTTCCCCCGATCCTTGCCATCAACACTTGTGTATACAACGAGGATATCATGACATTTTGGCTTGATTCACGGGGCCAGACAGTATTGAAGCCTTGCATACAGCTCCACGGTCAAGTTGATGGTGTGGATGATCCACTCTCTACGGTGTATGCACTTCGGGTATGGAAAGGGACATCAGATCTTTCTGAACTCTAACGCACTCTTTTCCAGGCGGTGATTGTTCAGATTATGATAAAAGACAAACCTTCTCACCTTGTAGCGATCATCAGGGGTGCGTTTCCAGTTCAATAAGGGAACTCCTCTTGATACCCAACTACTAGTTCCCGACGCTGAGGGTCAGGATGATGCGAGTCCCTGGTTTATGTTCAATGACTTCGTTGTCCGAAACGTTTCCGAGGATGAAGCACTGAGCTTCCCAGATAAATGGAAGGTATGGAGGATCATCGTTGACTCAATCTATTGCAAATCACTGCTCAGGTACCCGCAATTGTGTACTACGAGCGAGTCGATCTGCATGAAGCCATCGATTACAGTGGTCTGCCTTGCAAAATCGACGAAACCATCCTCAGCCATGATACATCCATCTCTGTGTAAACCACTTTTGACGATCTGTTTACTGAGCCATTGAAACCTTTTCAGGAATCGCGATGAAACTTCCATCAACCACGAATGTCTACTGCCAGAAGAACTACCCAAGCCAGGAACATTAGTGGCCATAGACGCGGAATTCGTGTCAATGCAACAGGTCTGTCATTTGTTGGTTATGACATTGCAGTCCATGGAGAGAACGTGCCCAGGAAGAGACTGAATTCAGATCTGATGGAACCCGCAGGGTTCTCCGTCCCGCCCGACTCAGCGTGGCGCGAGTCTCAGTCCTTCGTGGGAATGGTCCGAAGCAAGGAATTCCGTTTATCGACGACCACATACACACCAGTGAAGTTATCGTGGACTATCTGACGGAATACTCGGGTATAAGATGTGGGATCCAATGCCTAATTGAAAGACGTCGTATGAACCCATAATCTGCAGACGGCGACCTCGACCCTCACCTTTCCCGTCATACACTGACCCCTTTGAAGCTGGTGTACAAGAAACTACGTCTTCTAGTTGATCGTGGGTGCATCTTCATCGGACATGGCCTTTCGAAGGATTTTCGTACCATCAGTGAGTATTATCGTTTTCCACTAGGGCCAATCCCCGTGAATGACCCTTCCAAGATATATTCGTACCTCCTGAACAAGTCATTGACACGGTGGATCTATATTTCATCAGAACAAAGCAGAGGCGGCTCTCTTTACGTTTTCTTTCATGGTTTGTTTTACATGAACACATCCAGACCGACACGCATGACTCGATTGAGGACGCTCGTTCAGCCCTGAAGCTCTATAAAGCATACCACGAGTTGGAAGAACGAGGCATATTTGATCAGAAGTTAGAGGAACTATACAAGCAGGGCAGGCTATACGTGAGCAGCTGTCCTCCCACACGAGACATTGGATTAACACCTTTGACTCAAGAATTTCAAACCTCCGACCAGTACAGACGCCGCGGGCAAAACACCGCCACCCCCAGCGGAATGGATGATTCCATCTGTCTACCCTACTTCTTCGACTGGACAGGCGAACCCTGGAGTGGATACAAACCTACGGAATTTCATACCACCTACTGCGTATCCCTACTTGAACTGGCCTCGATGATGCTAATCCCATCATCCACTCGATGCTGTCTTCCGCCTCCCCTGTCCTAGTGTCGGGAACCGGGACTAATCAATCTAAATATCGAAATCGTCATCAAGATCCCTCCGCCTTTGGTACTTGAAGTTCAGGAGGGTGAATGAGAACTCGAACACCGGCGTCACTTCTGGACTTACGAGAATAGTGTTCTTTTTTGCCATTGTCTCCCCCTTCGCTTCCTCCATCTAGCCAGTCATTCAGAGTTGTTACATACGGACCTATGAATCATTTTCACATACTTGTTCAAGGAGATCGATAAGCTGGCTTTCAGAAACACGTCCTCTGAGCTGACCAGACTGTGCCATCCTCAAGAGAATCCCTTCAACCTGCCGATATCGATCGAGGCTTACGAGCGCGATCCGTGATACTAGCAAGTCCTTATGTTACAGAGTGTTTGACAAGTCAAGAGCAGGATATGGGAGACCTACACCTTTCACGGGCTGCGCTATCCAACACAGTGGCGATTAGCTCGCGCCGCATCTGCTCCTCTTGTGCTCGCTTTGCCTCATCATCTGGTCCGCTTGGAGATCCGCCAGTGGGTTGGGCAGTGTTCACTTTCTGGAGTCCTTCCATATCCTTAGTATCAAGATTGTCGGCCGACTCGAGATGGTGGACGATCGCAGGATCAAAACGCGGGACCGAAACCTCAGCTCAGCTTTGGATCAGTAAGCTTATACATATCAGTGCTCCCCCGAGTCCGTATGCATTTCAGGGCAAAAGATTCCGTCTCCAACTTTAGTACGTATGTACCATGGCTAGAGTTGTGTATCAGTACCGAATGTTGTATGCGCAACCTCTCAGGGCCTTGGTATATTCATTGTACAGTATCATACACACTCCAATGTCCATTCAAGAGTTCTTCCCTCGGAGAAAAAATACCCTCATCCAACCTGTCCGACAGTCAGGCACACTGAGCCACGAATTTGCCCCATCTCTCGACGACGGGTTGAACTACGAGCTCCCACTCCTTCCCTTTGCGATGACCCTTCAACCTCTTGAAAGGGAAAATCTCTTTATGAAGTGTTCCACAATCAGCACACGATTCAGACTTTTTAACGTCCGAACCAGTTCGGACATTGGTCTGAGCCAGATGAGGCCATGCTGGATCGAGATAGATTCCAGTGGCGACCAAATCCGCGAGTTCCAAATGTATAAGCCTCTCTGAAATGTGAAGGAAAATTGTAACCAAATCTTTCACAAAATAGCCCGTAACGTGCTTACCCATCCGATGGCACCATGGGGCTTTATCGCCAGCTTTCACACGTCCTTTCATGAGGCTACCTTCGCCATCCTCGGGCTCTACGGTTCCTGGGTACCATCCTCGGAGAACCTGTTCTTTCGAGCCACACTGTTTCCCCCATTGATCAATCCGTCTAACGAGATTGACAGCCCTCCCGACTTTGAGTTTGATTTCACTGACACTCGGATCTGGTGGTCTCCCTTATCAATGGAAAGTTTATGAAAGGAAAGGTGTCTGCTCCCCTCGAATTTCGAAAGTGTATATGTATCCGTGAACGTCCGACGATGATCGCACTTTTTCCATTTCAACCCTCAGAGCGACTTGCGTTTCAGGCTGTAGATAACTTGGAATCCAATCTAGAAAAACGTAGCAAAAAAAAAAAAAAAAACAGAAAACGGGAGAAGGCGTTGCTGACCGGTGAAGTCCACCCAAACGCCATTTTTTCTAGCGTAGTAGCCACTGGGTCGTAGTAATTCCTTGGTATGTTGGAAGCAGAATCTTTCAATTGGGGCACTGCCGCCGCGAAGAGATTCTTCACTTTCCAGGGCCCGTGAAAGTGCAGGTCCAGCTTTCACCCTACGGGTACATCGTTTACCTACCTTGGTCACCCCAGCACATTGGTGCGATACAGCACCAGCTTGTGACGGACTTGTCGGTGCGGAGGATGTGTGGGAAATATTAAACTTTGTGGGCGTTGTGGGAGGCTCTGAGTAATTGGTGTTAAGTGGCGTGGTCGGTGTAGAAGTGGTGTCGAAAGGAGGTGGTATAGGTGAGGGGACAGCTAGAAGAGATGGAGGCCTATGGGACGACGGGGGATGACCACCTTGGGGCCGGAGAGCCATTTGCATCGTCAACGAGTGTCTACCATTTAGACGACCCCATGGGATAGGCATGGCCGGCGGAGGGGACACAGTATTACTAGGAGTTTTCTGCGGCTGGGGGGTATCTGTGGGTATATATCCTGGGTGGAAACCGCCAACGAAAGCTGATTCTGGGCGGCATTGGGGAGAGTCCGACACGGCTAAAGAGTTAAAGGACTGCGCGAGGCTGTCGGCGGCGTGAAGATCATGTTCTGGGGGTTTCTGCAGAAGAAGTGAGTGGATCGAATCCTCTCATTCTAGGCCTGAGAGACCCACGTCGGACTGCAGGATATGTCGAAAAAACCTCTTCGCTTTGTCCTTTGCGCGGGACATCGCTGCGCGTGCTTTGGTAAGACAAGCTTCTCTTCTTCTTCTTCTATCATGTCACAGCCCAGGCAGTGCAGGTATGTCCCAGCTCAATCCAGGTTATCGGATGAATCGCACTGGGCTCTGAGCATTCGTGCATGAAGCCAGGCATTACGCTTACGAGCGGCGGCTTGAAATACCGTTAACTGATTTATGCATCGTTCTAACTTCTGAACTGCGACTTACTCCTCCATTTTCTCAGTCGTCCTCGTCAACGATGCTATGTTATCAAACTGCAAAGGTTATCTTGCTGGAGACCGGTATTTCACATGACCCTGATAATCATAGATACCTAAGTATGATACAACGGTACTACCACTGCAGGAGGAGGCACCTATACAAGTCACGTTAAATGGACCATTCAAACCAGCGAGAGAACACTTCAAACAACTATCGTACAGAGGGGAACGGAGTTTATAATCTCATTGACGTTAGGTCCACCTCGAGCGCCGTAGACTTGTAAGTATTAAAGTGGCTCTAGACTTGCTCATGATCAGTTGCTGCGGCCACGCCGAATCAAAACATAAGTCACGTGACATTTGTTCCCGTCCTCCAAGTTAGAGTTGGTCAAGACTCAACAGCAGCTGCGATCAAATTATCCAGCGACTGGTGATCGAGGAGTCTTCTTGGCTTCTTATGCTCATGGACCTTTGGTCGTGAAATAAGGCGATCCTTCAAGTCATTAACACTGCCCTTCCAGAAGAAAGAAATAATCCAAATGTCGAAGACAACTTGCGACCCCGCCACGATCAAGGTGCGCACTTACGAACTCCTAACGATAGAGTCTTATCGTTAAAGGAGTGTAGGCACAAATTAGGCTCGCCCTCTTAAGATTGGGACAGTTGCAAGCAAACAAGGATTCTCAAGGGGCTATCACGCGTAGAGACATTGCAACTCTGCTGCAACAGCGGAATGTCAGAGCGGCACGCACAAAGGCTCAAGAGCTAATGCGAGAGGATGCTTTCGGGGATTTATCAGTGATATTGGAGGTGCATCTGGGAATTCTGTTGGACCATTTCAACGAGCTATGCTCAAGGTATGTCCACGCCACATACTGGATTTTTCTTTTTGTTTCAAAAGTGACGAGTCCTGTCTGCAAAGCGCACCTATCAGTTCCAACTTGACGGAAGCTGCATCGACCATTATTTTCGCAACTCCCCATGTGGGTTCTAAAGGCAATTCTGTGTTCGTCTATCTCCCTCTCAAGTTGTTGACTTGGTGTCTTGCAGATCTCAACGCTGTCAGGGATTTCCTGGTTGAATGCCTAGGGGAAGAATTTGGCTATGCTGCGACTGGCAATGACAACAAGCATGTTACTTTGACTGTTATCAGAGCAGTAACCGCTTCATCACCGTCTTCATCATCGTCTACATCGGCAATCAATGCTTCACTGGAAAAGATTGCCCATGACTGCGGCCTTAGTTGGAATCTTGAACCTCAGCGTGAAGAGTTGTAAGTTTACCTTGTTTTTGTTCTTAGCGTGAAGTCTAAGGTGACTCAGGTTGGATATCCTTCTTGAAATTCTTGACCCACAGACATCTCCTGTTGTTGATCTTCCGAGGCTTCGATTAGCATGTCGTCGTGGTACGAGGTTATCGCCTAAAGTCTTTCTATATTATTCAAATTTGGTAGGCTTGCCGGACGAACCTGGATGGCTGCGCCCTCGGATATGGAAGTAAGCTTTGAGCTTTCATGTCGTCCCTCCTTGAGTAGCATAACTTGTTCAGAATACTCCTGGGAACTCTTCCAATTCTTAAGGCTTCTTGGAAGAGTGATATGCAGAAACAACGGGAAAGCTACTATGTGAGGAATTTTCCCATTCTCCTCCCCAATCATGCTCACCGTCCCTCGAAGGACCTATCACACCAATTACTAGAGCCGCTTTCTCACTTACCAGCTCCTACAAACCCATTGTGTTATACCGACGCCGTCTTGCTTGATGTTTCCCTGCAACTCTCGAGTGTCCCCTCTGCTCTCCTTATAGACGGGTTGAAAGAGACGGGAAGACTGGTGAGGGGAGAGAAAAACGCTACCGCAGGAAATTTAGATAACCGCTTGAGAGTTCTCCACGCTGAGAACCCCGACCGCCCTCCAGTGCCTGACATAATGACAGACATCGCGCCAAAGCTTTCGTTGCCCCCTTCTGGCCCTGTAACGGAGGATGTTCTGGACAGCTCAGCAATGCACCCCGTCAGCGATTCTTGCGATTCCATGGCTCTGCACAAACAACACCGGAGTGCACTGCTTCGGCTCCTGTATTTGCACACTCTCATCAATCCTGGCAACGCTTCTCCTCAGGTCCCCTCATTGCTCGTCCTAGTGTATGGAGTGCTGAACCGAGAGATTGAACCAGAAGACTTGGCCCATGTAGAAGCTGACACATTCTGGCTGTTCGAGGCCATGATGGGACAGTTTTCAGAACTGGAGGATGAGGAAGGAGGGAAAGTTTGGATGAAGAAATTCGGCGAACGTTTGGCGTGGGCCGATGGTGAACTTTTCAATGATCTCGTCAGTTTCTCGGAAATTGCCCATCCATTATCCGCATTTAATACCTCTCCTCTAGCAAACAAAGGGATTAGATCCTGCCCTGCCACACTATTCCTAGTAAGTTATTCCATCCTCTTCTATTAAAGGAATCTCAGTCAGTTGCTAGCCAATGGCTCGCACCTCTTCTTACCCACACTTTGCCTGTCTCATCGGTCTCAGTCGTGTGGGATGCGTTATTTTCTCATCCGATGCGTGAAAGAGACATGAATCCCAAACTGGATTATCTCCTGGATATCTGTAGCGCCATGCTCATTCACATGAAAGCTCCCTTGTACAGGTGAATCTGTCCTGTTCTCGGAGAGGACCATTCTCATCTGTCGCAGCCTAGGAAGAAAAGTATCTTCCAGCTTGCGGGCAAGAGATGACAAGACCAATATTTCATCTTCACCATTACCGGCCTGGAAATTAGGGGAAGCATTTTTAGAAGGAAAGTACCTTTTGCAGCATTACCCTCTTGGAGCTGCTGGTGGCATCGATAGCATACTGCAGACAGCATCTGATTTAAATCGCAAACGAGAGGAAGTGGAGACTCGAAGCCAACGTGATATCCTCAGCCTGGGTGCACGTCTGCGGGTCGCCATGTGGAAAGGGTTCACAAACCAGGCAGCCTCCCCTGATAGTTCCCCAGAAGTTTCTGACGAGGAATCACATGAAGATCCACCCAAGAATGAACCACTTGCCCCGACCCCCAGGTTGGCGACCTCATTGTGGAGAGATAAAACGAATCCACCTTCTATGGAAGTTTTGCCGACGCCGGTTGGCTCCATCACGCGTCAAAGAACTCTTTTGCAGGAGAGCATTAAAGCATCCAGTCCACAACTGGACGATTTACATTCTGGTTTATGGACATATGCGGGAAAATTGAAGGGCTCCGATGCAGTAGCTACTATGGCGAAAGTTACCGGCATGTGGAAAGCAAAGGTGCTGCCAGGTTCATGGGGACATTCCGAATCGACGTCTCCAGATGGTAGCCCTTTCGCATCCCCGGTGATTGCACAAGGGTCTCTTGGCGGAAAGGAATCCGAGAGCGAAGAGACGTGGAATGGATCCTCCTTTGAATCCAAAGGCTATTCGCCTCCACCCCGACCGGCATATTTCCGTCCTCCTCGGGACAGCTTCATTTCACTAGAAAGTAGGATGTCTCCTGCTTCTGATATGGTCCAGCCAGCTCCACGTGAGGCCCGTTTGATGGACAGCATCCAATCTTCCCTTGCCTCCCTGACAGGAGGGAAAACTTTAGCTCTGTCAGCCAAGGCTGCCCCTCGTCCATTGCTTCTCAGTTCTTCGACATCGTTGACCTCTCCCCCAAGTCGCTCTTCATCCAGAGCCAGTGGAACACCGACATCCGACGTCGATGACTGGGCAGATGTACTCAAGGCAAAGGGACACAGTCTACACGGATCCCAGTCTTCGATGTCTTCATTATCGACATCTGATTTTTCTCGTGTCAAGCATGATCGCAGGGATTGGGATCCGAACATTGCAAGTCGACGCGTGCCTCTCAACCGCCGGACAGTCTCACCGATGGCACCAGGAGTCAGGGAGCGTCAGGGGCGCTCCATGTCAGGCTCTTCTATAACGTCTTCCGGGGGTCTCTTAAGTCCCCCGTATCGATCTTCTCTCGGCCACTCCCCAGGATGGAGTCCGCTGCACACTTCTGAAAGTTCATTGCTGGGAACATTCCCGCCCGAGTCACATGAATTGGTTGATTCCCCCAATGATACGATTGAAATTCCCAGGAATGAGGCTCAGATGGTCTATGAAACCTTGGAAAATAAACAGCCCAGATACTCCCCTACATCGCTTCGAACAATGGACGCAGTATCCGCTCCACATCCTTTGCGAAATCCTCGACTGCGGTCAAAACGTTACAATGTCCCGCATTTGATGCTCGGCAACCAATATATCGACCCAAGTCGGCAACAGCCTGTCCTAGAGCGGAAAATACGGAATCCCGACACTTTGGATGTGGAAGGGCTGCTCGAGGATCAGGAAATGGTCATTACACCTCGAGCTTCAAGTTTCAGCGTCGATGAATCGCCCCTCGCGTCTCCGAGCGTGTCGCCATTGCCAAAGTTCTCCAGGTACAAAAGGCGTTTGCGTTCGGCATCTGAAACGCCGAGGAAGGGATCAGGAGAAGGGCAGGATGCCAAAGCGCGGCTAACGGAGCAAAGGTTGCGCGATTCACCAACCCATATTCAGGGGATTAAGAAGACAACGGACAGTTCTGCAGAGGAAGGAGATAATGAAGGATACGATGATTTGTTGAGTGCCTATGAAAGTGAAATAGAGACGGGGTGATGCGATGTGTTATCAACTTCTATGACATCTTAATGACTCTATGACACTGACCCTATTTGCTTGCAAAGAGCATCTCATGAACCCCATGATACACGTGTTGAAGGACAATGTTGTGAGGTAACAGATTCTAGCACAGTAATAAATCCAAAACTCCCAAGAGAAAGAGGATGGCATCAAACCTCAAATGCAACGTTGAAGATGAAATTTCTCGGACTCCGAATTTGGATGCCTACGAGGTAAAAACGGACGTCCCAGCGTCGTAGAGCTTCATTGATGACCATATCCTGTAGTGTGTCGGCGCGAATGAAGCGACGGTTCGTGAACAGACAAAAGGACAGGATTCCCCTGTGTGTTTCGAGTTGCACACCATGCGGTGGTATGATGACAACCGACTCTGAGCTGGATTTAGGTCTCCCGAAATGACAGTGCCGATTCAGACCGCACCATGCAAAACTTGAGTACACTTGAACCAGACGTGGAGCGCACACGACAGACCAATTCCTAACCATCTCCACATGCCTCTCACCTGCGGGAGTGTCAGATACGCCGGTATAATCCCAATCGTCTGTAAAGTACCTGCCACCAGAGAACGGCGAGGACTGCTAGGGCGAAGGCATCGAAACCAGCGAACCGAGAGATACCTTGTATTACCTTCCCAGAACCATCCCGAGCAAGATGCCAGTTTTCCACGCGATACTCACGGGATGCTATGTCGTCAAGGACAGAAAATTCAGGATGCGTATCAGGGAGTGGACAGAAACGCTTCATGAGGTGATTATGTGGCTGTGCTCTATGAAATGATGTAGATGTAAAAGAAAACCAATAGCTCATATACGATCTCTCCATTGTCTCCAGAGAATTATGCTACCACAAAGTGCAATGGTCGAGGTCGCACAGCTTACCCAAAATGTCGTGCGCCAGCATGAGATGCCATGGCAGATACCTGTATCTTGAGTATGTGCAGCTGATACATAGGCATACAAGAAAGAAAATAGCGGGGTGCCCACAAAGGGGGCGTAAGTCAAGATGCCAAAGTTGCGACCGAGGTCGGCAGCTCCCCAGATAGATGAGACGATGGCAGGTCTGCCGAGGCGTAAAGATCTGAAAACAAGATCACGTAGGACTACTCACAGCACTGTAAAGATGGCTCCGTAACTGATCCCAACACAAACACTGTAGAACATTGGAAAGACCTTCAAATGGAGGTCTCAAGTACGAACCTTAACACCCACAGACCGTCACGAGATCGTGTACAAGTCTCCATCCATAAGAAGGCAACAACAAGGCAAAGGGCTATGCCTGTAAGATAGACAATTCTGGAGTTTTGGAGTTTCCTACGGTGAACTTCCATGAATGTTCCAGGGGTATAAACAGGGGATGAATAATCTGCCAGAGGACCGATAATCAAACGCGACATGGTGTTTGAGATGGATAAAATTTTGACTTGACCAGCAGGTGATGAGAAGGTGGTCAGATATCCGGAGTGAAGAGAAGTCCTAGGTGGAAGTGACATAAAAATTGTCCCCAGATTTGAGATGACCATTTCGGACTGCGAAACAGTGATATGAATAAAGGGTTGGGTGTGAAAGCTGGGTGTATACTAACAGCACCGATAACAAGGAGACAATACAAGGCGAGGACCCAGAAGTACCGATCCCTCAAACAATCAGGCAAGGCACTAAGACGTCCGTCTGGTCGCTTGCACGGTAGTAACGCGGTATGCTCGTCTATGGAGTCAATTCGCTCCTGGTCTGGGGGGGGTGTCGTGGTGCCAGGGGCTAAAGCATGATAAGCAAACATGCCGAGAACATGAGTAGCAATGGCGGCTATGGCAAGGGTCGTCAAGAAAGGAACAGCTTGGAGAAGACCAGTTGCGGGATCGGTAAAAAAGGTGGAGGAAAGGGTAGAGAGGAATAGCGGTGAGAGACCAAATACAGCCATACTGAAGCCAGTTGCCAATCCGGGACGGTGTGGCAGCATCTTTGTGGCAGCAAAGATGGATGAGAAATATCTGTGCCGGCCGGTCAGGTATTGACTGACGGGAGAGGGAACCGAACAAACGAGAAGACAGTCGCGATTCCGGCGATTAGAAAGAGGAAGGTGAGGCGGTAGAAGGTGTAGGTAGAGGGATGGGGAGTTTCAGGGGAAGCCAAGGTAAGTTCGAGGGCGGTGGAAGAGAAGGCAATGAAGAAGAGGATCCCGGCCATGAGGGAGCAGGTGTGAGGGCCATAGAGGTCGAGAGTCCAGCCAACAAGGGGAGCAAATGGGTATTGCCCGATCAAGCCACTGTGGGAGGACGTGAAGCGATGGATGGGAAAGGACGTGAGTGCTCACGCGACGGAGATAGCGGTGAGCTGGGGTTGACTAAGGCCAAGGATAGAGGCCAAGGAGGGGGCGAGGACAGGGAACATGAAGACGCCGCCTGCGGTGAGGCTGGGGAACGTTAGCGATGACGACGGGGACACGACCGACTTACGAGTTGGCGACGATAGAGAGACATCGGAGGGTGGTCAAAGGCATACAGCTACTGCTTAGTCTCAGCTACTTATTTAAGCCGACTCCCGATTCCGACCGGCACTGACGTCTTCATCGCCCTTCTTTTTCTTTGCGGGAGTTTCAAGGTGATCTTCCTATCTATTACATAATTCTAGTACTCCTCCCACCATGCAGAAGCTATGGGGCGGTAGGTTCACCGGAAAGACAGATCCCCTGTGCGTCCTCTCCCCAGCCTCCCCGCAGCGTCTCTTAAATCCCCTTTAGCATGCACTCTTTCAATCAGTCTCTCAAGTATGATCAGCGCATGTATGCCGTAGACATCACCGGTTCTATTGCATACGCCAAGTCTCTCACTCTCGTCGGCATCATCACCCAAGACGAGGAGCACAAGATCACCCAGGGCCTCCAAGCTATACTCAAAGAATGGAACGACGGGACCGTGAGTCGTCCCTCCCCCCGTCGAGTCAGCTATCCATCTTCTCTAGTTTATACCCCATCCCGACGACGAGGACATCCATACCGCAAACGAGAGACGATTGAGCGAACTGATCGGCCCAATCGCAGGAAAACTCCACACGGGACGCTCCCGCAATGATCAAGTCGCCACAGACATGCGTCTCTGGTTACTTGACCAAGTCGAGCAAGTCGAGGTGGGCTTACATGGCCTGATCCGCGTCTTGGTCGAAAGAGCCGACAACGAGAAGGATGTTCTCTTGCCTGGATATACCCATCTCCAAGTGTGCATCTCTCTTCATTCTGCCCAGAGTTCAAACTCATACCCCTGGTCAGCGTGCTCAACCGATCAGATGGTCCCATCTCCTGTTATCCTATGCCTTTTCTTACACTGCCGATCTCCAGCGGCTTCGCCAGCTCGTGCCTCGCATCTCCGTCTCACCCTTGGGCTGCGGTGCCCTCGCCGGCAACCCTTTCGTGGTCAATCGCGAATTTTTGGCCAAAGAACTGCAGTTTCAGTCGGTCGCGGAAAACAGCTTGTGGGGAGTCGGTGATAGGGATTTCATTGTTGAGTTTCTCATGTGGTCTAGCTTGGCTATGACACATGTGAGCCGCATGGCCGAAGACCTTGTCGTCTATTCCACCGCTGAATTTGGTTTCGTTACTTTGAGCGATGCATACAGGTCCGTACGGTTTTCATATCTTTCACTGATAGGAACCCACCTCACACCCTCGCCCAGCACCGGATCTAGCATAATGCCCCAAAAGAAGAACCCCGATTCCCTTGAACTTCTTCGAGGCAAATGCGGTCGGGTCTTTGGAAACGTGGGTACAAGCATCCCCTTTGCGCCCTGAAAGTCCATCAAACTTCACATAGATGGCTGGTTTCCTCATGACGCTCAAGGGCCTCCCTTCTACATATAACAAAGACCTCCAAGAGGACAAGGAGCCATTATTTGATGCCGTCGACACCGTATCTGCATCCTTCAGGATTGCTGAAGGTGTTGTTGCCACGTTGAAGGTAATATACGAACCATGCGCCTCCCCGCCCTTTGTTCATCGGATGTTGGACAGGTACATACGGACAAGATGCGTCAAGCGTTGACAATGGACGTTCTCGCCACAGACCTCGCTGATTACCTTGTCCGCAAGGGGGTACGTGTCGTATCCTTGCCACAACACGTAGACCTCTAACGTTACCTTTAGGTCCCATTCCGCGAGACACACCACATATCCGGGCGCGCCGTTGCCCTGGCCGAAGCTCGAAAATGCCAGATCAACGATCTCACACTAGAGGACTACCAGGTTTTGGATCCCCGTTTCTCGAGCGATATTCACAAAACTTTCGACTTTGAAGCCAGCGTGGAGCGTCGTGAATCCATAGGTGGTACTAGTTTGAAGATGGTTGAGAGACAAATATCTGTCCTGCGAGCTTTCCTTGATAATAAGTAAAAGAGGACGAGTGTACTTCAAAGATAAAAAATTCAATATTTTGAAGCAATATAAAAGATTAAATAATATTTTGTGTTTACAAAGATTTGGTTGTTGCTGCGTTTCAGTGACAACACCAGTCTGAGCGCCTTCACCGCCTCAATCTCTCGTACGACTTCTCCATCTACTATCCATTTGAACAACCCCAGCATATACATTTCCTAACCCTTACCTCAAAATGGCGCGAGACAGACTAGCAGCCATGCGGGTAGGTACTCCACTCTTGTCATCATTCACCACTTCACATTAGGAGCGCTTCCGCAGGCCCAGCAACAGAGCAGCAATACAACTACGTGCGTTTGTTGAAGATCTCTGAACGACAAGACATCATATTTGACAGCCCATACCCTTTCAGTAATTCCTATCCGATGCAGGCGTCAGGAGGAACAGGTGGCAGAGCGAACCCTTACCCCCAGCAAGATGGGCGTGCATACGAGATGGCGGACGTTAGAGACAGTAGCACGCAACTCGCGCCGAACGGTGATTCCATGACATCATTTTACGCCGAGGTGAGCAGCTGCCCTTTCCATTCTCACCCGCGTTAATCACCCTCCTATTAGATTTCATCGTTGCAAGACAGCATTCGGACCTTCAACGACAATGTAACTCGCATCAGCGGACTCCATTTACAGTCCCTCAATAATACGGACGACACTGCTGCACAGCGGAATGCAGCCCAGTTGGAAGAGCTTGTAGAGGACACGAGTGCACTAAGCGCAACTCTCAAACGCCGTATCAAAGACTTGCAGCGACAGGCAAGTTCTGGCCGTGATGGACAAATTCGCAAACAACAGGTAGATGATTAGCCTGCATCGTTCATGAAATTTGGCTCAGATGTCGGGCGACCAGACTGAATTGGTGAAATCCAAATTCATGGAAGCCATTCAAAATTACCAGGGTGTCGAACAAAACTACCGTACCAAGCACAAGCAACGAATGGAGCGACAATACAAGATTGGTGCGTTGTCGCATGCCTTCTAACGATCCACTTTGTCATTTACCAATGTAGTCAAACCTGATGCCACTCCCGAAGAAATCAAAGCAGTAGTGAACGATGAACAAAGTGGTCAAATATTCAGCCAGGCGGTAGGTGGTCTTGCGTCTTGAGATTCGCAATCTCATTGCTCATCATCCATTATGCAGCTTCTCAACTCCAATCGCTATGGTGAATCCAGAGCTGCATATCGCGAGGTGCAAGAGCGGCACGAGGATATCAAACGTATCGAGAAAACTTTGGGAGAGCTTGCACAACTATTCAACGATGTGGGCGTCCTTCTTGCTCCTTCACTCCCAATTGGACTGACTTTATATATATAGATGAGCATACTCGTTGACCAACAAGACGAAACGATAAACGCCATTGAGGACCAGGCGGGGACCGTTGTGAAAGACACGGAAGCCGGGTATGTGGTTTCCTGCCGTGTCTGCAAGCAGACTGAAACGTTGGCCATTCAGTTTGGGATATACCGAGAAAGCGGTTATATCAGCACGAGCTGCTCGCAAGAAGCGTTGGATTTGCTTCTTCATTATTCTCGTCGTCCTCATCATTGTTGGCATCGTGGTCGGCATTGAGGTGAGCCGCAGCATACGTCCGAAGCAACAGTGAGTCGCCATCCAGAATCAACTGTTGCCACCTAAACCACCTGTGTAGGTAGGCTTGCTCCCCCTTGATTATGACTACGGACCTTTCATTTGTCTATGCGGTGGATTTCCGTCGTTTGCTCTTTCACTCTTATGTTATTTCAGAGGTAATGAGCGGGAGTTGCTCCGCCTATGCCGCAAATATTATTTCTATACCCCTTATACAATGGTGATGACCAAGTGCTAAGCCACGTGGCTCGATTAGCCGCGCTGTGCAATCCTGTGCAGGCTTACGCGTCGCGGGATATAAATAAGCCAACTCTCCTCCGCTGCACCCATACAGAATGGCGGCCAAGAAGCGCTGCCAACACCAGATTGGTACTGACTCACAATGCAACTCTGCTGCCCTCCGCATCGTTGGACAGTGTCCACACTGTCTCGCACAATTCTGTGGAGAAGTGAGTCCATGGTCCCTTCGCATTCGTTGTGGCTCTCATCTTCCGTCACAGCACCGACTACCAGAACACCACAGCTGTACAAATTTGGAGCATTGTCGGCAACAGGCTTTTGACAGGAATAAAATCAAGCTGGAGAGTGAACGGACAGTGGCGGCGAAGATGACCGCAGTCTAGGAATTGGTTCCCATCGATGTCCGCTCCAGACCTACCTACCCCACACTCGTCACTCACCTTACTGTCCATTTTTATTTATTTTACCTCGTCCGCTAATCTGCTCGTCCCTGATGTGGATAGCTGCGGTAATACCACCACTATCGCAATCGCAATCGCTGGCCGGACTGCTTACCATCTAATAAACACTTTTACATCCTTTTCTCATTTCACGTCGGGTGGGCACCTGTGTCCCTTCGTGCGCAGAAGTGTATTCGAGCAGTCGAGATGACGTTTGTCCCTTATTCCTTGTTCCGTACCCAAATCTCTTCCGTTTGTGTGTGTGTGCACCCGTGTCCCTCCGTGTGTAGAAGTGTATTTAGAGCAGTCGAGATTACGTTTATCCCTTATCCTTCCTTTCCCAAATCTCCTCCGTGTGTGTTCACTTTACAGATAAGAAAGAAAATCAAGAGCGTCGGTGAGGTGACCTTGTTTTCACTTGTCTCCGACGCAATGGATGACCCCAATGATCACCCTCAGAGGCTCCACTACATCCTAACCTCATGGCCGATAGAGTTCAACAGTTACTCAACCACATCTCACGACCACCCTCAGCAATGTTGGCAGGTATGATCACTCGTCGGGTAGCTCCTTGGGACATTGATGCTCACTCACCGACATCAAAGAGAACTGGCAAAGCCTTCCCCTCGCTCCTCCGGATAGGTCCGCAGGCGAGGCGTGTTGCGAATCCCGACTAAAAATATTTTTGCAGCATTTTCAAGCTAACTGCAGCCTACAAAGAAGACAAGTATGAGAAGAAGGTTAATCTTGGTGTCGGGGCATATCGGGATGACAACAACAAGCCTTGGGTACTCCCCGTCGTGAAAAAGGTCAGTTGCTCCCAGATACAACCTCCAGGCATACTCAGATTCGTCCAGGCTTCCAAGATCATTCTAAACGACGAGAGCCTCGATCACGAATATCTCCCCATCACCGGACTTGCCTCTTATACCAGCGCTGCTGCTCGACTGATCCTCGGGGAATCCTCTCCCGCAATTAAAGAACAGCGTGTGGTTAGCGTCCAGACCATCTCTGGCACCGGTGCAAACCATCTTGGTGCACTTTTCATCTCCCGATTTTATCAATGGCATGGAGCCCCACCCGTGGTGTGGTTGAGCAGTCCGACGTGGGGTGAGCACTGCGCCGTGCTTCCTGTTGACTTGACATTTATCTGTCCTCGAAGCGAACCATCATGCAATTTTCAAGAATGTGGGCATGCAATTCAAGGAATATCCTTATTACGACCCCAAGACGATCGGGTTGAACTTCACCGGTTTCATCGAGGCACTTGAAAACGCTCCTGAGCGTTCTGTATTCCTCTTGCATGCCTGTGCACATAACCCAACCGGAGTAGACCCCACACAAGAGCAATGGAAGACCGTAGCGGAGGTGATGCTCGCCAAGAAGCATTACGCGTTCTTCGATTGTGCTTACCAAGGCTTCGCGAGCGGTGACTTGGATCGAGACGCTTGGGCCGTCCGACACTTTATCGACAAGGGTGTGGCATTGCTCGTTTGCCAGGTAGGCTTTGACTTTGTGATGCTGGAAAACGTTCTGAGGTGAGAGTTGTTGCTAGAGCTTTGCAAAAAATGCCGGCCTTTACGGAGAGCGGGTTGGAGCACTTCACATCGTTTCTCCTACCAAGGAGACGGTGGACAAGGTGAAAAGTCAGCTTTCGGTACTGCAACGCAGCGAAATCAGCAATCCCCCCACGTTTGGTGCACGGGTGGTGAGTTTGTTCGCGTCTGTGGTAAACAGTGCTGATGGCGGGTGACAGATGTCGCTGATCCTGAACGACGGGGCGCTGTTTGACGAATGGAAGCGGGACATCCAAACCATGTCAGGGCGAATCATTGCCATGCGCCATGAGCTCCACCGACTGCTCACGGAGGAGCTGAAGACTCCCGGAAATTGGGACCACATCATCAACCAGATTGGGATGTTCAGGTACGTGCTGACGGGTGGATTCCGTGGGTGGTCTGCTGATCATGTATAAACGCAGTTTTACGGGGATCAGCGGAGAGCAGAGCCAGGCGTTGACGGACAAGGCGCATGTGTACCTGACGTTGAACGGACGGATTTCGATGGCGGGTCTCAACTCGCACAACATCCGCTACTTTGCAGAGAACCTGGACCAGGTTGTTCGGGGCCAACTCTAAATAGAAATATGATGTCATGTGTATCTAGAAATATCAGGAAATCTCGCTTGTACCCCTGCCTCCACCTTCGCCACGGCTGCCCCGATGGCTTCCGCCGGCGTCGACGTCCCCATACTCCGTCCTCCAGCCTACATCTCCCTTCCGCCCCCGTCCGCCCCCCGCTCGTCACCTGACCATACCCCCTACTTCACCGCCCCATCGTCCCCCGCCTCCCCGCCCGACGACCTCTTCCTCACCCCACCCTCCTCCCCCCTGTCGGGCACCACCGACGACTCATTTCCTGCAGTCGACCTCACCATCGATGTCGCTCTCGACGACGACTCTCTTACTGCTCTCGACAAAATCTACCTCTTCACCACCAGCAAAACCACCCCTCACAGAGTGTTCATCGCCCACGCCCTTCCTTCCTTCCTCCACTTCGTCGCTCCCCAAGATGCAATTCAGTACGTCCTTCCCCTCCTCAACGGCCTTGCCATGGATCAAGGTAACTTTCCCTGCCCTTCCTTGACCCTATCTTAATTCCTCTTGTCCTCAATCCAGAGGAGCAGGTCAAAGAAGCTTTGGCTACCGAACTCGTCTCCCTCATTTGGTGGTTTTTCTCGGTCTGCACCGTCCCCCTCCCCCCTTTTTTCTTTTAAATACCATCCTACACAGCACTGTCAGATCGTCCCTGATGAGGTGCCTCCTCCACACCCAACGTCATCAGATACGGCGACGATCTCCGTGCAAGCCTTCACACCCATTCTAGGAACCCTCCTCCTCAGTGACAATCCAGTAGTAGGCGCTGCTGCCCGTTACGCTGTCGTCGATCTCCTCACTCGCCTCAGGGCCGCCGACGAGGGTGAAACAGGTGCCGATCCCTCATATTCAGTCGACTTGCATCATGTGGCGGACGGCGTGGTGGGATTGTTTCTACGGGACGAAAGAGAAATTTTCCGGAATGAAATACTGCAACAAATTGTCATTGGGATGGCTAGACTCGATGTCGACCTTGACGACCTGCCCGCTGAGGATCTGCAACCTGACCAACCTCGCGAGTCCAGCAGCAAGTTTCAGGATCTAACCGATATCCCAGTTGGATCAAATGTTCAAACCATGGCCTCTCAATCCGTCCCCGAGGCTTTCAACATTTTTTTCCCGCCTGCCCTTCCTCGATCATATTCTCCTCCTGCATCCCCTTCAATCCACCCCCTTGAAAGGTCTTGTCTTCCTCCGCCCATGGCCTCAGAAATTTCTGGAAGCTCAATTGTCATGCCTGATATCGCAGCTCCTCAGCAGGGTCCTCGATCTCCGACGGAGGGACCCTGGTTTTCTCCTGGTCCGGCGCAGTCAGATTGGCCCCACGGCGATGAGATGGAAGGATGCGAAAGTCAGTCTGAGGGTGCTGTCGGACGACTGTCTAGCATGAGTCTGATGGCGGCCGTGGCGGCGAGTGGTAAGTATATGTGTCTATTTATTTCTTCGTCACTTAACTTTCAAGACCCTTAAGGATCCTTGGATGCATGCATCAAAGAAGCATTTGTGAAGGAAGTAGAACATGTGGTACAAGACCCCGTCTACTGGGTCAGGCGAGAAGCCACATTTGCGTTGGGAGCGTTGGCGAAAGTGGTCCCAGAGGAAATCGTCATTTACTCTTTTGTGGGTACTATTCCTCTCGTTTTGAAACGTTCTGAAGGTACATGAGCACATCTTTAGCTTCCATTATTCAATTCCCTGCGACAGGACCCCGAGTGGCATGTACGACATTCAGCATTATTCACTTTGCCTGCCATTCTGTCGCGTCTACCTCCAACGCGGCGACGCTCCCTTGCCCTCGAGACGATATCAACACTGTGCACCGATGATTCGCCGGCTGTAAGAAAGGGTGTTCTGGAGGCTCTTGGTGAGGTCTTATACACCTTCCACCAAGACATAGACGGTCCTCCTGAAACCCTCTTGCAATTGTTTCTTGGGCGGAAAGAAGACAAACGGCAGCAAGCATCGTCTCCCAGGAGCACATCTAGGGAGGAGACACATCTAGAATCGTTCTACAATGATCCGCAACGACCCCTCATATGTGCTTTCAATTATCCCGCTGTCGCCCTGACTCTGGGGAGGGCCCGTTGGCCGGAGCTACGGGATGTATATCGGGAAATTGCTGTGAATCGGATGCTCGAGGTACAACTGACAATTGCTGCCAGCCTTGGTGTTCTCGCGGAAGTTATAGGTAAGGAACATGCAAACCTTGATTTGGTGGACATTTGGTGGAATGTCATACGTCACGACGACAAGGACGTCCGGGAAAAAGCGTTAGAGTCCGTTGATCTTTTTGTTTCTGTGTTGGGCGCAGAAACAGGTGATAGCATAGTGCAGGGCCTTGTCTCGATATGGGATGAGGGGATATTGAACAGCTGGAGGGAGCGGGAGACTGTCGCAAAGTCTCTGATGAGTTTGGTCAAACTGACGACTATCCGGGCACATAACTTTACGGCAGGTTTGTTGAGGAGAGGATTGGAAGATGCCGTGGCTGCTGTGAGAGAGGCGGCAGTGTCTGCAGTGAGTTTCGAGCCCCTTTTCTACAAAGAAGTCTATCACCAGGCTTGAGCATTTCTGACTCGATCATTAGCTGCCTTGTATATGGGCACATTCGTCCAATAACCAGGAAGTTCTGCATCAACTTAGGGGTGACCTGAAAAATCTCTCAAGTTCGACAGTTTATCGGAAGCGAATGACGTATGGGCCCGCTTTCTCTGTTGGTTACAAGGCCATGCTTTGCTTACCGGTCATTCTTAGATTCGTGGCCTGTCAGCTGGCGCTAGTTACGTTCGACCACGACGGGCAATATGATCTTGATGATGACTTTTGGAATGCCGTGTCTAAACTTGCGGACGATGCCATCATTGGCGTCAGAATTGGCATTGCACGCTTGTTAGGGCATCTATCAGGTGTGTTTTGTCACAATTTATTTTCATGGCGTACAAACTAACAGTTGTTTCCAGATAACCAGCTTCCACATCATGTCTTTACATCCGGGAAACTAGTCCATCTCATAGAAAGGCTTTCTCAGGACCCATCTTGCGAAGTGCGGTCGTATCTTCCATCTCCGACATGCCTGGGACCTCAACTAACAAATCACTACCATGCGCGTTCCGATCTATTAATGAACGAGTCCACGAAGGCTCGAGTGGCTGACCTAGGGATATTCTCTCGACCTCCGTCTGCTCGACTGCTCTGAACGATTGCTTCCTTATCTGCTGACCTTCTTACGAGGGAGGGAGTAGGTGCTATCACCACAGGGAAATGCTCCGGTTTAAAATGCCTCTTGAGCAGCGCAAATGAGAAAATCGCGCGCGGTTGGTGTCGTTGAGCCAAAACTCGAGCTTGAAGGTTGGGACCTAGCTTGAGGCTTGAAGTGGAAGCCTAAGCTTCGCATACATACATCTTTAGGCCCGAGTAAGTACTACCGTAGTCTACTAATGGGGGAAGGTGATGGCATTGACCCTATTATGGAATGTAATGATGATCGGACCGCTTAGCGCCTCGCCTCTTCCTCGCTCCACTGTCTGAGGCTAGAGCTGAGCTCCATTAACGGCCATACTCTTGTCCTTCTTTTGCTCTACTCCTCCAGTGCGATTGTTTCAATACATGAACGAGGCATGCAAACAGCTCTGAGAGCCCTGCGGCACTTCATTTTTGGCAGGTCTAGATAGCTCTCGTTACTTCGTCTGACTTACACAGACCTCATGCTATAGGTTTTTTTGTCATCTGCAACGCCATAATTGCGAGTGTCGGTGTATGGAATAACAGTCTGTCCCAATCTCCCGGGTGGAATTGTGAGTTCCCCGTTGCTTTCATAGCTTCATAAGCACATTAAACTCGGTTGGACGATGGTAGCACAGATAACGATATACCTCATATTTCTAGGATGTTTTGGACTGTCTCTCGTCTTCTCGGTGTCAGTTTTGTTGCAATGATCAACTACCTCACTATTGAAATCTTTTTCGCCAGAATCTTCATCGAGCTTGCGCATAATCACGCAATCACCAATCGTGTTTGGTTTGAATGTGCATGGATTGGGTTGTGTTGGCTCATGTACCTTGGTAAAGTCACTCCATACCTGCTAGCGTGCATTTTCCCCATCCTCATGAAGGTGGTGCTACTGCTGTGACTGCCGCGTTGCCAACCTCCTCTTGTGGGTCACCAAGTGAGCCCTCCCGTTCATTTTTCCTAGCGCCATCTTAGTTTTCAATGTTCAGAACTGGTTACCAATGCCACTTGTATATCGACAATAATACTTGTCGCCTTCACTTGGATAATGACAATTTCATGTGCGTAGCAAGACGATCGCCCAGCTTTCCATATATTGACCGTATCTCAGTGCTGTCGTATTTCTCCCTCTTGATGGTCTTAACAATATGCCATCCCGGGTACGATTCCGAGATCTGGAACCGTTCTGTTCACAAGATTCCATGGCCTAAGAAGGATCAGAGGGCGATTCCCAGCGTTTCTGTTCCTCGTCCAATGGATCGGGTCAAGTCCATTCTCGCTCCGAAACCACGACGTACTATCCCCCCTGCTATATATGCTTCCCGTTTCAGTGACGAATTTGGCAATGGAATAGACCCCCCTCCTGTTCCTGTCGATGACCGAGATATCCAACCTCTACCTTCCGATCCCGTGAACCCTCGATTTCCCCCTCTCACGTGGCAAGCACCCATTCAGCCGTCTTTTTATCCGTCGCATATCCAATCCGCTTTGCAACCACTTCGTGCACCACATCCGGTGCATACCTATGGGCATCGGCCGCAACTGCCGCCCCTGCCTCCTCCTCCTCCTCCACTAGGGGACTGGCCGCGTCAGAACCCTACGATACAATCGTCATCCAGATCTAAGCAAAGAAGATATCCCTTGTCATCAGCGACAGAAAACCACGAACAGTCGCCTCAGGCAGGGAGGCTGAGACATACATCTCCGCCTCGCCAACGCCCTGCAACAAGCCCTTTAGGTCCACGAACTCTGGAGCTTGCGAGGTGAAATTGCTTATCTATGGATGTATTCGGGGTTGTATTCTTTTACATTGTATACCTAATAGAAGAACTCCGAATCTGACTCGGAAAGGATTTACCCTTGAATGGTGATCATGAACAATGGGGCCTTGTAATTGGTTGTCTTTATTTGTGTGCATTCGGCTCGACCTTATTCTCCATGTCGATTCTCCTCCTCGTTTGGTTGGCTCTGGACGTCATCCACGCTCTTTATCTTCGTCCCATTTTCGCTCCCAGATGGCGCCGATGTCGAGCACTTTTGTGATGCAAAATCCATTCCTCATCACCCGCTTCGTATTCTTTGGTGAGTCGGCATTTGGAGCTGCGAAGATACTTATTGAAATTTCCCTTTCTGTCCCAGGTCTTCTTGTGAACGTCCATCTTCTCAGCATTACTTTTACGTCTTTGAACATCAATGCCACCTTAACGAACGGACTTCCCGGTATGGGCATTGTATTCTGTTATGCCATGCTGGTGGAACTGATAAACACTTATAGCACCTGCCGTCACGGTCATCTCTCTGTTCAGCAGTTGTACTACTATTCTATGCATCCTTTCGTGCGTTTATCGCGCTTTGGAAGTTCTTCGATTTGATTGATGAACCAATCCAGATGCCTCGCGGAGCTATTTTTCCCAGCAGCCCGCACTCCACGACTGTTGTTCGAATGTTCATGGTCTGGGACCCTCACCGTACTTCAGACTGGTATGTTGTTTCTGTTGCAAACTTGTGTCGCTCATGTTTCCCTTTAGCCATTGCGATCAGCCTCAGCGTGCACAGACCTATTATACGTAAGTTACTTCCTCCTATGCATGTCTTTTCAGTCTGATAAGATCTTATCGTCAGATGAGCGAAGCATCGAAGCTTCCTGGTCTTTACTGATTCCGACGGCCTGGCTATGCAGTGTCATCTGTGAGTGAGCAGAAAATTCTGTATCGTTTGGTTAACATTCTCGACAGCTCTGGGGTACTTTTCTGTTTTGTCCATCACTACCATGGCGCACTCCTATGACAACCCCGAAATTTTGTCCATGTCTGTGTATGCCGTGGAATGGTTCCAGCAGGCTCAGGTGTATGACCTTGAGAAGGCCAGCATCATTCGGGAACCTGTCGAGGAACTTCAGTTGTCGGGATGGGAAGCTAGGCCCGATTCCGATGACGGCAAACCTCCTTGGGCGCAGAATATTCGTCGAGGCATAGACATCCCGTTCAAACGGCCAGGATACTTGGGTTCTGCGGCTTCTGCTATGACCTTGTTTGATCCTCGACCAAGAGCAAACGCAGGCACCTTTGCCGGACGATCCATTCAAAAGTTCCGGGAGTCGCGTACCATTTCACGGTCGGATTGTCCATTACGATACGCAGACTGCAATTCGAGTCAACCGGATCCTTTCCCGCATTGGCCCGAACACCACGATTTGCCAATCCCTCTTCCTCGTCTCTCGAAATGGATTCAAGCAGATACGTTCCGGGATATCGATGTCCACGCCATTCATACTTAGCATAAACGACCTGTACTATATAATTACCGATGTACTTTAGGCACTCGCAAGTAATCTCCTTTACAACGAACTACGTCATTTCCAAGTTTGAATGTTTACAGTCAACACTCTTCTCAACCGCGCTTCCCGGCTCCCTCGTATCCAGAAACCCTGTGGTCCTCCGCTCTTTGTGCGAGCACGCGCGACCCTTCGTCACTCCTCTCTGCTGTCCACCTTACGGTCGCAATCAAGTCCAAAGTTAACGAACACCTGGACAACCGTTCCTCGGCTGTTGTACACCGCTGGGATTGGTGGTATAGGACTTGGTCTAACGACTTGCGGGTCGAAAGTTCATTGCGACTGTGAGGACTTTAACGCTCTGGCGAAGGCCATTAATCCAACATTACCCCCGTCAGCGGAGACCTCATCTACTCATCCGGACCTCGCTCCGCCACCGGTCTCGCTCATATCATACTATGAACTCTCGTTCGGAACTGTAACCGGAGTTTGTGCGGGAGTCTTTATCAAGAAAGGCGTCAAGGCAGTAGCATGGCTCTTTGGCGGCATTTTCATACTGCTTCAGGTGGGTTTTCTCGCTCATCGGGGTGGAAGCTGTTCATGACGCGTTTGGATAGTATCTCAGATCGACGTCCGTCATCCGCGTCGACTGGGGAAGAGTCGCTTCTGTGTGGGAGGAGAGGGTCTACGTTGTTGATACAAACGGACATCGGAGGGCACCCACTATTGGTTCTGTATGGAGGAGGCTCACCGACTTTCTTACCGCAGACTTCCAGCCCCGTGCCGCTTTCCTAGCTGGACTTGCCCTGGGATTGAGGATTGGCTGAAAAGTGTGCTTGTTTATGTAAAATAAATACATAGATCCTTGTCTCCAACTTTTTCATCAACAAACACTATTATGGGACGCCGTGCAAAAAACAAGCAATCGGACCCGGTGTCTCTGGAATCCACGCAAAAAAAACTTGGGAAACGCAAAGCGGATGGCGACATCGAGAACATTGGCAAACCCACCGCGAGAGCTGTCAAGAAAATCAAAACGAAAAACCTTGAAGTCAAGGCCAAACCAGCTCCCGTCCATCGAAATGCTGCAAAAAAGTCTCGTTCAATGCTGGCGGACCCAATAACAGCGGACCCAGATCTTGCGGAGGGTTGGGAAGACGTCAATGATATCAAGAATGGAACGGGGTACGTTTTCGTTTCTTCTAGCTTTTCCTTCACCTACATTTCTTCAGATCTGACGTGGGTATGAGTGATGAAGACGAAGCAGGATCAGTGGATGAATTTGATGAAGAAGACTTCGCCAGGTAAATCTATCTTATCTGTACCCAGTACCATTATTCACCGCACTCAGACCTGGTTCTTTGCGAGGCACCCTTCAAGAATTCGACTTTGACAGCGACGAAACTGACCATGAAGATTCCGGGGACAACTCTCGATTAAACCGCAAACATTCTCGGCACCAGTGTCTCGGCAGCAGCAACCCTTCACCGTCAGATAGTTCAGATGAAGACGTTGGACCGGTAACTATCGGAAACATGGAGGCACGTTCACGGGCATTGGACGCGAAAGCCCAATTGGAAGCGGAAGAAGATCAGCAAGAGCTTCAAAGGGTTGTTACTCAAGAAGATGAAGATGACTTGAATGCAGATGAAGTGGCGGATGAAAACGGTGACATCGACGTAGAACCTTTCCATCTGCCTACAGCATCTGAGCGGGAAGCAGAGAAAGAGAGTGGAGGAGCGGATGTCCATGTGGTCCAGCGGAGGATTCGGGAATGCGTGAGGGTACTTGGCAGGTTCAGCAAATTAGCTGAGGAAAATCGGTAAGTGTTATCACCGTTTAATTGGAACCAACATTCAACAGCTCGCTGCTTTCTAGGTCAAGGTCGGAATACATAGAACAGTTGGTTTCTGATATTGCAAGCTATTATGGTTACAACGATTTCCTTGCTGAAAAGCTATTTCAACTGTTCCCAGTTCCCGAGGTACACAGCATCACCTTGTGCCAAGAAATGTAGAAGTTGACGTTTATCTATTCCCAGGCTATCGAGTTTTTCGAGGCCAACGAAGTCCCGCGTCCGGTTACGATTCGAACGAACACTCTGAAAACAAGACGGCGAGATCTTGCACAGGCGCTCATTAACAGAGGCGTGAATCTTGAACCGATAGGTAAATGGACCAATGTCGGACTTCAAGTGTTCGAGAGCAGCGTTCCAATAGGTATGTCGGTTGTCTAATCGTGATATTAGGTTGCGATAAAATTGATAGGTGCCACTCCGGAGTATCTCGCTGGTCACTACATGCTGCAGGCCGCCTCGTCCTTCCTCCCTGTTATTGCGCTCGGCCCTCAGCCAAATGAGCGTATTTTGGATATGGCCTCAGCGCCCGGAGGAAAGACGACACACATCGCTGCTCTTTTGGAGAACACGGGCGTCATCTTCGCCAATGATGCAAATAAAGCGCGCACAAAAAGTCTTACTGCAAATGTTCACCGGTTGGGATGCAAAAATGTAGTTGTATGCTCGTACGACGGCAGGGAATTCCCGAAAGTTATAGGAGGATTTGATCGCGTGCTTTTGGATGCGCCATGCAGTGGGACAGGCGTCATCAGCAAGGATCAAAGCGTGAAGATCAACAAAGTAAGCTGGGAATAGGCTTTCGTCTGGGCAGGCTCTGACATTGAATACTCAGTCGGACCGCGACTTCATTCTTTTGTCTCATCTTCAAAAACAGATGATCCTGTGTGCAATCGACAGTGTCAATCCCGATTCTGCAACTGGTGGTTATCTCGTTTATTCCACATGTTCCGTCACTGTTGACGAGAATGAATCCGTTGTGGATTACGCACTTCGGAAACGACCCAATGTAAAGCTTGTTGACACTGGGTTATCCTTTGGACGGGAGGGGTATACTCAATATCGGGGGAAAACGTTTAGCGGCAGTCTCAAGCTAACGAGAAGGTTCTACCCGCATGTGCATAACATGGATGGTTTCTATGTTGCCAAATTCAAAATTGGGAAGCGACAGAAATCGACGGCAAAGGACAATGAAACTGCAAATGTAGAGCCGATCTTCGTCCTTGGGGAAGAAGCGAACGTCGGGAACAATATTGAAGGGGATGTTGGATTTAATTCTGAAGAAGACAGACCATACTTGGAAGGTTTGACCATGGTTTATCCAGACAGTCCCTGGACTGAGTTATTCTTGCAGAAACAATGCGAAGACGTGCGAAAAAGAAAGGACTGCGACCGGCACCGCGGTCTGGTTCCAAGCCGTAAAAGTATGATATGTACTACACTACCACGTATAGTAATACCGAAGTGTGAAGTGGAAGTTGAACGGTTCGGACTTTCTTGCACGCGACTTGTGATAAAGACCAGAACAGGTGATCAGGGAAGGACCATATCTCTTCACAGGGACAATCAGGAGTGAAAATATATGCTAGCATGGAAACGGGTCCAGGCTTCTGTGGTGGCGTGATCTTGAGGTCGCTTACGGTAACGATGGCGAGACCGCCGAGAGACAAATGTCTGTGGGTGGTATGAGCACCTTTTTGTTCGCAGACCACGGTGAGGCAAGGCATTGGTCGCTGCTCTCTAATACGATGCACAAGAGGTCAACGAGAGCACCCGAACAGATACGACCCTGCTGGGACAAATACGGTTTAGCGCGGACAAACAAAGACCAAACAGTCCAAAGGAAATAAAAGGAAGGAGGCTAAAAATGTCTGACTCCATCCCTCTTTCCTTATTCTCTGCTCTCCCCCAGCGCGTTCTCCGCTGCGTACCTCCCTTATTTCCTACTTAATACTCTTTCGCGTACGTGCATCGTCACCACTTTTCCCTCCCGCTGTCTCACCTCTCTGGCTTATAGCTCACCTTGAATTCCTGCAATAATGTCCGCTATTGAATCCACCACTGCCCCCGTCGCGGACTTGCCGATAGATACCCCTGCTGTAGCCCCAGAGGTCGCTGTTGCTGTTGAGGAGGCTCCCAAGGTTGAAGAGGCACCTGCCGTGCGTCTATCCCCTTATCTATACTGTTGTCTCTTTACCAACTTTTGCCTTTCAGCCGGTGCCTGTTGAGACCAAGGCTGAAGAGCCAGCAGCCACCGAAACTACTGTTGAGGTGGTACCTGCCTCCCAAGAAGTTGCCACCGAGGAATCCAAACCCGTAAGTCAAAACGATGCCTTATCCTCAGAGTCGGCCTGATGATTTATTAGGCTGCTGAGGCAGAGGGTGTCAAGAAGGAGGACCGCCCCAAGAGTCCTGGTGTTCTCGCAAAGCTTCTCGCTACTTTCAAGGGTGACAAGAAGCCCAAGGCACCCAAGAGTCCTAAGAAAGAGAAGAAGAAGGAAGAGATAGAGGTCAGTATCCTAGTATTTTGGTCCCGCTGTATCTGACGTTCAATTAGGCCGTCCCTGTCGTCGAAGAGGCTCCCAAGGAGGAGGCTGCAGCTGAAACCACTGAAGTGGTAGTCGAGGCTAGAGAAGAGCCGGTCAAGGAGGAAACTGTTAAGGAAACGTAAGCTACGGAATGCTGTTCTATCATTCTCCTTGCTGATGAGTGTTAGGGAGACCTCTGAGGCTGCCCCAGCAACAGAACCTGCCGTGACCGAGGAGAAGGAAGAGAAAGTGAGTCATCGCTGGTGACCTCCTTTGGTCTATATCAATCATTCTTTTAGAAGGAGGAAAAGAAAGAGGAGAAGGTTTCAAAACCTTCGAAAGTCGGACGTCGTCTTTCTGCGCGCGTTGGTGACTTCTTCAAGTCGAAGCCGAAGGCAGAGGTCGCTACTCCCGCAAAGGTTGATGAGCACCCGCCCAAAATCGATGAGCCTTCCCCAGTCGCTCCTCTTGAGAATCCAGCCTCGGAGCCTGCTGCTCCTGAGGCTGCGTCCGCAGAGGAGACCGCCAAGCCGGTGGAAGCTGTTGCCGCGGCTGCATAATCTTTGAAGCACAGAATTATTCTGATGGCGATGAATGACTTTGATGAACTTTTCCGGGTGGTTCAGTCGTTGGACCAGCTCTCATACTTGATCTTTATCTCTTCTTACGATGCATCTCGGATTGGCTTCCATTTTTTTTTTTTGCTTTAACCCCTTGATGACTACTCTTTTATCATGACTTCCTCTTCTATACCTAATTCTCGACTACCCTGTCGAGCCTCATACCCGCGTACCACCTTTTTTCTATCGACAGATCGTGCTCAGCCTCTAGTAATCGACTTTCTTTCTGCGGTTCAGAGCTATCCAGAGTGAGTCATGGAAAGAGATCACATTTCTCCTGCTCCCATGACATCAAAATCCGCAACGGTTGGAAAAGAAAACCTGATCGACGGCGATGACGATGTCCTTCAGGCCGTCATTCTTGCGGATAGTTTTGACAAGCGTTTCCGCCCTCTTACGACGTGCAGACCACGGGTGAACTTGATGTTATCGCGGGCGATGGACTGTCAAGTGCTGACCGTATGGTAGTGTCTCCTTCCGATATGCAATGCACCGTTGCTCGACTGGACATTCGAGAGTCTCGCGTTAGCTGGGGTTCAGGAGATTTTCGTGATTTGCCGCTCTCATGGAGAGCAGGTGAAAACGGCCATTGGGTACCTCCTGCGTCTCCTGACTCCTGACCCACATGACCTCGTCTCCGACAGAGAATCGAAATGGTCCCATCCAGGATCAGGGATCAAGATTATACCCATCCTGACAGCCAAAGAAACGTTCTCTCCCGGCGATGCGATGCGCGATATCTATACTCGTGGTCTGGTCACAACCGATTTCATTCTTGTCATGGGGGACCTCGTCAGCAATGTTCGGATTGACGAGGTTGTCCGTGCCCACAAGGAGCGCAGGAAAACGAACAAGGACGCAATCATGACCATGGTGGTGAAGGAAAGCGGAGCCCAGCATCGAACAAAGTGTGTCTTGTCTGCTTCGGCTTCTTTTACCGGATTTTTTCCACCCCCCTTTCTGTAGAGCTCGAGGGGACTCTGCTGTGTTTGTGCTCGATGGCAAGACATCCGAGTGTCTATACTACGAACCGGTCACCGAATTCCCGAAAACGGCGGTTGCCCATGTTCCCCGAGATGTCTTGGCTTCGCATCCAGAAATTGAGATCCGGAATGACCTGATAGACTGCTCAATAGACGTGTGTTCTGTCGAGGTCGGTAGGTGCTCCATCATCGTGACTGATAACTAACGCTGCGCGTAGGTTCCTTCGCTCTTCCAGGACAACTTTGATTATGCAGATATCCGACGAGATTTTGTCCATGGAGTGCTGACGTCTGATTTGCTCATGAAAAGCATACACTGCTACATTGCAAAGGATGGATATGCCGCACGAGTGAAAGACACGAAAAGCTATGAATCAGTGAGGTGTGTGTCCATCTGGCGCCTTTTCGATCTGATACTCATTTTGTCGTCAGTAAGGATATATTGTCTCGATGGACCTTCCCACTAGTTCCCGATGACTATCATCCTGGGGGGCACATATATGACCATAGACGCGGGAACAAGTACATTGCTAAGGATGGCTCGGTTGTCCTCGCTCGGTAAGTCTTATCTCTGATTCTCCGAATGACCTACTTGTTCAAACGAGGCTATCAGGACCTGCACCATTGGAAACAACACACTAATTGGATCGTCCACGCAAGCCAACGAAAATACCTGCATTACCGCCTCTGTAATTGGGCGGAACTGTATTATTGGCGCAGGTACAACCATAACAGATTCATATATCTTTGACGGAACAGTGATCGGGTCTGACTGCGTTATTGAGCGCAGTATCATCGGCGCGAACGTGAGTATCAAAGATCAAACCCGGGTGTCGAAAGGATGCCTCGTCGGAGATGGGGTGATTGTCGGCCCCTCCGCTGTCCTTCGCCCATTCGAACGGTTGTCCAAGCGGCCAGATGAGAGCGAAAGAAGGATGGAAGAAGATGAAGATGTCGATTCTGACCTCGAAGACGTCGAAGCCAGTGCGTTTCGATCCTGGTCATCTCTGTATTTCCTGACCATAAGTGCGAAGACCAGGACTCACTTTCGACGGCGTTGCTCGGGGAAAGCTCGAACGCTTTGGTATGGCCCAGAAGGCCGGCCGGTGAAGACGAGGAAGAGGAAGAGATCATCAGATCAAAAAATGAACGATTCACGCGACTGGGTAATTATATTTCGTTGTCCAAGAACTACCCACGTTTATTGCATAGCGCTTCAGGTGATGATGCGTCTGACCTGGACTTTTCGGAGACTCTTTCGGACTCGTCCAGCAGTGAAAGTGAAAGCGACAGCGACCTCGAGCCAGACTTTGGCTCGCTTACATCGCCTTCGGATACGTCGTTGAACTTGAACATTCCTTCTGTGGGTTTACCTATGGGCGAATCCGAATTTGAGGCGGAGGTGGGGCAATCCCTGGAACGTGCCTTTGCAGAAGGCCATTCGGTCGACAATGCTGCAGTGGAACTCAAGACGCTGCGTATGGCAAGCAATGTGCCGCTGACCCAGGTCCGGCGAGCTGTGGTTGCAGCCATTGTAGAGAAGATAGAAATCATTCCCGAAGGTGGTGTCGCGCAACGGAAAGAGATTGGGGGTGTCGTTGGAAGGTGGGGGGAGTTGATTGATAGGATTGGTGGAGTAGATCCCGTTGAAACGATCACAGTTTTACAGGTGACATCTCTGATTAGAGTTATTAAACAAAAATGCTGAGGCCCGGACAGAATCATTGCGCAACATCCAAGCGGATGCCTCTCTTTGGACAGATCCTTGCTGCTCTGTATCAGGGTGACATCGTGGAGGAGGATGATATCCGGAAATGGCATGGGCAGCCTGAATCGAAGGGTGATAATGGCCCACAGGCAGAAAACCTTGGCAGGTGTTGGACAATTGGGAGCCATATGATCAAGCAGTTCGACGAGCAAGAAAGTGAAGAAGATGACTATGACGATGAACAGGACGAGGCCAAGGAGGGGAAGCGCACGGAAGCTGATGATGTGAAAACTACGGAAAAAGAAGAGATGGAAGAGAGTGATGATGCTGAAGAAGACGATGAGGGAGGAGATGATGATGATGATGATGAAGGAGATAAGGGGATTGGAAAACTTGTGAGCGAGAAGAAGATGGAGATCGATGACGGAGGCGGACAGGAGGCCCAGAAGGGAGTCCAGAGGGAGGAGGAAGTCGGGGGCGGTCCCAACAAGGTCGCGGAGGAGGAGGAGGAAAGTGAAGAGGACAAGGAAGAGGAGGACGAGGAAAGCGAAGAGGAGGAGGAAAGTGACGAAAGCGAAGATGTCTCAGTCGAAAACTGAAAATTACAATAGTCATTCAATCGTCAAGAATACAGGCATGATCATGATCGTAAAGAGGGCTAATATTTCAGAATGATATACAGGGCTGGGAGTGGGTCGGTGAGGATCAGTGGAGTCACCAAAGAAGAGTGGAGATGTACCGTGGATGATTCCTGGACTGGATGGGATGTAAGTAAGGAGCAGGAATAGGGCAGAGGAGAACGGACAGATAGCCAAGGCAGGTGAGGAGGATGTTGATGAGCTGGGGAATGGTCAGCAGTGGGAGGAGAGAGCGAAAGGAGGGACGTACAATGTCAGCACCGCAACCCCTCTCGAGAAAGACTCCGAGAGGAGGGAGGATGACGGCGAGGATGATCTAGACAAGGGCGTGAGCAGGGGGAGAACGGAGGAACGGTGGACTGACTTTGCAGATATCGGAAGCGGTGAATGCCATTGAGGGGAATTTGTGGGACGACAATAAGATGATATAAGAACGAGGTACAGCGGTGTTACGTCACATCACAATGGAGCTCTTTTCGGACATTATCTACTCCCGGGGAGACCGGACATTGGACCTCTACGTCACTGTCCCTGACTGCGCGCCACCCCCTCTGCTCGTCTTTGTCCACGGCGGTGCCTGGAGATCGTCCGTAGCTCCCCCATCTCGTCTCGTCTCTCCACTTACCATCATTTCCCAGAGGGGACAAGGATGACCACGCCGAGCTCGCTCGCCGCCTCGCCGCGTCTACCCGGTTCCCGGTAGCCGTTCTCAACTACTCCCTGACGGTTTGCGACCCATCCGGCCATGTCCATTTCCCACACCCAGCCCACGCCCAGGATGTCCTTGATGCCCTTATCTTCCTCCGCTCTTGGCAGGGTCCCCCCTCCATTGGCCCCGTCTACGATCCAGACTCCCTCTATTTAATCGGTCACAGCTGCAGTGCCCACATCCTCTCATCCATCTTTCTCGATTCCTCCTCTATCACCCCGTCCCTCGTCCCGCCCACCCCCCTCGCTCACGCCGTCAAGGGTCTTATCTTGTCCGAAGGCCTTTATGATCTCGACCTCCTGCTGACATCTTTCCCCGATTATCGGCAACTCTTCATTGCCCCCACTTTTGGTCACCGAGACTCATATGCACCATTCTCTCCGATTAATTTCCCACTCCTCCATCACCATCTCCGATGGCTTTTAATCCATTCCGACGCCGACAACCTAGTTGACCTCGCTCAAAGTCAGGCCATGCGCGAACATCTCTTGCGTTTGTACGCCCCAGATTCAGAAAGACACGTTCATTCTAACTTCCATGAATTGCATGCTGGTCATGACGCCATTCTCCACACCGACAAATACTTCCGTATCGTCACCGACTTCGTTCTCAATAGCGCATACTAGAACACATGACATTATCGATTACACATCTATCTTATCTTGTGATTTGTCCATCGTATTAAATGCCTCTTCGAGATATAAAGCCGCTCTCTCGCAGTCCTCGAGTATGTTGTAAAGCGGTGCTGGTGATAAGCGGATAACATCCGGATCTCTCTCGTCCCCTATCATACCGTAATTACACAGTCCTTGGAAGATTTTCCGCATCGTCCCAGTGGGAAAGAATAGGAGGGAGAGCTGCGCGCCGCGCTGAGAAGGATCCTTGGGCGTAATGATCGTAAATCCGGGGTCGCCGACATCCGGATTGGTGTATCGTCCCATGACTTGGTCGACGGGGACAAAGTACTTGGACTTTTGCAACATCCTCTCCAATGCACCTGTCAGCTGTATCGACCTTTCCCTAATTGGGCCTATCATTCCGACCTCCTTGAAGATCTGCAGAGACCCGAGGAGCGCAGCTAAAGCAAGAACGCTCGGGTTCGATTGTTGGAACCCCTGAGCTCCTATGACAGGCGAGAACTTGGGCGGCATGTCAAATCGCGTCGAAAGCTCATGACCCCACCACCCAGCAGACCTATATTTCGCATCAAATCAGAAAACAGTGCATATCTTCCTCAAGGTCCTCACCTCGGCTTCTGTATGCCGTTCCACTTTTCGTGCATGAATAGACCCGCTATACCACCCGGGCTCGAGTTGAGATACTTGTATGTGCACCACACTGCGAAATCCGCGTCCCAATCGTGCAAGCTCAACGGCACATTTCCGACGGCATGGGCGAGATCCCAACCGCATATACATCCCTAGTCAGATTTGTGAACGTTGCTCGTCGAGGTTTGAACCTCTCAAACCTGTTCTTTGGCTTTGCGAGTTATTGCTTCCATAGGGAACCATTGACCTGTATAATACTGAACGCCGCTAAAAAGAACAAGCGCGATAGAGGAGCCCTCCTTGGAGATCATCTCCAGGATATCCTCCTCTCGAAGAGCATACTCCCCTTCCCTAGGAGCAACCTCAATAATAGTTGTCGCAGGATCCAGTCCACGCGCCATGACTTGAGAGGTAAATGCATACTATGAAACAACGTCAAGGAATCGAGGTATAAACTTGGACGACACGAAAAAACGGACCTGATCCGAGGGGAAAGCCTTGTACTCACAAAGGATCTTGTACCGCTCAGACGTAGGTTTATAGAAAGAATCCATCATGAGATGCAGATTGGTCGTCAGCGTGCCCATGCAAGCAACCTCCTTTTCGTTGGCCCCTATATTGTGACCATGAGCCCAACCATATCGCCCATGCTCAATCTACGTGCAACTTGCCGACGATCTCTGCCATGAGTGGGGTTATAGCATCGCAGTATTCTGTCCAAGGTTTTGCATGGGGATGCGAGAAATGGCCGATGACAGCACTAAACGCGCTACGTTAGCGCGTTTCTCGCCCGAGGGGATCAAGAGACTGACCGCTTAGCCCAGACGTCGAGCTCTTCTTGGACCAAGACACGAGATCGCTGTGAGGAGAGGCCAAGAGAGTTTCCACAAAGGTACGTGGCTCTGCTGTCTACCGGTGATGTATGAGAACCTGCACTTGAGCATAAGTGTCTGGTACAATTACCGCCGTCAGAGCGAAACGCGGCGTCGACGTCTTTTGCGGTGGGTACGAGGAAGTCTGAGTGGAGGGGGGTGTTCAAGGGATCCATGGTAGCGATTAGATAAGATTATTCAACTTTCAAAATTCCAAGTTCATTTTCTTACATGGCATCTCCGCCACGGAGGGTCGTCGTCGTCGGGGCTGGCCCAGTCGGATGCCTGGCTGCCATGGCCTTTGCAAAGCAAGGCTGGAATGTCGACCTCTATGAGGGCCGTCCAGGTTCGTGTGGCTCCCTGATCTTCTCAGTCGACGAAACAACTCGCTCCTCAACCAAGATATTCGCTTGCCCTCATCAAAAGCTGCGAGCCAGCAGCGGTCGATAAATCTTGCGATCTCCCACAGAGGGTTGGCTGCGCTCGAGGCCGTTGACCCTCTCGCCATGCGGCGATTCATGCAGGCAGTCACTCCCATGCGCGGGCGTATGATACACACTGTAACAGGTGAACTCGATAGTCAACTATACGACAAGGATGGGCAGGTTAGTACTTGTTCCCTTGACACATCTCCTTGTTACTTGCCGACCTACAGTGCATCAATTCCATTGACAGGGCACTATTGAACGAAGAACTGCTGGACGAGGCCTCGGCTTCGCCCAACATCCGTGTCCATTTCAGCCATAAAATAACCAGTGCCGATTTCGAGCACAAAACGGTTAATATTCTAGATCTGGAGTCTGATAAAGACTTCACGGTCAGTTTTGATCTTTGCATTGGAGCAGACGGGAGCTATTCCATTGTTCGAAGGCAAATGATGAGAGTCGTCAGGTGCATGCTATTCCGACACTTTTTGCCTCACGCTCTCTGACGCAGGTGGGCCTCGCCAGGATGGATTTCCAACAGCAGTATATCCACCATGAATATATTGAACTCAAAATCCCAGCTGGCCAAGATAGCGACGGCAATGCGACGTTTCTTCTTGACCCGAATCACCTTCATATCTGGCCTCGCCATTCGTTTATGTTCATAGCTCTGCCCAACAAGGTATTTCAGAGCCCGTATTGTCTACAAGTATCTCATCTTGCTTCGGCCAGGACAAAACCTTTACATGCACGCTGTTCGCGCCAAACTCAGCTCTCGATCAGCTTCGGAGCGCTGAGACAATTCTAGATTGGTTCGGGGCGCATTTCTCCGATGCGCTCCCTTTAATCGGAGAGAAAATTATCGTCGATGCTTTTATGAATAATCCTAGGAGCCCCCTAATATGTACCAAGGTGAAGCTAAATATGGTCATGGGATCCGAGTGGCCGACCTTTTTCCGTCAGTCCAGGCCATACCACTATAAAGACCGTGTAATTATCCTGGGAGACGCCGCGCACTCCATGGTCCCGTTTTTTGGGCAAGGCCTAAATTGTGGCCTCGAGGATGTTCGGATTTTGACCACGCTGCTCCTCGAGGAAGGCGTCGAACCAATTTTGCCGGAAAAAGAGTTGCGATCCAAGAGCGAAATTGATCAACGGTTAGCTCTGGCTCTTCAGCGATACTCTGATAGTCGTCACGAGGACTTGATCGCGATATGCGACATGGCAATGGATAATTAGTACGCTCATTTCTCCCGTAGATTAAAAAATTTCTCATGCCCCTGACAAGCGTTGAGATGCGGCACTCCGTGACGACTTTTGGCTATCTCTTCAGGAAGGTACTCGACAATGTTCTTTATTCAGTAACTTCGAGATCAAAATATTCCCTTACCGCTGCCGGACCCCTGTTATCGCGCATGCCATATCCTCCCGGTGCACCCTCTGGCTGGCTTCCTTTGTACACGATGGTCACGTTCCGCCCTGATATCAGTTACGCCACGGCTCAGAAAAAAGCTGCACAGCAGGCGAGAATCATTTCGGGCGTCTGCTGGATCGGCTTGACGTTGATCGGGTTGACCGGAGGGTGGATCATGCGGATAGCCATGCACGTCATTTTGACAAGCTGAATGAAGGGAACCAGAATGCCTCTTGCTTTCGGTCATTACGACCGATCTGGATAGGAGCTGGGTCTAGGGCAAGTCCAAACGGTCGGATGGCGTAAAAATTTAGATTCAATTTTTTCCGACCGAAGAATGAACACATGTAAAGCATGTTATCGTGGGGTATCGCCACACTACCGCCACGAGGCTCAAATAATTGTGACGCCGGTGCTCCCGTCGGAATAAATGATACGTCGCGGGTAGAAAAAGAAAGACAGGTAGAATGGTCCAGTGGTATATAGTCGCGAGCAAGGGAATGTCGATGAGCAAGAAAAAATCGTGACATATGATAACAGGTATAGCAAAAGACCCATGAGAAAAACGAAGTGACCCAAAACGCGTGAGCTATCCCTCTGATTTCTTCGGCGGTCTCCCTCGTTTCTTCTTCGGCACTACATCACCCGCAGGATCGGGATTGGGATTCTTCGGCGGACGTCCTCTCTTTCGTTTAGGGGTTGGTTCATCATTCCCCGAGTCATCCTTCTTTGGCTATTGAATAGTCAGGGATGACCATCGAGCCATCTGACAGGAAATGATCGAAGTGGGAGTCACCTTGGGCGGTCTTCCTCTCTTCCTGGGTGGGGGTGGGGCTGCGCTCGACGATCCCGCTACAGGGACGGTTGGTGAGGCTTCCGGCTTATTCTTGCTACCCTTCGGACGACCTCGTCCCCGTTTTGGAGTCGTGTGGGTATCCTGGGGCGCAGCCTCTAAGAGTTACGAGTCATGGTAAGTCGCTTTAAAGGCGTGGATGAAGCGAGGGGAATAGGCCGGAGCAACGAGGGTGATCACTTACGACCTTCAGTCTCATCCCGCTCCTCAAGCTCGTCTAGGCTATGTGTTCGGTCCTTGGCCGGTCCTGGATTGTGAACGGCCGACGACATCGATAGTGGGCTTATCGCGGGGGAGGGTCACCGAGATAAAGAAGAAGAGAGCAGAAAGTAGGGGAAATCAGGGAACGCCGGCTTTATTGAAGACGTCGATTCCGAATATAGAAGAGATCATTGGCTTCCATCGGTGTGGTTAACCAACCCCTCTTTTTGGGGTTATCCTCACGTAAAGCCAGAGAGCCGCGGAGGTCGGGGTCTGAATAATTGTATTAATAATATTATTAATACCTGGTATTATTCCCGAAATATATTGTGACCTCTGTCCATGATGCATCTGTTTCCTCTCCTCGCCGCCCTTCCCCCCCTCCTCGCCGCCCTCTCCCCCCTCGTCGTCGCACGCCTCCTCCATTCGGTCCCGGAGGACCCCCATGCTTTCCCAAAGTTCCGCGTCTCGTTCCTCAACGCCCTTCCATCCGATACCGCCCACCAATGGTTCACCCATGGTCTTCGCGGCGGTCTCCTCGAGTTCCTCGACCAGCCTTGGAACGACGATTCCCCAAGAGAGATCGAGGGCGGTGTCCTCATATCTACGCAAGGCGTCCGTCCTTGTCAGAAATGCCCTCGACCAGCCGCCTGATTTCAACCTTTCTCTAGCCTCCACCTCCCAGTTCGAATTACACACTCGAGTACATGAGAATGGGCTCCAAAGACCTGTACCTATGTCTGATACCAAAACCACCTGATCACGTTCCTTCAGTCACGCAAGAAGACGTGTCGGAATTTGAGATGACGCCCTCCCGAAGCTGGTCCCTCCTTGAGCCGCTCTCTGGGACGTGTCTTTACGTAGGTCCCTTCTCTGTACACTAAAAGCTTGCATTCGCTTATCGCCGCCTCTATTCAAAGCATAGGCAAGGATGGTTTACGTATTCCTACTGCCATAACGATCAAATCCGGCAGTTCAAGGAAGCTGCCCAAGCTCCCAACCCCACAGGTCATTCATCTCTTTTTCCCATTCTTCAGGGCCGAGCTTGTCTGGGACAGCTTGCCTTTCTGTTTATCCCCTGTTGAAATTCTGCGATGCTAACTTGTCATTTTTTTAAATCCAGGAGGCCACAAACCACCGGAAGAAGACCCCGATGTCAGTTTTCGCGCTGAATGCATCCCGTCCATGCATCCTTACGTTCATGTTTCTTTAGTGGGAATCGTATACACTAGGCAAGGCTCCAAAGCCTGGTGCCGACTTGACCACCACAGGGGCGGCGAATATCGAGCTGGCACATGGTACTGGTTCCCGATATCTTGTCCAGAAATGGGGTGACGGTACTTTGTGTGACAAGACGGGAAACAGCAGGGAAGTCGAGGTTCAAGTACGATCACCATTTGTTTATCTTACCTTGGGATTAATGAGACCTTCCTTCCCTTCTAGTTCCACTGTTCAATGACGATGACAGATACCATTCTGTTCGTGAAAGAGACCAAAACCTGCTCGTACGTTCTCGTCATACATACCCCTCGACTCTGTGGGGAGCCAGGTTTCAAATCGCTCCGCGATAACGGCGAGGAGAGCCTCATTCAATGTCGGGAAGTATCCGACATTCCGCCAAGTACAAATGGTGCAGAGAAACGTCAGAATCATCAAGATGCAGACCATCCTATCAAGCTTTCCCGCAAACGGCCCATTTTACCTCCACGTGTCGAGGATTCCAATCCAACCAAGTGGCGTGGTGCCTATGCTGATCTAATACGGAAAACCATAGAAACAATCTTCTCCAGCAAGGACTTGAAAAAGCCCAAATTCGTTTTGGAGGGCGTTTCGAATGACGACGACGGGCTCATGTTTGAGTTTGTGGATGCAGGCGAGACCACGGAAGTCGACAAGCTTGTTGATATGTTACGTGCAGCTGGCCTGGACGCCAAAGCTGAAAACTCCGTCGTACGAAAAGATGAGGAGAGTGAGCAGCCAGTGAAGAAAAACCAGGAGCACAAAGGTCCTCAAATCCATGAAGAGCTTTGACATGTAACGCAGCTTGTATTCAACAGTGTAGTATCAATATATCCATCTAGAAACTATCCACTGACGATAAATGATGGAAGAGCTACGAGCAAGATAGACAAGAATGCATCTGCCAGCATCCTAAAACGTATAATAATAAACGAAGAGATAGATATGGACCACGACATGAAAATCTCATGCCATGAAAAAGTAAGTACGGGACCAGGATCAAAAAGGGTCGGAGGATAACCTAGAAAAACTTCTTTCTCCCTGATTTCTTCTCGTCCGCCACGACTCGTATATGATTGTGGCTCATAGCACCCCCTGCCGAACAGGGCTGGATGCTTTTAATCCACTCATCACCATCGTCTTCATCCTCAGTATCGCAGTCGTCGTGATCTACACAACGGCCCTCAACCGAGGCCCCCCGCTCTCTGGAGTGGCCGTCGCACCCGCACAAGAGTCTGCTGGTTTTGCCCCTTCCCTTGAGGAGATCTGTGAGTGTACAGCGTGATGAAGGTTCAACATATAGCATCCGGCGTAGAGCAGACCGCGTCTCGCGCGGTAGCAGGCGAAAGATGGACTCGGCACCGCCACCGTTATAAGTCGCTGCGCTGTCGGTACGTTGCCGCTTCTTTATCTCAAGGGTAGAAGGGGCATGTGTCGCTGTGGAAGGACGTTGTCGCGGTGGGGGAGACGGCGATGGCGAATTGGGTGCATCGACGACCACTCGTGGGATCGCATCGCCGGAGACATTGGAAGGGGTCTCGCGGATGGGGAAAGTGCATAGGGATGTCGTCGCGGGACATTGCGCATCAGGGGATATAGGGCTTAGGACAAGGCTGTCACTAAGTCGTGAATTAGGATTTGGGCTCGTAGGAAGTGATTCCGTAGATTTCCCAGGGCGCGCGAACCGCAGCACAGAGCGATCCATATCAACGGGGCTGTGTAGAGGTGTACGAGAAAAGACTGGGAGGGTGGCCGTGCTATGCGTTGCAAGAGCGCCAAGCGTCCCACAACTTCTGAAACGTCCGTTCTGCTCCGGTGGCGTGAGAGCCATTGGAGTGGCCAAAGGTGACGTGGAGTCGACATCTGAACTGCGTGACGGGATATCGGTGATGGAAGTTGGATTGGTAGAGGCGGTACTAAGGAAGGAAATAGCATCCGAAGAATTGCTTGTGCTACAAGACTCTCCTTCCTGGAAGGTCGTCCCGGTGCTAGACGAACGCTCCCGTATCGGAGGTCTATCGGGAATTTGAAGAGACGGAGGCAGTGTTACCCCGCGCGAGGGTTGTTGGGGAAGGGGCAACCTAGCAGGCCTTGGTTCGGGTTTCAGGGACAGGTCTGGATGAGCATGTACGTATGCCTTGAAGCTGGGGTCGGTTTTTGGATCAGGAATCTTCCAAGGAAACCTCCTCAGAATCATGCACAAGAAGATAATTGCTACGCTCCAGACATCGGTCTTCCTTGGGTCATATGAATCTTGACTGAGAACTTCGGGAGCAAGATATGGGTCACTGCCGACGATGCCCGTGGCGGGTGTATGGGCCTTGCCGGGGTAGTGGAAAACAGTGGCGGTACCGAAATCGATGAGCTTGACAACATTGTCGGTGGTCATGACGCAGTTGTCTAGCTTGAGATCGCGGTGAGAAAGTCCCATTTCATGGAGATACTCGACGCCGTCGCAAATTTGGCGAAAGACGCAGTAGATCTCAGGTCTAATCATTTTACCAGTCATGACGACGCTGAAGAGATCATATGGGGCGTACTCCATGATCTGGAAAGGAATAAGGGGAGGGCAGGTCATGGCGGTGCCGTCTCACCTCGTAGTAGAGACCACGGTCGGAGACGATATCGACTGTTTCGATGATGTTTGGATGCTTGAGAGTGGAGCCGACACAGAACTCTGCGGTAACCTTTTTCTGGTATTCCTTCTCGGTCTCACCGTTTCGCTTTGGCCTGAACTCCTTGACAGCATAGATGATGCCACCGCTCTTGTGGCTGGACTTTATGAGACGGACGGTGCCACCGGCTCCACTGCCGAGGACACGGCCCAGTTTGCCATACTTCTTCGAGAGATGGACCTGGGTCGCGTCGCGGAGACAAGATGGGGGAGTGGGATGGCCACGAGGTGAAGAGGATGGCTTTGGGGGGGAACGAGAGATCGGGGGGGAGGAGGAGGAGGAGTGGGAAGAGGCATCGTCGGTGTCTGGAGTCCTGTCCTTGCTCTGTTTGATGGTGGACTTGTCCTTGCGGAAGGAGGACATGCGTTCGCGCTTAGGGGGGACGGAGAGGGACGGGGGATGTTCGGAGGGGTCGGGATGGGGATGGGGTATATGGTGGTTGAGGAAACGCTTGAGATCGTGGAGGGGGCCGGTCTTGGGCATGGCTGGTGGTGGTCGCGGAGGTCGTTGGCGTTGTAGTTGTCAGCGGCGACACAACATGGAGGCAGGGGTGAACGATCAGGCAGTATGTGACAAAGCATTTGTAGCAATAGTTCCCACGCCCCTATCCTACGTCATCCGCCTCTCGTTTCCGTTTCATCTCCCGCGAAACGCGGTGCTGCGCCGCTTCATGTTTGGCCAGCTCTAGAGGAACCTTGGACACCGGGCTCTTCGAGATCTCTGCAAGACGACATTAGCACATGAAGGGAGTCCCTCGCAATCGCACACACCTTGTTTGAGATCGTACCTGACAGAGCACAAGGTCAGTCAGATACACCCAGAATCAGCGCAAGACCCACATGACTTCCTCGTCATCGTTCGTCAGGAACGTAAGTGCCGTCCCCAGCTTCCCGGCCCGGCCCGTCCGGCCTGTTATATTGCCGTTAGCCACTCTCCCACCCCAACACGGCCCTGCACCTACCGATACGATGCACATACGCCTCGATCGTACTCGCCATCTGGAAGTTGATCACGAGCGAAACATCCTGCACGTCTATACCGCGTCCGGCTAGGTCGGTTGCCACCAACACGTCAGATTCTCCATCGCGTAAAGATTTCAGTGATGCTTCGCGCTGTTCTTGGTTTTTCCCCGAGTGCAGCGTGGCTGCTTTCCACTAGAGCCAGGATAAGCATGATAAGCATCGTTTCATCATCACACTTACTCCTCCACGTGAGAGATCCTTGGCAACCACGTCCGCCGTCTTCTTCTGATTGACGAACACAATGATGGGCGCGTGGTATTTCCCCGTGTTGAGGATCTCCAACAATCTCTGTCTGTCGGCAAAGCGATCAGCGGCCCGAATTCCGTCATCGACCACAATGGTCACCCACTTCTTCTTTTCCTCTCCATTGACGAATTCCACCTTTTGTTCGACGGTATCCACAGCTCTCCCCGCCTCACCGATCGTGATCACCGCTGGCTTCTTGAGATATTTGCGAGCAAGCCGCTCTACTGCGGGAGGCATTGTCGCCGAAAACAACGTCGTCACGCGGGTTCGTCCTTTCTTTACCATGGTCTCTCCATCTACATCCATCTGCTCACCGGTATCCTCGCCCTGCATCGTCTCCGACGGCAGCGCATCAAGAATGAACGTCAGATCAGCCTCAAATCCGAGATGCACCATCCGGTCGGCTTCGTCCATCACCACATACCGGCATTGCGATAGCACTATGACATGCCGCTCGATGACATCACGGAGTCGTCCTGGCGTCGCAATAATCATCTCCGCTCCTTCTCGCAGGTTAAACTGTTGCTCTTCCACAGAGCGCTATGTAGTTGTTAGTAATAAGTACTCGGCATTCTTGAAACAATTCCTTACGCCTCCAACGATCGAGACACACTTGTATCCAAGTGGGGATGCGAATTTCCGGGATTCACTTTCGATCTGCTGTGCCAATTCACGCGTGGGTGCCATAATCAATGCAAATGGTCCAAGGTGTCGGTTGTCATCCGTTAAAGGAGGCAGACCAGATATAAAGGCCAGCATTGGGATCACAAATGCTGCGGTTTTACCAGAACCTGTTTAAAACTCAAGTTGAGCATAATATGACAAGGGAAAACCTCGAACAGACCTGTTTCAGCAATGCCAATGATATCACGGTTTTGCAGACCAATCGGAATGGCCTGTCTTTGAATGGGTGACGGCTCCTTGTAGCCTATGTTCTCGATACAATCCAGTATTGCTTTAGGAATCGCTGACTCTGCCCACGAGCGCAGCGCATGTGGGATGTGACCACCTGGGATATCAAACGTTAAAACGCATCCAGGGAGAAAGAAAAGACATCCACCTCTTGCAGAGATACTGAAATCTTCTCGAAAGATCCTCCAGTCCCTCTCTTTCATCTCTTCGAGAGGTTTTTCAGTCCAGTGCCTCTCGTCGAGACCAGACTTCTCCGCCTTTCTCCGCTCCATAGCATCTGTGTGCTGGGTTGCCGAAGGCACATCGACTTTCCTGGGCCCGGTTCCACCCCCATCGTCCATGCCCGCAATCCTTCCCCTACCAAACATCACCTGCGCACCCTGACGATTGCTTCCCACGGCCACAGGCGAGTCCTCTGCAAAGGTGTCGTCCTGAGCATCCCAATCGAACACAAACTTCCGGTCGTTCATCTTGCGAATCTTACGTTTCTTCTTGTCGACCCCCAAGTAGCGGGAGCGGATAGCGGAAAGGTCATCCTCGGTCATGGGAGGAACGAAAGGGGCTGCGATTTCGGGTAGGCCGATTGGTGAAGGCTGGGTAGAACTTGGGCCAGTGGACGTTATACCAGTCACGTTGACAGCTCCGGATTTGCCTCTATCTGCACGAGGGCCGGTGGGCACGTTTTCGTAGCCAGAACGCCGCTCGTCTGGGACGGGGGGTGGGCGCATGGTTCCTCGGCCACCGTCGCGGTCACGTCTTCCATGTCCGTAGCGGTCGCCTCGATCACGTTCAGGATGTGCATATCTGCTGTTTCCGTCATCATCTGGTGAGCGCGCATTTTTTCAGTTGTTGAAAAGAGGAAGAATTCGGAACTGACATCGACCACTGCCAGACCTGGTCTGGCCTCTTTCCTTGTGTCTTAATTCTTCTGCATCTCGTTCGAGGGCCTCACGGTCTCTTTTAGAGTTCTCTTCCTTTTCTTTCTGCTCCCTGATCTCTTTTGCCCGTTCTGCTATTGCGATTTTGGCACGTTCTTCTTTCGACAGAAACTTGGGCTGGCAAGAGGTGGGCTGAGATGTCATGGTTTCAGGCAAGATGGAAGGAACTACCTTTGCGGCGGCGTCTTTGTCTGCCTTTTGCTTCTGAAGCAGGGATTCGATGGAGAGAGGCTCTGAACGAGTCGCGGTCATGACTGGAAAGTGCAAGACGTCACGTGTCGCAAGCAACGTTCTTGCCCTCATCGCGCTCGCTCTTATGCATCATGACGGACGCCCATGACTCAAGAACGCAATCACCGCGCCCGGAGACGCCGGAGCCGTCGTCGATACAAGGGCGCAGAAATGCGGGGGTGCATCTGCTGGACGAAGACGGTGGCATCTCAAATCAGGTGCGGATGAAGGCCAGTTAACTCTCGGTAGCTTGACCAAGAGTATGAATTCTCAGCTGGAACGTTGCTTGAAACATATTTTTGCAAAGTACTGCCATCCGCCTCCCGCCACGCCGTCGCAAAGTGGAGATGCGCTCTTGGAGCCGCCACCGAATGCGTTTCTTTCTCCGGAAGGGCTGGATTGCTGGGTTCAGGACACGAATGGGGCGCCGTTTACTCAAGAGACGAAAGACGAGCTGATTGAGTTCTTGGACATGAACGACGAGGGGGAACTGACGTCGGTGGCCAACATTTTTATCACTTTAAACCTGACGGGGCCCTGCAGGTTTAAAGGGTTCCTGCAAATCTACCAACTGCAGACGGAAAACGACGAAGAAGAGACGTGGCGAGATCTGGTGAATGATCTATATGGCGTGGATGGACGGTGTAGACTGACGACCTTTCCTCTAGTCGTCTCATGGATTTGATCGGACGCTGAACCTGGTGGCGACTCGGTGTGAGGAGGAGATGGGATTAGAATAGCTGATTACTGTACTTACCACGTGGGAAGCGCATGTCCGTTATTTGAACGTCCACGGTCGTGCGACGTCCTCATCGTCGTCCCCGTCATGAAGGCCTTCCTACACCGCCTCCACATCGGCGGAGGCCCCTCTAAGGACAAGGAAAAGGAAAAGGAAAAGGAAAAGGAAAAGGACCGCGACCACCTCAAAGAAAAGTTTCCGCCCCTCCGCCAATGGCCGCCCCACCAACAGCGCTCCAACCCAGACCTCAAGCCCCTCCCGGAAATCACCCCGTCAGACCGCCCCATCCACGACTCATCACCGCCCAAGTCCTCCCCAGACAATCCCCGTCCCCCCAGCGACCCCGATCCCCAGCCAGAAATCGATGCTACCCCACCCAAGCCACCACCGCCCGACGTCCACAAAAAAGTCGCCTTTATATCCCCTCCACCCACCCCCGCGCCCGTCGAGCGCCCGTCGCCCGACCTATCTCCGCCTCTGCCAGCCCCACCTTCCGCTCCGCTCAAGACCACCGTTTCCCGCTTCCAGGCCACTCATGCCAAGGAACCCCGCGCCTCCGTCTCGACCGCCGCCTCGTCTTCCAGAACCGACATTACAACCCCCAAGGCCGCCGTCAGGGCCACCTCCACTCGTCCCACTTCTCCCTATCTAGACCGACAAGCGGGCACCGCTTCCGCTTCTTCCTTGCGCTCAGGAACCCCCTACTCGCAAATGTCCAGCAGCGGTAGCCGAATCCTCGCGGCCACCTCCTGGAGTGAAGTCACCGAAGAAGACCTCGTCTCCAACCTCGGTTCCCGCGAACGTACCCGCCAAGAGGTTCTGTTTGAAATCATTTCCAGCGAAGAAAGGTAAATCATCGTGCCTCGCCGTCATTCTTCTGGTTAACCGACTTTCCAGATATGTTCAGGAGCTAATCAAGATGAAAGACACGTTTATCGACCCTCTCTTACATCCCTTCTCGACCTCTACCGCCACAGCCTCTTCTACCCCACACGTAGATTATGATTATTATCATGCAGAATTTCCCACAGAGCAGGGTGACCCCGACCACCTACCTCCCATCGCAGCTCGTTTCATGTCTCCGACCCCCAACATCGACGGCGAATCCCTGGAAACAGATGAGGACCACGATGTCGACGATCGACCTCCAACGGCACACGGCACTCAAAATACAGCCTCTAAACTCGACCATCCGAGGTCCCCTTATCATGCCACGCGCAGCAGGACAAATGGCCGATCAAATGGCGCTGTTTCCGTGCCCTTCCCATCTCGATCCCATATGTCCTTGCCGCCTACCCCCAGAGCTCAAATGTCCGCATCAGCACATTCACTCGGTCGACAGTCCACCATTGTCGAGGAAGGACGCGAAAGAAAACTCAGCCAAGGTGAGAAGGCAGGTGCCTGGCGAAAGTTCAAGAAAAGTCAGCCTTCGCCGCCTGTCACCATCTTTGGTGATCACCTTGCTCCACACCAGCTTCCTGAAGATCTACGCATATGCCTGGAAGTCGTGGACTCTGGCGTTCTGGATGGGCACAAGAGACTTTCAGACGCGTTGAGGAAGCGGCATGACGACCAATTTCCCCTCGTTCGTTCTCTCGCTGACGTCTTTGTTGCAAATGTCAGTCAACCCGCAACGCATCCTCCATTCCAGATTGACATTTTACTTCTAGTCTGATATCTTCCATGGGTATGCTACCTATGTGCTTCATCTGGAGAGAGCATTAGAGCAGGCTGATGCCGCTCTGAGTAACGTCTCGACAAAGAAACCCAAGAAGCAGGACGCGGGCGAATGGCAGAAAGTCTGCAAGTTTCTTCAAAAGTTGGAAGAAGATGCTTGCGACAAGGGAGAAACAGGACTGGCCATCACACTTTCGAAACCGTTCCAACGTCTCCTCAAGTACCCCCTTCTCTTCCAGAACCTTCTTTTCCACACCGACCCCAGCACCTTTGAATACGAAAGTACACTGCAAATGGTTGCGGAAGTCGAGACAATAGTGCGAAGCATAGAAGATGAAAAGATCCAGAAAGAGGAACGGGACAAGACCCGTGACGTATTCGCCCGTATCGAAGGGCTCGACAAAGTCAAGCAATTGGCACTTCCCAAGCCTTCCCGTATCCTTATGGAAGAGCGGCCATGCGCACCACAGATCGTGAATCCCCCCCTCAAAGGGTCGTCTTCACCACCTGTCTCGAAAGGCATCAGAGGCAAACCATCGTTCAAACGCCTGAGCGATGTCCTCGGTAATAATGGAATAGGAGGGAAAAAAGATCTGTGGTTTGTGGTATTCAATGATGTTATGTTACAGTGCCAAAGGACGGGGACGACATCTCTACCTCTCGTCTCTGTCACCACCTCTCGAACGAATTCGCTCCCTGAGCTGCAGGGAAAAGCAAAATATGCTACGACTGGTCGTCGAAATGTCCAGACCAAACCTCGAAACCTGTACAAGTTCATCAAGGTCAAGCGAGACTTGAATTTGTCCATTGTCCTCTGGCTCATTTGATGGTCGAACAGATCGAGGCCTGGCTAATTGGAGATGTTATGCAACCCACAGAAGGGGTCGTTTCAATGGAAGAGTAAGCCATCGCCTTCTAGCGGACCTATTTACCCATCTCTACTTGCAGCGTCGTGCGATCCCGTGCCCAAGCCCATGCACAGCCCAAGATGGTGCCACTACCTGACGAGGACCAAGACACCGATGATTCCGACGACTCGGACAAGAAGAGCAAGATGAGTTTTTCGTACTGGGGTGCCGACAAAGTCACGGTTCAACGGCCGGTCGTGAAGGGCCGAGTCACACCCAATGCCCGCAGAGGTGCCATCACGACATCTTATGGTCGAGAATCTTCAGCAAACGCCAAGTTTGGGACACGGCTGGTCTCGGACGGCAGCTCTCACCCTCGACCGGTCAGTCGGCGGGCTCAAGCTACGACTCCGACTCCGCGGCGCCCCGCACATACGGACGACAGTCCGAATTTTGCGAAAGCAACGATAACCAGACCTGCCTGGGGAGCAGGCGCAGGGTCACCCGTGCCTCTCGCGGTGGCAAAACGCTCCCGAAACACATCGCAGACTGGTACACCCACCAAGGTGACCGTACCACCGCAAAAATCAGTTGCTTCTCCCGCTCCCTCGGAGGATTCTGGGGTAGGCCTTTATCGCCAGATGCTCGCAAATGATCCATCTCTGAATGATTGAAGTGTTAGACACGTGGTGTTTTCCTGCTTTGCTCCTTCTCTCTGACGTACTTATATCCTTCCCATAATGCAATATTCCCATCAATCCTCATCGATTCCCTTCAGGTGGCATTCTCACTCGTTCATTTCTTGCTTCCAGTTACACTCGTTATACCTTTACATAAATACTATGACATTTTCATTGTTGCACGACACATTCCTTGATAACAAAGCAAGCATATAGTTGATATACCAATTACGCATAAAACTTTCCCTTTCGTCATGTACGTTCTTATTCTGCGCTGTACGCCGCCTGGTGAATGCTGACACTCCTTCCGCTTGGATCTGCTGAGCATCCCCAATCGCCACGGGGGATCCAGCTGTCGGGCTGGGAGTAAGCTGGAATCTCTCGCAGAGAGGTGAAGAAGCCATACCGTACAGCTGTCTTGGCCGCCGCTTCCGATGGAAACATACCTGGGAAGTAAAAAACATGAGTCACGGTAAGATATTTATGACCAGATCCACTTACTATCGAAAAGGTCCCGGATATAATATCCTTCTTTGGTGTCTGGTGTTCCTTCGGCCCAACGTGCTTCCCTTTTGGCAAAGGCTTCATCCGAGACAGCTTCTTCGGCATGCCCCTTAATCCTGTAGTTAAATTACTCAGGGTCTGCGCATCACGGATGAAAGGATCCATATGTACCCGTCAATCCAAGAGTAGCCCACACCATCCGAAAATTGTTCTTTCTGTCGCCAGAGGATGGAGCGCGGCAGGTAGGGCTTTAGAAGCAACTTGTTCAAACCAGCCAAGGAAAAAAGTGTGATAGGCTCCGCATACCTTTCCCCCTGGCGAGCAATCGAAGGCTTTGCGAAGAATGTACTGTAGGTAGAAATTAGCGTCTGAAGGTTCTGGAATCATATTTATTTTGCCTGACCTTCTCCATTCTAGGGCAACCATCTTCATCCACTTCTTGGCTCGCCCCTTTGCTGAACGTCTTCTCAGTTGCATCGATATTCATAGCGACATCCAAAAAGGCCTTGTCGAGGAAAGGGACACGAGCTTCCAAACCCCAAGCCATCGTAGATCTGTTCAAGTCTGGTTATGTGGAAAATATTAGCTGGGAGATACAACAAACTTGTTAGCCCGGAGGCAATCCGATGTGTGGAGATTCTTGACGCGCTTGACACATTCCTGTTGGAATGATATTCTGTCAGGCGCCGCGTGGAAATACAGATATCCTTAGAAAGAATCAGCGCTTAGCGGATCTGCACTCGCGAAAGCAAGTCTCTTACCGCCAAAGATCTCATCGCTTCCTTCACCGCTGAGCACCATCTTGACACCCATAGCTTTTATCTTCCGGCTGAGGAGATACATCGGGGTGCTGGCGCGAACGGTAGTAACATCGTACGTTTCCAGATGCTGGATAACTTCCGGAATCGCATCTAAGCCTTCCTGCACAGTGAAGACGTATTCGTGATGTGCCGTTCCAAGATAATTGGCGGCTTTCCTGGCCGCCAGAAGATCAGGGGAATTCTCTAGACCGATCGAGAACGAATGGAGCTGGGGCCAAGCGGCGAGGGTTGCTGCATGGATTTAATAGCTGCTCTCAAGTGAGAGGCGAATGTTTGTCTCACCTTGGTCATCTACAGACCCAAATTTCGTCGGAGTTGGAGGTCCGCTGGGGAATTTCCTGTGCTTAAGGTCATACTGCGCCTGAGAAACCTTTTCTGTTTCTCTCGATGCAATGGCAGCAATCAAACTGCTGTCTAGACCGCCACTGAGAAGGACACCATATGGAACTTCTGACATCAATCTCTTGCGTACCGAAGCCTCAAGGGCCTCGCGAAGAAGGGTGAGATCTACACGATTGGTGGCAGTGAAACCATTGGGTCCGTCCTCGTCACCATTCCACCAGGAAGGCTGATAATATCTGGTCGTCGACTGGTCACGACTATCATAGATATGTCCAGGTGGGAAGGAGATAATCTTGTCACAATCGTCGACCAGGGCTTTCAGTTCGGACGCAAAAAAGACAGCGCCAGGACGTCTGGAACTCCAGCCTTGATACAATGTTGTGATGCCGATGGGATCCCGCGCAGCGATGATTCGCGCGGGGGAGACAGACTCGTCCAGCAGGACGAAGGAAAACATTCCATCCAAGTGGGTGCATAATTCCTTATCGTACTTCATATACTTTCCAGGATGGACGATGAGTTGATAGTTTCTTATACATCTAAGGGACATACCAGTGGGATGATAATTTCACAATCGGAATGGGTCTTGAATCTTACGCCGGGTCCGACGGATGCTCGGAGAGAGATGTGATTGTAGATCTCGCCGTTGACACTAAGAATTATCTTTCCGTCTTCGCTTGACAAAGGCTGAGCGCCAGTGTCTGAGCAGTCATGTTAAAAATTTTCCTGATGAGGGTGAGAGCGACTGACCGACTCCTACGATAGCAAGTCGCTCATGGACAAGGATTGTATTCTTGCCCACGAAGCAACCAGACCAGTCTGGACCTCGGTGTCGAAGTCTCTTGGAGAGAGCGATAAAATGGGCCCTAACGCTGGAGGGTTTCTCTATACCGTGGACTGCGAGGATTCCACACATCTTGGTTCTGGGAGAGAGGCAAGGCGGAAGGATCTCATTGAATTGCACATTGAAATGGATTATATGCGGTTGTTTTTTTGGATCCGGACTCCTGACTCCGCTGAAGATGATAAGATCAAGTCTACAGAGTTGTTCCAGTCAGGTACGACCGCATTGCAGTCGATACGGACTGTGGCCCAGCGACGGGCTGTACGACTGACTGGCTGGAGAGAGAAAGTGATGACACATATCGGATCAGTCATCGCCAGCCAAGTTTTCAAGTGCCGATGGCTTACGTGATAACTCTGTCTCTTTACACTGACCAATGGCCGATTCAACACCCCAACGGCGGCGGCGAGGAGGGCCCTCGATCGAGATTGTGGATGCCAAGGTGGCCGTGGATCTGGCCACCGCGCAAACATATTCAGAAAATGTGTTCCTGTTCGTACCGAACCTGATTGGTGCGCAAGTCTGTGACGAATTCCAAAGTGACTACTGACCTTGTTCGTAGGATACACACGCGTCATTCTGGCGGGGCTGTCACTCCATTTCATGAGCTATCATCCAAAGTATTGCACAATTGCGTATGTGGTTTCGTGTCTTCTGGACGCTGTGGATGGACAAGCGGCCCGTGCGTTGAACCAAACATCGAAATTCGGGGCGGTGCTGGACATGGTTACTGATCGGTGTGTATTTTGCCATGAGCATGTGTGGGGTTCTGAAAGGGTGCGGTAGATGCACGACGTCTTGCCTGCTGTGCTATCTCGCATCGGCGTACCCCGACTTTGCAATTCTGTTCCAGTTTCTTATCGCACTGGATTTTAGCAGTCATTATATGCACATGTACAGGTGAGTATACGTCCATGGGTGGGTGAAAGACGCTGTTAATCGGAATCTCAGCTCGCTAGTGACGGGATCTCGGAGCCACAAGCTCGTGACGAGCGACGTGAGCCGGATTCTATGGCTATACTACAACGATTCAGTGAGGGTGACCAAATGCTTTCAGGGGGACAGCAATTGACTAGGACCTTTAGCGAACACTGTTCTTGGTGTGTGCGGGGAACGAGTTGTTTTACGTGGCGTTGTACCTGATGAAATGGGTAACGGAGCCGATGGGGCTGGGGGGTGTGATGGCAGGGATGACATATGCGCAGGCGTTGGCGGTGCTGAGCTGCCCTGTGTGGTTTTTGAAGAACGTGATCAACTTTGTGCAGCTGTGGAAGGCGTCGAAGATTCTCGTGGGGGTCGATTTGGCCGAACGCGAAAAGGCGCGGCGGGGGTAGCACTAAGTATTAATAATAGACTTTGTCACGTGCCCTCGACGCTTTTGACTATGCACCGCCAGGCCCTGAGGCTGCGAGTGCGCGTCCGCCCCGTCGTCCACCGGAGACGGTACACCACCGCCCCTCCCCCGCCAGACGATCCTCCCCAGCCAAGGATCCGTCGCACCCGCAGCCCCGCCTCCTCAACAAAGGACTCCGAGCCCGTCCTCCTCCCCGACGCACTCGACGTCCTCTCCTCACACCATCCCCCGCCCCCCGACGACCACCTCCCGCCCCCCGAAATCTTCCAGGATGCCCTCAACAATCTCTTAATCTCCCTCCACCCCCAAACCCAGCATCGCGCCACCTTTCCTTCCCCACTAGGGCCCCCGACCGAACCCACTCTTGCCCTCTACTGTCCCCTGGAAGGTGGGGACTACATCATCGATGCTACCGTCCAAGAGCTTGCTCGCCAAACCCGCGCCGAAGTCCTTGTCCTCGATGCTGCCCACCTTGCCGCTGGCGAATGGGGCCATTTTGGACCCGGTGTGTTTCTACAAAGCTCCCTGTCCTCGCCTTCCGATGACCTCCCTTAACCCCACAGCTGCCAACTCCCTGTCCCTACCCAGAAATCCATTGCACTTCCCCTCGGCCGTCATCCCCCCCTCACCTCCCAACTCCCATCCCGAGGAGGAGGAGGATTTCGACATGCCGTTCCCCATGGCTCGTAAGATGACGTTCACAGTCATTCCACAGCCTCTTTTGCATGCACGCACGATCCTTTCTTCTCCTTCTCGAAGGGATGATCCCCCAAGCAAAATCAAAGTCTTCTTTGACACTCTTGTCAACTTGCCATCGGACCCCACCTCATCCAATGGTCGTCCGCGTCTCATCTATGTTCGCGACTTTCCCACTCTAGCCCCTTCATCCTCCCTCTGGTACCCGCCCCTTCTCTCTGCCGTCCGAGAGCGTCGCCGAGGTCCCATCTCTCGACCCTCCTCACCGGTCTCCAATCCCATGACAATTATCTTTGGCATCACCCCTCCTTTGGTCCCCCAAAATCCTCAAAGCTCGTTCCCCGCCACCAGCATTCTCAACTTGCTCGCTCATCGATCCTCTACTCCTTACCTTCCCATAGAATCAAAACCTGGTAAACCAGCAGATTGGTGTGAGGACGAAGCAGCCGAAACGGCTCGAGAAAAACGACTCCGCGACAGACTCCGGAAATGGGACAAGGGGGAAGCCCTCATTCTTGAAGAGCTGCCAAAACTCTCCGCTGCCCATGAAGGGGGGGCCGGTGACAATGACAGACCGGATATCATCCTCGTTGGCCCTCCTGGTCTCTCCCCAATCCCGGGTATGGGCCCATCCGCACCTGGACATCCGTCCTCTCCGGCCGACGTTTCCTTCTTTAGGACATCCATTCTTGTTCCTAGAACACGGTCCATTCCCAAAGAACGAGAAGTTCGTGTCGCTCGAAGAAGGGAAATAAATGAATTGACAATGCGGATGGGCATTGGTGCTGCAGGTGGCGTCCTGGAGCAGGAAAATGCTGTAGCGGCTCTGTTGGATGTTCCTAGTACAACAGAGGACGCTGAGAACAAGCCCTCTTCTCAAACTGCTGTGCCCTCCATGTGGGAGGAATGGGGCAACAAAATTGAAACATGGACTAACGTTCGCCGAATTGCTGATCATGCCATAGGCAAAACCTTGGCCGTCGAAAGATCCTCCGACAAGGTCGAGGAAGAAGAAAAAGTCACCCTTGATTCCACGACCGTCCCATGGTCTACTGTGCACAATGCATGGCATATCCATCGATCGTGTAAAGACTTTCGGACATCTTGGTTAAGAGACACATTTTCCGTCCAACCCATCCGAGAACAGGAGGAAGTTGATGAACAGAGCCAGGACCAGACAGATCAAGTCGTAGAGAGGATCAAGAATGACCAAGATCTCGATCACCATGAACAAAGGCTTTTGTCGTGCATCATCGACGCTGGTGCAGTTGATTTCGCCATCTTCGCATTTTTTTGCCTCTCACAGTTCCCCCCTCTCTAGCTTCAATGCCGACGTCCTTTGATCAGGTGCATTTACCCCCTCACACAATCGATTCTGTCCGTACAATCGTGTCTTTGCCTTTGCTTCACCCGCGTGCATTCCAACAAGGAATCCTCCGAGACCATGCCATGACCGGTTGCCTCTTGTTTGGTCCTCCAGGAACAGGAAAAACTCTAGTCGTGCGCGCGCTTGCCAAAGAGGCGGGCTGTCGAATGTTGACGGTATCACCTTCAGATGTCATGGACATGGTGAACTGCATCCATCTTTAAATTATCATTCACAACTAACTACGGGCATCTAGTATGTGGGTGAAGGGGAGAAGCTCGTCAAAGCCGTTTTTTCACTGGCACGCAAACTGTCCCCCTGCGTTGTGTTCCTCGACGAGATTGATGCCCTGTTTGGTGCCCGTATGTCGGCGCGCGAGAGCGGAGGTGCTTTTGCTCACCGAGGTGTCATCACTGAATTCATGCAAGAAATGGATGGACTCAAGTCTTCGAAAGAAGACCGTGTCATTATGATCGGTGCAACGAACCGGCCGTTTGATCTGGATGATGCTGTTCTTCGCCGGCTTCCAAGGCGACTCTTGGTCGACCTCCCGGGTGAGAAAGAGCGCACTGGTAGGTCACTTGGATCTCCTCTTTTCCCCATTGCCTGACCAATGCCATAGAAATCCTCAAGATACTTCTGCGCAATGAGAACCTTGCTCCGGACGTAGACATTGGGGTGTTGGCAAAGCAAACTGAGAGTTTTTCGGGTTCCGACCTCAAACGTGAGTACTTGATATCTTTTCCCGAGCATCTTTGGTGACTTTGATTCAACAGATCTTTGTGTTTCGGCTGCTTTGGATGCTGTCAAAGAGCACGTTCATCTCCCCTGGTCGACTTCACCGTCACCCCCTGGAGCTTCAGTTTTGCCTGATGCTTCGCAAGCGCCGCTGGCCCACGAGGATTCACCACCCACTGATACGTCTACACCTCCTATCTCGGACGAGCCTCCGAGTGAACCAGACGTCCGCGTCCTCCAGCTGCACAACTTTTCCAAGGCGCTCAAGGAAATCACACCTTCCTCGTCCGAATCTCTTGGCACTCTGGCAGACCTGCGGAAATGGAATGATGAGTTTGGTGAAGGAAGGAGACATCGGAGACGTCAACAATTCTGGGGCAAAGGCAGATTCGGTTTCACTGACAAACAAAATCAGGAAGGAGATAATGCCAAAGTCCTCGAATCTGAGCAGCGTGCAGGATAATTAGATGAGGGTCATGTGTAGTAATGATTACGGTCCTTTAATGTCTAACCTTAACATTCTACGAACATACGCTAGGGATCCTGATGGCTTGCCAAGTTCCATTCTTTTCAGCCAGTCTGCAGCCACGCTCACCATATGCGATGCTTATCCCAAATCCATCTTCCATTTCCTCATACTTCCCCGCATCACATCCGCTTCTGAAGAACCTCGGCTGGATAGTCTGAAAACGCTCCTCCAGGGCGACAAAACGCAGGCAAAGGCGGTGATAGATGCTCTCAATGACGAGGCCAACAATCTGCGCAAAGAGATCGAGGACGAGATGGTCAAGCGATATGGATTCAAGTGGGGCATATGGGTCGGCTTCCACGCGGTACCTTCGATGCAGTGAGTAAAAAACACCCAAGGATGCCGTGTCTGCGAGTCATCCTGTATAACACCAGTCATCTTCATCTGCACGTCCTTTCCGCCGACTTGTGTTCCGAAAAGATGAAGAAGAAGCAGCACTACAACTCGTTTCACCCAAAGCTCGGGTTCTTTCTCGACATCAACGATGTTTTATCCTGGTTCGACGCCGATGAATCGTACTTTACATCCGTGAGTCCATGGCATGACCGATTTCTCTTATCAGGGCGTCAAGAACAATTATCCCTAGATGGCGAAACTGGAGCCAAAGGCGCATGAGCAACTGCTCAAAGAGTGCCTTGTTTGCTGGCAATGCGACCTGGAAATGAAGAATATTCCAACACTGAAGATTCATCTTCAGGAGGAATGGGACAGCCTCGCGAGGAGAGAAAAAGCCAGACTGGAGAGAAGGAGAAAGCTCAAGGAAGCGAAGAAGCCATGAGTCTTTTGAAAGTTCGAGTGATCACGATACACATTATTATACACGTTCATCGGGTACTCGTACATTCCAACGTCGAATTTAGGAACGATTGTCTCCTTTACGCCGTAGTCTGGAGTTTCGCAGCACGAGACCGTTCAGTTGCCAACCGGATGGCCCAGGTGAACTCATACGTCCTGACAGCATCTGTCATAATAAAGCCCGTTAAATCTCAACCATTCACAGACCAAACTGCTGCTGACCCTCATACGTGCTGAAAATTTGTGCCGCATCTGGATCTTCCTCAATGTCCTCGATAATATCGATAAGGTTCGAGATCTCGGAGAAGAAAGGGTCATCGTCAGGGAAGTTTATCATCTGCTCCATGTCGTCGCCGGGTCTTCGCACATAAAGGACAGGCTGCACATATGGGTTGACCAGCCTGTCAAAGGAGTGGGATTAAAAGGGTGGTCACTAGAAAAAGACAATCATTACTTGAGAGAATACCCATCGGCATACACTTCCAGTTCACAACTGTAGTTTGACCCTTGAAGGGCGACGATGTGATTGAAGCTACCGACAGCACCACTTTGGTATTTCCTTGTTGATACCCGTCAGGTCCGAAATCTAGAATGCACAAGGTGGCGAATACTTACCAGGTGGCAGTGGTGACTCGAGGAATCCTGTCCTCGGGGAGGATCTTGGATTCGTCAATGGCGAGCTTGGAGAGGTGTCCGGCATTCTCATACCACTCTAGCGAGTGAGCGGACACGGAAGAGATATCCACCTCTCCACCAAAATAGCGAGAAAGATCGCAAAAGTGAGTGCCTTGTTCAATGACGGGGCCAGCACTGGCGGGAGGAGGTCAAGGGTCACGAAGACTCTGAAGAGCGTCCAAAATCTGACCTCTTGGACTTGTCCCACCAGTCGGGCTTGGCAATGGCCTCGTAGGCACAGGCATAACGTGCGATGGTAGCCATGACGGTGAGGTTATTTTCCTCGATGATCTTCTTCATCATCTGGACGGCTTTGAGGTAACGGAGCATGTAGCTACGAGAGCATGAGGGGAAATGATCATTTATAGACAGAGACAGCGGTACCCAACAGAACAGATCGTCTTGGAATCGCTGATGCTTTTCGCAATGGCGAAACCTTGGTCGATCTCGTCATGAGGTCCTGTTGCAATGGGCTTCTCGATGAACAAGGCTACATTGGGGAAATGCTTGAGGACCTGGATCTCGATATCGCGGCCGGGCTCGAGTGAGCCACGGAACCTGGGAGGACTGCCGATGACGATGACACGAGGGCGATCCTTGGGGGACATGTTCTTGACATAGTCGTCGAGAGATTTGTAGATACGGGTATCTCGGTAGGTAGAGACGACGAAAGAGTCGCATTTCTTCTGGAGAACGGCGGTGGCGCGCTCCACAGCGGGATCAATGATCGCGACTACTTTGAGCCGAGGGCCAAGTTTGCTGTAAGCAGAGAGAGGGTGAGATCAGGAAGGAGGGGGGGGGGATAATAACTGACTGTTCGAAGCGGAAGGAGTGGTTCCAGGGCCCTTCGTCGGACCCAAACATGATGTTACCAGCACCGATGAAGACGACATTGAAATCGTCGGACCCGCCGACGTGGGTCACCCTGCGTGGAGTGTGAGGATGTGAACCGGACGGGGATTAGAGGGAACTGAACTTGTCCATGGGGATAAGGCGGGATGGGTCGATGGACGGGCGGCGTGAGGAGAGACGACGAGCAGAGGGGCGGCGGCTGGACATGATGAGAGAGAGCAGGCGTTGTTTGTTACATACAGTTACTATCTAGCGCCCCAACAGCTCCTCCCGTCGTCGCTCCGCAGCCGCAAGTCTATCGCTCATCGCCTTCAGCTCGGCCTTCAGCTTTTCGTTCTCCTCAGACAGCTTCAGCACGTTCGACGCCCGCTTCTGCACCTTTTCCATCCTGTCCACGCTGCGTCAGGGACATACCGACCAGCGCAAGTCCACTCACTCAGGGGTCGGCGGGCCAAAAATCGACGACAGCTCGAGCCCAAATTCTGCTTTGGGTATCTCTGGGAGGGGCGGCAGAGGCGGTGAGGCGGTCTCGCCGTCGATCGGCTTGGAGTTGGTGCTGTTGACGACGGTGTGGATCAGTGCTTACATACATAGGGTAGACGAGAGGCGTACCGATCCTCAACTTGGACGTCGCCACGGGCAGTAACAGCGCTGTCGGTAGATTTCATGGTGGTGGTAAGCAAGTCGGATTCCATCATGATGGCCAGCACGTTCCATACATATACTGCCTGTGCCATCCTCCTCTTCTCCACCGCATATCTCGTCCTCGCAACCTACGCCCTCCTTCTCACACCATTTCTCCCTCCCTCCCGCATACCTGTACGTCCATTCTTCCCCCACTCTCCCATGCACCTGATCAGATACCATCCAGCTTCTCGACGCCCTCGCCAACGATTCCCACTACAAATATTTCTCAGTCCTGGTCATCCCTGCAACAGTTTACTTCATCATTGCCAACTGGGTTGGATGGCAGTACTATCGTAACTCCTAAACTACAACACCCCAATAGATACCACATAAATTAATCATTAATCCCATCTCATCACAATGGTTCCCTCATCGACGGCGGCCCCGATTTTCGTTGGACTTCCCGTAGTTCACGCCACAGACGACCCCTCCCTCCTTCCCCGCTACCCGTCGAAAGTGCTGATCCAAATGCTGAACGTGTCGGACTAGCCGTCCTCCGTCCAACAAATGATGACCGAGACCTCGCAGGGCTCACTTCACGTCTTCCACCACTCGTCGAGGCAACCGATCCAGGACTTGGGCTGGGTCTTCTCGGAAGCCTGACAGCGCTTGTTCGTCCCCCCATTGGTCCTGTCTCACCATCTTTGTTGTCCGCTGGTTTCGGGAGGGATGGCCACACCGGCCGCGCTGCAGCTGCAGCTGGGCGCAGCTGACGGGGGACAGCAGGAGGGAGTCGCAGGTACCGTGCACGACTGTATATCGGTCGGTCAGATTGTCCGCCCGCAATTGCCTCAAAACGACTTACGCTACAGCCTTGAGAGCCCTTTTAGTCCGAAGGGATTGCAACCATTTTTCCATAAATTTCGCTGCCATATCGTTCGTAAAAAGAAAGAATCCGAGGGGCGAAAACTGACTGTAGACGGCCTCCCTGTCCATTTCTCGAGCTTGCTTTGCTTGTAAAGCCTTCGGCATTCCTCTTCTCCAAACTTGAAAGTATTTAAATCGGATATTCGTGGTATAAAATCGTATAGCTGGCAGAGACTGAAAATGAAATGAGCGAAATCAAGACGCAGGAGATCTACCAAATTACCTTTGTCCTCGAGTGCCATATGCCAAACGCACGGAACAACAGATTTTTTCGGCTTTGTAGTATAGCGTTGCGCTCCTGATGCTATGCTGAGCCCCATATCATTCAGAACCGCAATACAAACTTACCATCGGCCTCAATTTTTCATCAATGAAACGATCTCGCCACCTGTCCCAGGCAATGGTCATCTTTGATAACTTCATTTTCTCCTCCCTTTCCTTGAGTGCGACACGCCGGCGCCGGGTAGTTGACGCAAGTGATAACCAGCGATGGAACATGCGACGCATAGTTTCTATGTAGAGACATCAGCGAATCCGTAACTCTGTCTTGACCCCAAGACGCACCTTCACGTTTCACGTATCGATAGCTTTCCATAAGGCTGAGTTCTTCAACGTGGCGAGCGCGAAGCTCTTTCCACTTTTTGAAGGCAAGGCTGCTATCGTTGAGCATGGACTTCCCCCAGAGCGTCGTACACACACCTTAGTCGCTTATGATCATAGCGCTGTGCAACTTCCAGCTCTCGAAGCTTGGTTTCAATAACACGGTTAGTCCAGATGGCCAACCCATGTCTCAATATCCGCTGCAGAAATGTCAAATCCACGTTCTACGCTAATAGCGTCATCAAGTCGAACCTTTTTGGTGTGGTCCTTGATTGTCTGTTCCGCTATTCTGCGCCTTTTCTCTTCACGAGCCCGACGCAACCAGACTTTAATGCAAAGTCAATTGGGCGGGGGGACAAAGATCATGGAAATTTATTACCATGAAAGTGCTTCTCAAGCCACAGTCGCTCAACGTCCCTGACACGTTTGGCCATGGCCTTGGCCTTCATCATACTCACCCAGGTCTTCCAAGCACGACGAATTGCAAAGATTCTATCCACCCTCTTGGCCATCTTAGCCAGCTTGAGTTTCTCGCGGAGCTGGATCCGCCACAACAGGACTATCTTGTCTTGGAGTTGAGAGGCGTTGTACTGCACCGCAAAAGAATGTGCATTTCGGTGTGTGGTGTACGCAGCATACCAATGTCGAAAGGACGATGCTGCTAGGGTTGCATTCCCTCGAAACGAGAAAGCCAGGGCCAGGGCTGATTGCCTCAATAAGCGTCACAGGCCAACCAGTAAAATAGGAATTGAAAACTCACTCTCATCCTCTTTTCGTCGTTGGACACGACCCTTCCAAATGGTGCAAGAAGTCTTCAACAGCCTTGTAGCTTTAACGCGCTCAAGAAGTTTCCCTCGTTCGCGGGCCTTCCATACTCGAGCGACAGCACGAAGCAAGACAGAATCTTGTCGAGCGATGTGTTTGGCAGCGCGTCTCTCCATATTCTGCAAGTGTTGTATCACAAAATAAGAAAAGATGGTTTTACTTTGATAACAGATGGCGAATGAGCACGCACTCGTATCCGGTCGCGAGCAGTCTTCCAAGATCGGATGGATGATTTTAGTAAAAGGAAATGATGGAATTGTTTTGCACGTCTGTAATCTTGCCTTCATCCCAAAAAAAAATGTCAACACAACATTCCAGAATATTGAATAGAAATTCAGTCTCACAGCTTTTTACGCCAAGCAGTCAAAGTTCCTCCCATTAACCTCAACTCGATCCTCTCAGTCAATACCCGCTCTCGATCCCTGATCTCATTTCCATTTCGCCATAAATGCCAACATCGCTTCGCTGCATCCTGCGTAGTAGCGTCAAAAAAGTTGTCCGCAATGATCTCATTTTCAATGATCCTGGACAACTGTTTTTTCCATTGCACGTAGTAGCGGAATCGCAACTGCTTCGTATATTGTTGACCGGCGACGTGCGAACGATGGGATTGAAGCCATGTAGCCCATGCGTCTTTGAGGAGTTTCGATTCTCGTTTTGTCTTGATGATTTTCATCTTGGAACGCATCATTTCGCGCCACTTCATCTGCTCCTTCTCTTTCAATCGAACTTTCCAAACATCGAGAGCCATCCTCAGACAGCGAGTGTTTGACAAAACAGTCACCCGTTGATAAAGGGTATTGCGAGTCACCGTCATGGCCCGCCATCGTTGAAGGCTTTGACGAAGCAACAAGTTGTCACGAGCTTCGCCAATTTGTCGATGGGTCATCTATGCAGGAGTCAGTATCTATTGACGACGAACATTTGAACTACACACGATAATCCAGTGAAAGCCTTCTTTCCATAGATTCCAACATCGTTCCTGCAAACGATCAGCTCGAAACTGGTCTGCATCAACCTCATCCCGCTGAATCTTAATTTTCTTCCATGCGTCATCCTCATTGAGGATAGTACCTCGATTTTCTCTAGCCTTTGCAACAACCTTCCGCGCCTCCACAGAGGTGACGGTTGTGGCCAACAGACTTGAGGCCTTCGAAGTCGACGCGAGCGCTAACATTGCGGTGCTCCTACTGTTCCGCGTTGTTGTGTGATAGGAGGGAGGGGTCGCGGTGAGAACGCGTTCCGAGTCGTCCGAAAGTTGTGATTCCTCCGTGTTGCACCTCTGCCATCTAAAATGAGCGGCAGTGCTGACGTTGCGTACGGGAGGTGAGGATATATGCAGGGCGTGATCGGAGAAAGACGGCGATCCCCAAGAGTTTTGGATTCCTGCTAGACTCTCAGGAGGGTGGTATGCGAGAGGTGCACGTAAGTCATCTTCGCCAGCCGAAGACGCGTCGCTCTCATTCTCATGGGAATGTAAAGTGAGCGTGTCGTCCAAGGTGGATAGTGGTTTTGGGCGATAAATGACGCGTTTAGACACGTTTTTGCGTCCAATGGCGGGGGCGTCTGTTTTTCGATGGGAATGGTTTTGACTTGCGGAACTGCCCTGATAGTCATATCGGCTTTTGACTATACTCCACTTGTCCCCCCAATTCTTCCCCTTCATCGTTCCCAACTTCAACAACTTTCCATAATAAGTCACTTCATGAGGATCAAGACCGCGTTCGGTGAGAACATCATTATAAGCCTTGAAGACCGTCAGGAAAGTGGTAGCTGATGGACCCGCACGTTCTATGACAGAGTCGATCAGTTCGATTTCTTCTCGAGAAAGGGTCAGGGGTTCGTGTGCTGAAGTCGTTGAAGACCTAGAGATGTCGGCGGAGATTTTGTGCCGAGGAGGGTCGGGTATATTGGTGTGTTTCGGGCGGGGAGATGCACGCGTCGGTCGGAATTGAGACATGAAGAAGACAGGCAACCTCGAAGTGCTTAAAGTCACCAATGGCCTTTCGACGCTGGGTGAAACGACGAGGCCGCATCGTGTCAACGTTGTGCTCAATTGTTCACACAACTATTTACGTTTGCTTGGCTACCTATGTGACACTGACGAAGACATTATAATAATGAGACAACGGGTCAAGGCTGTCGGATTCCGAAAGACTACAGAATAACATCGGAGTAAGGTTTAAATATAGACATACATATCATACATAGTCATAAAATTGGGGAAGGGAAACATACGAGGGTTGTAATCACATAATAACCACAAGGTACAAAAAAAGTTACATAAGACCAAAAACCGACGTCCAGTCGAACCCCTGCTGCAATTGACTCAATGATAATTCCTCTGGAGGTCCCAAAGGAAAACCTTGAGTCACGGTTTTGTGAAAGTGCGCAAGGCTGAGGTCCATTTCCACCCCACATTGCCACATGACGTCCTGCATCTGAGCAGGTAAACCGTCGTCGGATCCTCCTGCCGGGATCACATCGGGCCAAGTGTGCAGGATGGCGTCGCCTTCGGGTGGTGTGGTTGGGTGGTTGTAACTCCAGGGCCCGTATAATGTAGGTTCATTGTATGGCGGCCCGGAATCAGAGCAATTATCACGATGCTTGGCGAGCAGGGACGACAAGAAACGAGAGTAGAGCGCAGGAGTGTGTCGTCCATCCAAAGCCACATCCCTCGATCCCAATACATTGATGAGACCTTCCACGTCTTGAATAATGCCCTCATGAAGGCTCTCGTCTAGGAGAGGAAGGAACTCTGGTCGCAAGAGCTACCACAAACTCTTTTAGAACGGATACTCGATTAAGCTGAAAAAAAACTTACATTGACAAGAAAGGCAGCTGCAAATGAGACGTAAAGGAAGTTCGCCTCTAAGGCGAACCGCAAATTCCCAGTGGGGTATAAACGACCAACCATGATATGTATGACCTCCCGAGCGGCTTCTATGGCCATTGATACAAGCTGGGACCCTCTGGTTAATCCCAGTTTCGCTGCGTGCTGAAAGCCCACAGCAAGGATAACCAAACGCAGATATGACGTTATTCTGCTCGGATATCAATCAATTATGGGAAGAAGAGCTCGTGTACAAAGCACACGCACAGCCGGGTTGTATTTCCTCGATAAGCGCAAATTGGGATTGCTAGGGCACAGTCAATATTGGAAGCAGTTTCACAAGATCCAACAGCTTACGTCGATGTGAGAATTCTTCGGCGTATGCCTCCGACCAACCCGCAAACACCATGGCAAGTTTCTCTTGTGTCTCAAGAACATTAGTCACGATGTCCAGACCCTGAAGTCAGAATAAGCCGAAGAATTGTGGACTGGACATGGTTAGACAGACTGGAAGTAGAGTTTGCGTTTCTCCCCCTATAGTAGACCGCCATTGTGCGACGATTAGGATAATGTGCACATAAGCAGTGAGATGAACGTCGTAAGGTGAGTTCATCGGCGATGATTTGTACCATTGCCTCGAGTGTTTGGCAAGGTAATCATCAAGAGAGAGCATAGGAATCTTCCCAAATTGTATTGCATGCGAACCGTCGACGCAGTAACAATTGAGCCACGTTCTCATCCTGTTCAATTGCTCACGTTCTTCGCAATCGGCTGGGGGTGGTCGATTCAGCTGGAGTTCCAATGCCATGCTGGGTTTAGATGTTAGTTGACAGTGGATCAATTAACTAGAGGTATACCGGATGGCGACCCCCATAAGTAACCAGCTGCGGTCTTGCACCCATTTCTTCTTTGGAACGGGATAAACACCCATGATAAGGTACGCTTGACAGACATCCACACTTTTGGAGCCGTCGAAAAATGCTCTCCTAGCAGCATCTCTGGCAAACTCCATTGCGACAGGATAGAGGCCTGGTTTCTTGGAGTGGTAACGGGATGCAACAGCACAAACTATCATTCCATATGTAGATCTGCGGCAAACATAGTAATGGAGGAACTCACTGACGGTGAACAAGAATGGACTCGTCCAGATGAGTCGCTCCGGCGTATGTAGCTCTGGGTCGAGGATCGAGAAGTATGGCTGGTGCTAAAGATGAAGTCTGACGGAGGGACGGACGATGGTTTTAACGCACATTTATGATCTCAAAGAACCTGTAAACTGTGTCAGTAGACAGAACGGTGAAGGGGTGGGTGGAGCTTACAACGCAAACAGCTCTGTGATATCCCTCGTAGAGAGAGAACAGTGCTTGACGATATCTGGTGGGCATAACTCCCCAACACCTAGAAAGTGGTGTTATATTTCGACTCCTGAGCAACGCCATATCTGCCATCTCACCTGCAGAGAAATGCGAAAAGTTGCAATCTTTGAAATCGTCACATATACCGCAAGAAAAGGACGAAGCGATTCCCCAAACCTAGTTGGATTCCGTCTTTGAGCTGGGTGCGAACCGCCCAAGTTTTAATTCGCTCATTCGCCTTAAGCTTATCATACTGCAGTAAGATAGACTGTATCAGGACGTCTTGATTGTGGGCCCGCTCCTGAAGCTCCTGGTGGGTGCTATGCCGACATGAGAGCCTTGGAATACGATCGAGCTGGTGGAGAACGTACGGGACTGGTTTACGCCTCTTCCTGTTACGAGAAAGACAAGGTTGGTTTCCGATTTGGCATCTTTGGCATATCTCCTCGCCAGGACTGTATTCGCATCTGACCTAGAAACGGAGGTTGTTCAGACATCTGCTGAGTTGTCTTGAGGTTTCAACGCGTACTTTCTGTGATTTGCAATGGACGCAAGCAGGTCTTTGAATAAGTGAGCAACGGCATCTTGACCTCGAGCATAAGGGATTGAACATTCACTTACGGCTTGCTCAAAGTCCGCGACGACTGGGAGAGTTCTGACAGACTGATCCTAGCATTATCCGTAGCGCCGTCATGGTCTTCTGAACGCAAGTTCATCGCTGTCGGCATGTCTTGCGACGATTTTAACCTATCTGATGACGACAATCTCCTGAGGAGCGAGGGAACGTGAACAACATTGACTTACTTCGGAGTACAAGGCTTTTAAGCTGATGATAAGTGCCACCAAAAAGAAGATGGACAACTCCAGCCAGGGACATTGGTGCTTACCCGTGCGGCATTTTGCGTCGGAAGACTTTGTCCTCCACGACCGTGATCTGACAAAGTTGCAAGGCAACAGGAACGAATGACACGTTTTGTCCCTGCAGGGCTTCCACAAACATCATTCTCATGGTGGCACAAAGTAGGACCCCGGATAAGGCCGTTTCCAAGTACATACCCAAAAACCCGCAGAGTTCGGAGGCTGTTTTCGATGTCCAGCCTGAGACATGTAGTTCCCTTGGGTGGTCGAGTGGTTGGCTTGTAGTCTACCAAATCTGATAACACATTCACAGGTTCGGTTTCAACACACATGACAGTCTGGTTGCACAATTTCCTCGGTTCTAGCCTAGAAGCTGTTCAAGAAGCGTGTGAGGAAAGGATTCGGAAAGGATGCATGAGGTACTCCCCGAGTCGGATACACGGTCAAAGCCTAGATTTGCAGCTTTGCTTCGTCTCTCATGGCTTAAAATACAACACCCAGGTCAGTCTCGTTCCCAGCCGTTGTTCCGCATCATCCTGCCACGCGAGCGGGGTTCGAAAACTCACCACAGGATAGCTCTCCCATCAGACACATAGCAGATATCAGCGCGTCAGCGCGGTGCGTATAACGTCTGGGGACGAGACTACACCCAGGTCATCTCAAGTGCTTTTGCTCGTCAGACAAATCCCTGCCCTTAAAGCCAAATTTTCACCTAGGCCGTCGCGGATCCCGACAAAATCGCCCCGAAAATGATACTTTCGGAAACGGCCTCCGAGGGATCCGGGGTCCTCACAGTCACACGTCCATGTAATATATCAACCCAGAGTCCCTGCCAATGTCACCTGAATGCCATGACAGATGCAATAGAAAGGTAGACGAGTTCTCAGCGGAGACACTGCCACCAACATCTCTCGTACGCTTCGCTAAGTTCGCTTTCACCATGTTTCTTCCAACGCCACTGTAATCTGCCGAAATAAGTGATGAAATGGAATATGCTCTATAATGCTATACAATTTACATGCGAAGATCATTACTTTTGCGTTATGTCCGAACGATGAGCATGCAATCAGTCGACTTCCTCCACGCTGGGCCCGTCTTCAGCTCCCGCACCAGGGAAACCACCAGGCGCACCACCAGGGAAACCACCGGGCGCACCACCAGGGAAACCACCAGGCGCACCACCGGGAGCCCCACCTGCGGCGCCGTAAAGTCTTTGCATGATGGGACTGTCGAAGTCACCGTTGAATAACATCTCTTCTGGAACAAAAAGACCAACTTACCTTGCAATGGCCTCCAGCTCCTTTTGCTTCTCCTCATACTCTTCCTTGGAACCCTCTTGGGAGGCGTCGAGCCACGAAATGGTCTCGTTGACTGCCGACTCAAGTTTGCTCTTGTCGGCAGCGTCAAATTTGTTTGCTAGCTGCTCATCATTGAGGGAGTTGCGGAGATTGTATGCGTACGACTCCAAGCCGTTCTTGGCGGTGATGCGAGACGCCGCGGCCTCATCCTCAGCTGGAAAAGGCGGCTTAGTGATGACCAGAAACAGACTGATGTTCGACTTACCCCTGTACTTCTCAGCATCTTGAACCATGCGCTCAATCTCCTCCTTCGACAGGCGGCCTTTGTCATTGGTGATGGTGATGCGGTTAGACTTGCCCGTCGTCTTATCGGAGGCGGAAACATTCAAAATACCGTTGGCATCGATGTCGAAGGTGACCTCGACTTGAGGTACCCCACGAGGAGCAGGCGGGATGCCAGACAACTCGAACTTGCCCAGAAGATTGTTGTCTTTGGTACGGGCACGTTCGCCCTCATAAACTTGGATTAAGACACCAGGTTGGTTATCAGAGTATGTCGAGAAAATTTCAGACTTCTTGGTCGGAACAGTCGTGTTGCGCTTGATAAGAGCAGTCATGACACCGCCAGCAGTTTCGATACTTAGGGAGGAGAGGGATTTGAACAAAAATTTACGATAGTTGTGAGGATATGAACGTACCCAAGGGACAACGGTGCGACATCAAGGAGCAGTAGATCTTGGGTTTTTTCAGACGTATCTCCAGACAATATAGCCGCTTGGACAGCAGCACCATAAGCGACGGCCTCGTCAGGGTTGATGCTCTTGTTGGGCTCTTTGCCATTGAAGAAATCAGACACGAGCTTGACGATACGGGGAATGCGCGTGGACCCTCCAACGAGGACAATCTCGTGAACGTTGGCCTTGTCTATCTTGGAATCGCGAAGGACCTTCTCGACGGGCTCCAAGGTCCCCCGGAAAAGATCTTGGCACAGCTCCTCGAAGCGAGCCCGGGTCAGAGAAGTATAGAAATCAATGCCCTCAAAGAGAGAATCGATCTCGATCGAGGTCTGGGTCGCTGACGACAAAGTGCGCTTAGCACGCTCACAGGCAGTACGGAGGCGTCGAACGGCCCGAGGGTTGGATGAAAGATCTGGAGTGAAAAGGTGGTCACCATGAGATGACGCGCTGGTGAATAATTGTATTAAATACCTTTCTTATTCTTGCGCTTAAACTCTTGGGCAAAGTGGTTCACCAGCCGATTATCGAAATCTTCACCACCAAGATGAGTATCACCAGCGGTGGCCTTGACCTCGAAGATACCCTCTTCGATCGTCAAAAGGGAAACATCAAAAGTTCCTCCCCCGAGATCGAAAATGAGGACATTGCGTTCGCCGGTGACTTTCTTATCAAGACCGTATGCGATGGCTGCAGCAGTCGGTTCGTTGATTATACGCAGGACGTTCATTCCAGATATGGCGCCCGCATCCTTGGTAGCTTGACGCTGGGAGTCATTGAAGTAGGCGGGAACGGTGACAACAGCGTTATTGATAGATGTGCCGAGGTAAGACTCCGCAGTTTCCTTCATTTTGAGAAGAATCATAGAGGAAATTTCTTCTGGTGACTACGTCGCATATATTAATACGGTTTGAAACTCGCCGAAGTAATCAAACTTACAAACTCTTTCTTCTCGCCGCGATATTCGACCCGAACGTAGGGTTTGCCTTCCTTGTTGAAGACAGTAAAAGGGAAGTGCTTCATGTCCGACTGCACCTCTGGGTCGTCAAACTTGCGGCCAATGAGACGCTTGGCGTCGAAAACACTAGATAGATATCATTAGATATGATTGTGAAACCATCAAAAAGATCACATACGTGTTGTGGGGGTTCATGGCCACTTGGTTCTTCGCAGCATCACCAATGAGGCGCTCGTTTTCGGAGAAAGAGACGTAGGAGGGGGTTGTCCTATTGCCTTGGTCGTTGGCGATGATCTCCACTCGATCATTTTGCCAGACACCGACGCAGCTAAGTAACATAATTAGATCGTAAGCAATTTGAGCAGCCAGCGAACGTACGAGTAAGTTGTGCCAAGATCGATACCGATAGCTTTGGGAGAAGGCATTGCGAATTAGAAAAAGATTGAAAATCACGAACAGATGATGAAAGGGAAATCCAACGGTCTCATCTTTATATTCTATCTTTTTGGAACTGACTAGATCTTCGGAGAATTCAGGCGAATTCTCTGGAACCTTCATGTGATCATGTGATTACTCCAACATTGGGTCCACTGTGATCGATAAGACTTGTCCGAGTAGTCCATCCTTGCTTAACTGGAACCAGTTTACTGTCATAATACATTCCATCGGCAACGTGAAATAGGGCACGGTATAATATATATGTAGTGCATAAGCAAACCCAAGTCTGAGGAAAGAGCGGACGCAGTAAGAAATACTGGCCAGCTCACAGCCCGCCTTGATTATGCATGACCGTTCCTGAGGTATCATCCAAGCTTCTATGAGCCTGCAGATCGCGTAAAACTGAAGGATCAACTTTTCCGGGATCATCAGCTTGTAGAAAGGATGTCGTTTATACACAACCTACCTGGAAGAACGCTTTTGCGACGAGAGTGTAAACCCAATCCAGAAGGTGAATGATCTCCACCAATTTCAGGGAGAGGCCGCTGATATGGAGAACTTATTCAATCACGATAGCATTTTATGTGACGAAGGGACGCACGTCTAGGTCGGGGTCTGCCATTGGGACTCTTTCAATTCCATGCTCATCTAAATCTCCTGGTACGTCGTCCATTGATACGGCATTAAGTTCCATCGAAAGATCAAGGATATCGACATCATCCATAGGCGATGGTGGAGGCGGAGGTGGATGTGGAATTTCGACATATCCATCTGGCATTTTGCCACCTGGAGCATTTTCTAATGCCTTTTCTCGCATTCTTTGCCAAGCCTCGTAACGTTGAATAGCGTGTTGTCGTTCCCTAAAAGGTATGTGAGTCCTTGAAATGTCTTCCTTTGTCGCAATACGCACTCGATCTTTCGCTGCTTGTATTGCTGCATCGACTCGTCAAACAGCTCGGGGTTTATCTCCATGAAAAGTTTCAATGCATTGTACACCATTCCATGGATTGTCCTGGTGTCACTTCAGATGTATTTTAGCATGTCAACAGAAGAAAGCGGCCTACCTGTTCCAGTGTGTCTTCGAATTTGTATAAAGAGCTGGAAAAACTATCGGAAGTATTATGGCGAGATTGTCACTCATCAGGTTCACGACGTATTCGTTGTTCCAGTACAACAACGCTCGCTCCGCAACTTGGAAATGCTGGCTATTAATGCACCGAGCAAGTTGTTGGAACAGAGCGACCTGAATCTTCTGAAATTCGACTGGATCCGTCACATCCAGGACCTCTTCCACTTCATTCAAGAACATGACTTCCTTCGGGGAGTTCACTTTGGGCCAATACTTCAAAAGCCCCATCATGACTTCCTCGGCAAGTGACGGATCCTTTTCGAGGAATTGAACCACACAATATGCCAGCTGTGGGTGATATAGAGACAGGCTCTTCACTTTATGAAGAGGGATAAGCACGCGTGTCAAAAAGGTCTTGTGCTCTTCTTTGAGAGGTAGTGCAAATCCGTTGATGATGGACCCTAGGATCTCCAGAAGTTCGGCGATTCCGTTATGGCGTTCGGTCTCGTAGATGAAGTAATAGAAGACATGGTTGATGGAACGGCGAATAAAAGCGCGAAGGTTGAGAAACTTGCCATAGATACGATGCAAGGTCGTTTTCAGGAAGTCGCGTTCCCGTGGATCTTCGGAATCAAAGAGTTCCAAGAGGTTGAGGACGAAAGCCTGATCGATGTAACGCTTCGCCATGTTGGTGTTGAAATCAGGGCTTTCGACAAATCGGAGAAAGAACTCATAAACGATTTGCAGGTGAGGCCAAGCAAGTTCCAGGACAGGTTCATCTTCTTCCGGATCGAAAGCATCACCGGTAGGATTGATAGGTGGGGGTATGGAACGGAAGAGGTTGGTGGCAAACTGGCCGAATCACGGAGGTGAGAGCAAACTGATCCAACAGGGAAAAACTCACCATGTTGACGACCTCTGGGTATATATTCTCCGTGATCACTCCGCGTTGAGTTGTGATATATTCCAACATTTCATGTAATGTTTGTGCTTTGATTTGTTTCCCTCTCAACTCGGCACTCGCGTCATTGAAATCGAAAAGGACACGGCACTGATGCAGTTTCCTGAGAAACAACTGAGGTCGTTCGCTTGGGGGGGTCTCTGGCGATGGGGAAAAGCTGTCAAGAATAATTTTCGTATCGGAGGAAGTGACCTCACCCATGAAAGGGGGGAGACGCTCTATTTCGACCTTTTCGGTGACAACAAAGCGGCTGCTCCGTTGCTTTCGTGGTGGTTTGCCAACCATGGGAATAGTATCTCTGGGACCAGCCCGCAGACGATTTAAAGTCGTTGCCCTTGGTGGTGTGGCATTCCCATGGTCCAAGGTGGGCCTTTCAAGGGCACCGTTAGGGTGGCCGGCACGGGGGGATGCATCGGACGGTGTATCGGAGCTGACGACGACGATAGGAGGGGTTGGCCCTCCATCTGAAGAGGATCTTCGATCGGACGTGGCAATTCCAGACGAGATAGGCGAGGAGGACCTGTGGGATGAAGACGGACTCTGTGACGCGCTCTGTGAGGAAACGACGTTGGACTGATTGAAGCGATTGTTAGTGGAAGGAGGACTGACAGGATTCGGAAGCGGTTTGTTGGGGTTGGAAGGAGCGGTTGGGACGACATTGAGGGGACTGGTGTTGGACTTGGACTCTTTTTTCGTGGAATTTGAATCCTGCGAACTCTTTCGGCTAAGCTGATGGGAAGGGTGTGTGAGAGTGCACCCGAAGGCAGAAGTGACTAAGACTGACCAGGGTCTTCTTGAGATTTTTCATGATAACACGTCTAACAAGGGGTGTGTGCTACAGATCGTCGTGGTCGTCGAAGAGCCTAACCGAGTCGCCGACGCAAGGCTCACCGCCGCCGAAATCGATGAACTTGCTGTGTGACGGATATGTCACAGCCGTTACGGCGGCAAACACCACGACTGGCAATGGACGTTCGTCGCTGAGCACGTAGGGCGTGCCGCCTTTCCCAGGATGTTGTGTCCTACGTGTCCGTGAATGTCGGTGCAGACCTGGGGAGTCAGGCTCGTTGTACGTGAGTGCAGGGGCTTGCTGGTGTGGTCGCTATGGAAGAGGATCACGTGGGAAGGGACCCTAGATTGGGGTTGTGCCTGCAGTGTTGTCTACGACCATCATGGCTGGTAAGTGAGCCGCTGCTCCTCTCCTGCGCTGTCCTCACCGTCCCCCAGCGATATACGCGGTTTACACCTCTCCCAACCATCCCCCCGTCCCCAACCACCTCCCCACCCTCATCGTCACCCCCCACGGTAAGCTCAGCCTCCTATTCTTCCAATCAAATCTCATCACTACCCAGGTCAACCATCCAACATTCTTTATTCATACCTTCACACCAACTTCGTCTGTCTTCATGTTTTCCCCCTCCTCACCTCACTTGCTCACAGTATTTATCCAGAATACCGAGAATTATCTCTTGACCCCCTCACCCCAGGGCGACCTTTGCGTTGCCAAGCTCTTTCCTCCCAGGCCCAAAGAAGGCAAGGCTTCTGCGTCCGACCCTGGTCATTCGTCCCCTTCATCTTCTCGAGTCGTTCGCTGTGAAGCATCGCGCAATCTCAAATGGTCCATTGCCAATACTGGTGTGATCTCTCCGGTTTACAGGCTCTCTCTTCCGTCCCCCGATTCTCCGGATCTTCCTCTCTTTCAGGTATCCAAACCAAACCCCAATGCAGCCTTTTGGAGCATGTTCTACTTTGCATACGCTGGTCATAACATTCCTCCTAAACGTATCGAGTTTGGGAAAATTCAGAAGAACCCCCCCGGCCCCAACGGTGGTGGAACTCGTATCAGTATCACTGGAAAGACTCCGGAAGAGAAGGCAGTTTGGCAGACTCTAGGGGAGGGTAACGAGGATTGTGTTGAATGGGTGGTCCTTTGTGCAGCCCTAAACCTTCTCGAGTGAGATCTTCTTGACGAGCCTTCTGTTTGTTCATCTTTCTCATTTCGGCATTAGCGACGAAATCATGAAGGCTGCGGAGAAGGGTAATAGCTCAGGTGGTCGACCGGTGCCGGTGTCGCTTCGTGACCCTGGTCCTGCCGAGAGTTCAGCCAGTCTCGCACGTTCACCTCCACAACAGCCACCTCAGCAGCGCCCTCCTCAGAACATACCTCCCCAGAACATACCTCCCCAGGGTATGCCTCCGCCAGGCGGACGACCCCCGCAAGGCCCATTCGTCCAACCTCAGGCCCCTCGAGGTTATCCGCCCGCGCAAGGCCCTCTTCCTGGTCAACCTGGCTATGGCGTACCTCCGCCTCAAGGTTATGGCCCTGGAGGCGCAGGATCCAGTCATCGACCAATTCCCCCCCAACAAATGCGCAACGGCATGCCTCCACCCATGGGAGCCCCTCCTGCGGGTTATCAAGGACGTCTACCTCAACAGATGCACCAGCCACTACAGCAAATGGCGGGTCAACCACCTCAGCCTCAGAGCCAAACCCGCAGATTTTAAACTCATGGCTGTCTTTGCATCATGTTTCTCTTGTTTCTTTGGTCCTTCCTCCCTCTGTTTCGATTTTGGGAGAACTAGCCTTTCCCGAGGTCTGATCATTGTTTATGTATTTTGGCTTCGAGCTGATGCTGGCCTGTTATCGCTGCTTGTTCTGGGCTTGTGTACTGTTATTCCCCCTGTTTATTTATAGGTGATTTTGCGAACTTGTTGCAACATGTGTCCTTATTGTTGAACTAGTTGATGTTATTCTGTGCTTTTAAATTGCACTCTTTATGGAGAGGACTTTGCAACTCGGATATCAATAAGAGCTCGCCCAAAGAGCAGTTCGCAGCCGGCAGAAAGATTGAACCTGCAATTCAAGACCTTTGTAAAATTACTACGAGAAGGCAGGTGCAGCGACATGATCGTTCATGGTTTAACCATCTTTTCCAGCGCATCCATCGAGTATGCTAAGACAAAACCAGAATATGAGGGCTCAACTGATCAAGTTGTAATGATTAACCTTACATTTAGGTCGTTCAAGGGGCAGGCCCAGAGCTAAGGGTATGAAAAGTGAGGCCCTGACATCTCAATAGATTACGGTAAACGAACCTCTTGCCCATACAAGCTGGGTAAGCGCGCCAAGGGCTGGAAAGAGTACATCAGATCAAGATGTCGCCTTAGTCGAGATGCGAACCTCTTGAAACACCGAAAATAACGGTGTAATACTGCATGGACGAATGTTTTAGCCACAAGAGAGTTAACATATTGGATTTCTATTCACCTTGAACTCAGTCAAACCATAGTGGTATAAAACACAACCTAGGAAAAAAGAATATGAACATGAAAGTAATGGGAATTTTCCAGGAAGCACCTGAAGTTGCATCCACGTTGGGGTATGGGTTCTTCGTCTGGAAGAGCAGAGTTCGTATCATCAGTCAATATAATGGTAACCTATCACAAGAATTTCGCCAGACCTTCCCATGCTCTTTCAGGACCTCTGGGGCTACTTCGGAAGTCTATAGACACTCAATCTCCAAAAATGAAATGAGAACGGCAAGCGCAAACCTTGTTAACAAGTTCTATTATTCGGCTACTCTTGAGTTCTGGCCTGGCCTTACAAAACTCTTGAAGGGCAATGAACCGAGGATCCGGATTGCGCAATACACCGTGACCATAGCTGTTGAAATTATATATAAAGGATTTACCGTGGTTAAACGACCTACCCTGGGACCACTTGCCCACTTTTAAGCGTTTTCCAGAGATACTCCCGGATATTTTCATGAGTGATGTTGTCCCCGATCTCTTTTTGCATGGCTAACTGCCATCGGAGGACCTCTTGGTTGGCAAGCCTATCGTTGGTAGTTTGAATTCCTGCAATGTTCAGTCGAGTCACGCAACATACCCATGAAGGGGCCCAGCGAGAGCAAAGAGCGCCGCAGAGTAAGAAAGGTAAGGATCGGCGAGTGTGGATCCAACCAGGTCTGAAGTTGGTGTTTTCCAGGGGTCAGAATGACGAGAAGTGGTCCCCACGTACGTGCGGTATGGGCCGAAGCGTTCCCTCCTTCGTGGTCACCATGAAGTGCGATGTAAAGTCTAAGGTATTCCGTAAGACTGTGGTTGCCACCGTATCCCAAGAGATTTGAATAGTTGCCTATGGTGATACGTCAAGCATGTTCGGAAAGTAAAATAGCACTGATAGGAAACTTGCCGACAAGGTCCAGGTTTTTGTCAATTGGCGGTAAAGAGCTCCCAGGTTTGTATATATTCCGATAGATGCGCGCAGCAAGTGCTGGAAGTTTTGCGATGAGGTTGAGACAGTCGTCGAGTGTATGGGTCCAGTATTCGCTCTTCTTGATCCCTCTTTCGTAAGCCGCTTGAAATGAGCTTTCACGATTCAGCGCAGCGACCCCAATGCCCAGCTGAGTCATAGGATGCAAGGAAGCTGGGAGACTGGTCTGACGATGAGATGAGGACATATAGAAATCAATAGATTGGAGCTTACGAGTCGATGAGTTCTTCAAGGAAGGACGGTAGATCCCCCTTCTCCGCGAGCTCTTGGGACAACTGCTGCGTCTGTGATGCCGAAGGGACTTGGCCGGTGAGAAGAAGCCAGAGCATGCTTTCCGCAATAATCTCTTTACCCCCAGGTGCCGCAGGGAGCACCTTTTGACAATCTGGGATGGTCAAGCCATGGAAGCGAATGCCCTGTTGTAATAGAGCTGTAGTGAGGGGAGCCACGCAACGAAGTGTAAGATACCTCGTTGGCGTCCAGAACGGATGCATCCCAAAGCATGGCCTTTAAGCCTCGCATACCGCCAATAACGTTGTCAATCTATCAGAGTGGATCCTCAGTTACCAAAAATGGTCCCATGATAGAATTACCTTGACGTCGCCAATAATAGCTTGTCCATGTTGAGTTTTCTGGGTGGTGGTCTATAAATTGCCTATGGATATGTCTCAAAGCGTACCAGCCTCTTGAGCTGCTCCTGTTTGGCGGGAATCACCTCCGTCAAGGTTTCCTTGAGTGACTGAAGGGTGGAGGTCGCGTCATCCTCGTGGGATGAATGGCAGGAGAAAGAAATGTACCTTGGTGGAGGTGGAAGCGAGCCTCCTTCCCAAGACTCTTGAAGTTAGGAAGGTTGACGAGCGAACAAGCATTATTTTCAAGGATGCAAGTAGTCAGAATAAGATCCGGTCACTCATTTTTGTACTTTACATGTATGTCCTTCTCGGGGAAACAAGCACAAACAACGTCCTCCACGTCCACGTCCACATCCACGTCGTCCACTTGGAACCACCATCATGGCATCCGTCTTCGTCCCGGTCGCGTACGTTATCATCGTCTTCGGCGGGCTATTCGTTTTCAGTTTTTTCTACCGAAAGCACACTTCCAGTCCGTTCACCCCCTGTTCGAGAGATTCGTCGCTGACCAAACTATTCCAGCACAAGCCTACGATCCTTACTTCCCTTCACACCCTGAAAGGAACGCATATGTCACTCTTCTGCAGAAAACAGATCCTCCGGCTTCCGACGCGTTGCTCAAGTCTGCCCTCCTCCGACGTGCCATGGCCGATGTTCTTCGAGTAATTCGCATACGGGAAGACAAGCCAGCCCTTCAGAATCTTCTCCAAAAGGGGTCCATCGGGGACGATTTGTGGAACAGTCTGTTGAGTGCTGAGAAGGAATTAGAAGTGGAGATCATGGAAGTCGTGGCAGAAGCCAATTCTTTCGTCGAGGGTTGGGGCCAGGTCATCTTCCCCACAGCAAATGAGATGATAGCAAATGAAAAGATGCGGGCGACATTTGAAAAAATACCAGAGGCCAAAGCAGCCCTAGGCGAGTTCCCTCAGCTTCTTCTGTTCTGGAACGTAACTGAACTTCTAGAGAGCAGAGCTCAAATACAATGTGAAAGTCACAGCTACTCCGATACCTTCCACCCCAAAATCTGCGACCAATTTCGCGACTCCTACTTCGGGTCGTAGTGCGTTTACCAGTGACACTGACACAGAAGGACCCTCAAGCCCTGCGGTAAGTCTATGCATGATCCCCTGAGACTTGTCGATCTCAATACTGAATGCTGATGGCAGATCAAGAAGACTAAGAAAAGGAAGTAGTCCATGCCCTATTATAATATTTATTCATAGTGTTCTTGCGCAAGAGACAGTTTCTTGTGACGGAAATTTGAGAGAAATACAATGATAGAAGGCGAAATGAAGTGAGATGAACCATGGAACTGCTGCGTCGAATCCGTACATTTCAACCTCTGATAACAATGGCTTTCTCTCCCGCCCCAGCCCTGGTCTTGCCGGACTTGTCAACATGGTCCAAGCCAAGGACGTCTTCGGGAGCAAATTGATGCTCGTAGATGGTATCCTCTGAAAATAAGCAAGACGTCAAAACGGAAATTCTATAAAAATGTTGCAAAGTGCAGGCCTACCGTCCTCGATATAGGAAGGCTGTTTAAATGTTGAAACTTGTATCAGAGCAAAACGGTATTTCGTCAGATCTTTGTCTGATACACCGATCCGAGCTTGCAAGCGTTTCTTGGTATCGGAAAACTTCTCTCCCTATTTTGTAATATTAGAAAGTAAATCTCTAAAGTCCGGTGAACGACAGCTTACCCGTTTAACGACAAATTTAAACGGTACGCCATGGGTTCGGCTCAGGTCCTTTGAGAAATGGAAAACGCTAATAACCTTGTCCGAGTCGTCCGCTTCAAGTTCCTCCCGGGGAATTTCCTACGAGAGAGTGATTTCGAACATGTAGAGAATATGCAAAAATAATGGGCGAACCTCCGCATATAGCTCGACTGGATCGGGGATATTTCCTATCATTTCAGAGCCGGTAAATTCTTTCTGAGTCTTTCCATCCTTTGATACCTCGAAAACTCGAATTTTTCCTGTTCCACTTGGTGTTAATGTCACATGCTTCGCAAGATTGTCAGCGAGTTCGTGAACCATGCTTGTCTTGGGCAGGAGGAATTTGTGGGTCGCTTCTTCTTTGTTGTGAATTCCTGTCCAAATGACCTTCAAGCTGCGTTTCGTTTCGAGTTCGACGATGCTGACGTCTAGTTTCTCGTAAAGAATAACGGTAGTGGTTGGGTTGATATACGTGGATGGCGCCATGATTTCAGCAATACTTTGGTTCAAGGATCTCTTGAGAATCGATCTCGCTGAACCATTTGTTGCGTGGGTCGTGGTAAAGCGCAGTTTGATAGGATCGTGTCGCAAGTATTCTCCCACCTTGGCTGACATCTAAGGAGGGAACATCAGTAACCCCGACGCCCCTCACCCAGACAGACTTACTATGTCATAGTTTTGCTTCTTGCTCAAAACGAGCTTGAATTCAGGATGGTCATGATCGAATTCTTCGAACTTGGGTCTGAAGATGACCAGGACGCGATTTTGTAGGAAATCGTAGTATTGGACAGGGTTTGAATAGAGACCTTGACTTTCCAAGTCGTGGCTCCTTGTACTGTTGAATGTGCTGCCATGTCAAGAAAGGTCTGACTTACTCTTTGTCCAGGAGGTCAACCTGAAAACAAACAACATCGCCATCTTGAATCTCGCTCTGAGCAAACGTGAGTTTGGGTTTCATGAGCTCAATCATCCCGGGTTTGATTTCCTGTCTCAGTATGTCAGCAAAGCCCCAGCGAGGGACAAGTAACGCACCTCATATAACTTTAAAGGCGTTCCTGGCGTCCATCGCATTCTCTCATTAATAACCGAGGCTAGATCGCCGACTTTACTAGTTCGAAGCATATAAGTCTTTCCAACACCTAACAAGGTTTGTTTCGTCGTATCAAAATGCTTCAGGAAGATCATGATGGATTGAGGCGGAGGATCGGGCTGTGCGAATGTCAATGGTAGAAACAAACTTTTCTGAAGAGAACCATACTTTGGATGGATCATGTATGACATCAAGATATAGCCGAAGATCATTTTGCCTTGCTGCCATATTATTCCGAATCACCTCCACAGCTATGCACGAGTCAGACCGTAGGCTCGAACAGATGGCACAACGTACTCAATGTTGGCTCATTCTCTGGGATATGGGTGTCCGGACGCACAGTCTTATTCTGCCGATTCACCAATACCCACAATCTAATCTGGCTTTCGGGGTAATTGAAATGCTGTGCGACACGGCTCTTGAAAGTGTTATAGGTTTCCTGTTTTAACACGCGGAAACTGGGAAGCTCAGATGGGGGCCAATTCTTCTCGTCAAAACTTGCGAGGTCAAAACCTTCGTGCTTCGCAAAGGTTTCATCCGTGATGACCTTGCAAAATAAAATCAATCAATTGCCCTCGAGGTCTGAAGCTCATTGCACCTTTGCAGTCAAAAACAAATGTTGCTCCTCCCTTTCCCTCTTCTTAGCTTCTATCTGAAGGCGTTCTTCGTCTAATCTTCGTTCTGAGAAACGGTTGAGAAAATGTTTATTGAGTTTGAAATTCAACCTACTCAAATGCGGGGGAGTGTCCTCGTCTGTGAAGGGAGCCAGGACCTCGTTGATAGCCGACTCCCGGATGTATACCAGCATGTATGCGTTTGTAAAGCGCTTCATCGCGCGAACCTGGTTTCGCTGTAGGGAAGGAGGTATTCCATTGAGTGCTTCCCCACCAAAATTCTCCTCTAGAACTTCCTTATCTGTGACCGGAGTGACACGGTCGTCATCGAATTTCAGCCACCGTGTTTCACGATCGGGCTTGATCAGGGCGAAGTAATGACCTCCGTGTAGGTCTCCGGAATGGACCAGGACACCATGAAGTTTATATACCCATGGTTGTGACCGATCTGCGTTCGAATCCAAAAATTCATCCAGATCTATCTCGAATGGAAACTCGTGGCGATCGTTGATCTTTACCATTGCGTCTCTTTGAATGTCGTACTCGAAGCGTTTGAGTTGTAGATGGAGCACGGGAGGGAAGGATTCGAAAATGATACCCTTCTTGGCGTCCTGTAACCCAAACCCTTCGGCCTGATACTTGTTCTCTCCATCAAGCATCTCAACAGCGACATAATCCTTGAAAGATTCATACAGATTCTTCATGCCCTTGACGTTGAGTTGGATGTCTGCGAGTGTTTATTACCAGCAATGTGAAAAATTCGCGAAAACATCTCTTACCATTGAATTCCTCGGATCTCGAAGATTCATAGTCCACGATGACGCACTTGATATAGCTCTTCATTTTCCCGACAAAGAGTTTTGCGATGGCGCCCTCGGCCATTGTGCCCTAGATCCACGACAAGAGCTGACATTTGATGGGTGGGCGTGTCATATGCGGAGGGGCGAACCTTCATCTTCGCCTCCAGTTTGTCTTGTAGCACGCGATTAAACTCTTGAACATCATGCTGATGAAAGGACTCCAGAGATTTCCATCCAAAAGACTTGGTAAGTTCCGTTGTACCTTCCGAAGGTTTTCAGGTGCATGTGATGGGAACCGAAAATGATGCGGCTTACCAACAGGTTGATCGGAGGTCTGCAGATGATAGAAGACGCGTTGCAATGCGAGGGCGAAGCTTTCAGTCGGGTGATCTTCCTCGGTTGGGATTTGATATACGGCCTACGTCAGAGACAGTGAATATGCCTTCACAGGGTCAAACCGTGACGAACCTTTCTAAAATAGCGTGTGCAATATAAGGACTGGAGGAGAGAATTCATGTAGCATGTGGCGCCTTGGTTTTTCAAACCAACACAGCCGGTCTCTTTCTTTGAGTCATAGCTGGATTGAAAATCAGTCATGAAATCAATGACTTCGCATCCACTGGACGCACTTGACAAAATTGTGCCACAAGACGCCTGTTGGATCTTCCAAGACCCGCACATAAACCGTGATGTCCGCCGACTCATCTTCAATGGTTGGTCGACTATGTCCCTCCTGCACGTTGAACAGCTTCCGCAATTCGCTGAATCGGGTAAAACCCCAATCACACTCTTCGGCAATAAAACGGTGGTGCGCATCTACCAGGGTCGATGAGGTATTGTAAACGGCTGAGTTGAATTATGTACATACGGCTCACGGTGAAAATAGTAGGATCTTGAATATTGGATATCACAAGTGCAAATTGGGCACACGCGTGCCAACCTTCCGGAGCTTTCTTTGGTTCTGCATAGTCTAGATAGACAGAGACGGTGTCATTAGGGGGGGCATTGGAGTTTCCGAAAGGGAATAATAGAATGCGCCTGGGGTGAGAGGAGCGGTGAGTGGGGATGGTTCGAGTTGGATGGATTGCATTACCATTTGTGACCACCACAATCGAACTCTGGACTTGTAAGCTTTTTGTCAAGTTTCTTCCAGTTGTTCAAGTGCCAGGTGAAGACTTGGAAGTCCTTAACATCGTGGCCCAAGTCAGGCATATGCTTTGCTGCGAAGGCCTCGTCTGCAGGGATGACAACACTCGTGAGAAGGGACTGGAGAGAAAGAACAATGGAGGACTCACGATCTTGCACAGAAACAACCTCGTCTATTTCCATCGGTGGTGCACCATTCTGCTTCTCGTCGAGGATATCCATGCCGGCGCTCTAGAATGGGAGGTGACTCTTATCTGCCAAAAGAGCCGCACGAGGTTCAGACAACGCACCATGAGAGCCGTAGCCTGCTGAACAGGAGTGAATCTAGCTGGTACAGCAGATCGAAGGCCTTGCGACTGTGAATTGCGGCGCAGAGCGTGGTTTGTCAGGTTTGGATGGGGACGAGGGATGCCTTACAAAGTCAGACTTTGGTGGGCAGCGGACGCTCGGCCGGACCCGACTGATTGCGGCATTTTCCGGATGATATAAGTCACGTTCGCCACGACCTTGGGAGTTGAGGGGGTTCCTCATTTCCAATGAGGTTGTATCCCCCTTCCACACGATCCTTAAATTGTCTTGACAGGAAGGCACCGTTCTTCTTCAGCGTCTCAGCTGATCCACTGTCTTGTAATGAGTCAAAATCGTGTGAGATCCACGCTGGAGACATGACGCACTCTGTCAGCCTCGTTTTGGGGTTCGTCAGCAGGGGTTGTTTCTGGTATCGCTGGATCGCTCCGACGCATATATTTTCCAGATTGGTCGGGTCTGCGTTCTGCTGGCGTACATATAGCCATGTTCGTGTAGATTGATTATTATTACACCTTTGAACTCCACTCTTGCCTCATGTTCACAAATCACCACCTTGCCTTCTTCCAAGACCACCAAAGACGACGGATAGTCGTCGGGGTTCTGGCTGCATCCTACTTATGAATGAAGAGTTTCTTCCAACGGATATTACACGACAGCCATCCTGGCCACCCCGAACCACCACCCCTCACCGCGCCACAAACGTACCACTTCCGCCCTCCCACGTCTGGAAAGGAAGAACGACCCAGCGCACCCACCTCGAAATACAGTCGCCACGAAGATTCCGGCGTCTTTCCAAGACCCAGTGAAAAACGAAGCTCAAGTCGAGCAGGACCAACTCCCGGCAACCCACCCAATGATCGCCTTGAACGTATACCACCTACAGGGTACGAGGCTAGGCTGCCGGCCAGCAGGAATTCTCCTCCTCCGGCAAACTTCAGGTCACTGAGGCCTGCACGACCGATGACGGACAGAAAGGCGTACGAACCCTCACTTCAAGGGGGTCTCAACGTCGATCCCTATCCAGAATCTTCTACTGAAAGACTATACAACCAAATGGATCGTACGCATTTGCCGCATATGCACACGCCGTCTCAGAATGAACGTATCGCAATGGGGAGAGTAACCCCCCAGAAGCGGGGTTTGGAACCCAGCGGGAGACACGACGATATGTACAAGCACCGGGATGGCAACAAGTCGGACCGGAAAGATCACAGAGAAGTAGAGCCCCAGCGGTTGGGGAATAGCGACAGGAACAAGTCCAAGACCAGAGAAGAGAGAACTGAAAGAAGACGAGGCGAGGAAAGCGATCGTGACACGAGGGGACACCAGAGGGAGATAGACAAAGGGTCACAACGCCCGAGGGACAAGGAAACGGACTGGGAAACGGATAGGGATATGGAGACTGAAAGAGAAACAGACAGGGAGAGAAACAAGGAGAGGGAAAGGGGGAAGGAGAGTTATAAGGACAGGGAGAAAAAGAAAGTCAGGGAAGGGAACAGAGAACGCGACAAGGACAAGGGCAGAGAGAAGGAACGAGAGCAAAGGAGGGTCCGGGAACACGGACGAGAGAGTGGGCGGGAGAAAGACAAGATCAAGGAGAATGAAAGAGGCGAAGCCAGAGACTCTGAAAAAGACAAGGCAAGAAGCTCGGAAAAGAAGATCGTGGAACAAGCTAGAGATGAAAGGAAGGAAGAGAAGGACAGAGACAGAATGAATAACGAGGGAGCGAACAAGAATGGCCGGATTAGAGAAACAGAGAGGGAGAGATATGAAAGGCGAGAGCGCGACCGAAAACATTCTGGAGAGGGACGGACGAAACGGGATCGAGATAGAGAGGAAAAGCGCCCTCACAAACCGGTGACGGACGCGATGAAGGCCGGGCCCTACAGAACTCCCAACGACCTCGACCTCCGGCGCGAGCCCCCCAGCGAAAGTGTTTACGGGATACCCCTTCGGGCCCAAGACGACGGCCCTTCTCGCACCTCTGGGGTTAAACCAGAGAAGGCAACTTGGATGGTGTGTATACAATCCCTCTTCCTTCAAATTTATTCATTGGAAATTTTCAGCCCGCGCGCCGCGAATCGTTTCTAGCTGCCAGTTCCATCGTTCCTCCTATCCAGCCTACCCTGGCATCCAGCTTCAGCACCAGATACGCCTTACCCGAGACTCCTTACAGAACCCTTACCGACGAGGAAGACAGAATCAAGTCTCAAATGCGAATCCACCCTAGAATCGCAGCAGCACATCCCATCTTTCAACCAAATAGCGTTGAAGCTGAAGCTCGAAAAGACTTTGTAAGCGCTCCTCAGGTCAATCACGAAACTCTGTTCTCAGCAAAATGATAGCGCGCTCGTAGAGTAGAAATACCAGCGATCTTCGCCCCTCCTGGTGAATCAAGTACATCAGCAAACGCGCAACATGTGCCAACGCATAATACTGTAACCCTCCGCGGCGAAAGGCATGGTGAAGCTGAATTATCGCAGGTGCATAGCCTTCTCTTCGTCCGAAGGTTGCTGGCTAGTTCTGATACTATTGCTCAGCATCCCAGAAATACATCTGTACGATGGCCCCTGCTTCAGGAGAAGGGCTTCCTAAATGCTGCTCCTACTCACAGCGCCGAGGTTCGTGCTATCGTCTTTCCTAGCGGACATGGAGATGTGCAGCAGCAGCCCGTCAGTATCATGCCTCTCCACCATGTTAATCCTTTGACTTATTGATCGTAAATGCTCAAGCCGTCCAAATTTGTCCACCCGGTAGCATCTGTCCACACTAGCCACTACGAAGAACTAGCTCACCTCTCTAGCGCCCGGCGATTGCCTCAATCGAATACCTCGCACTACGGACATTTGCCAGTAGGCATAAACTGCTATGATACTTTCCGTTCGTTAATCCACTTTCAGGGGAACCCCGGCAGGGAATCATCACACAAATTGCATAAAGCGGACTTACATGAACCTCACCGTAATTCTCCACCAACTGCTGCGATCTCTTACCCTGCATCGACAGATCTTTTGATACCCCTGTCTCTAAACAGGTCCAGGGACCCATTCGATGTGCGAAATGATTCCACAACTCGGGTCGGTGCTCCACAAAGTTCTGCATATCCCCAAACAGCGACCGCAGCAAAGAAGGAGCAAGGTTCACGCGGGCTGGCCACAGCCCACCCACTCTACATGCCGCCGATGTCGAAGAACCCATCACCTCAATTACAACAGTCAAGGACTTTGATGCCCAGCGACAATGAGTTGCCACCGACAGCTCCTATCAACGCATCAACGCAATCCCATTTACCTATCGACCAGGCGCAGGTGCACGGTATGTTCGAATCTATCGCCAGAGGACCTTCAAGCAATGTGGCACCTTCGAAACCTGTACCACTCCAATACTCATCATCGATACCTCTGACTTCCTCGGACAACAGTCATAGCGCTTTGTTGAGCAACCATGCATTTGAAAGGAACGAAAGAACCCCCCCTGACACCATACCTGAAGCAAGACTGAGGCATCAGGTACGTTCATCACATGCCGACCTTCTAAGCTTAGGTGGCCAGCAAACAGCTCCAGGGCCCTGGTACGAGAGAGGTTAAATTTTTCACGAAATCGTCGAATAATGCTGTGGAACCTCGGCTGATAGGAGAACATGAGGCACGGGATCTCATTGTGAATAAACCACGTCCTTCCGTATTGAAGAAGAACACCAGGAAGGATGTCGACCTACCGTCTCAAATGCGGGAGTCGATCGCTGTCCCACCCTCTCGGGCTCCAAGTAGTGAGCAGAATATTGGTCCGGCTGCCCAACAGACAGACATTCCGTCCCGGACGGTCCATTCCTCAGCCACACTGGGATCAACTATTGTGCCCAGTCGCGGAGTGGAGATAGCAATGGTGAGCAAGGGTCAACGGGTTCCTGTTACGTCGCACGATGATCACCCTTCTGTATCCCATGGACGAAACGCGAATGCCACCCAATCTGTAGAAACACCTGCTGTGCATGTCGCACGGCAACATGCTAAAGAAACCTCTGTGCCATTCATAAATGGTCCCAGTCATTCCAGGGCCCGGGTATTAAAGGAAGCGGTAGCTTCCAAAGGTTCGTTATCCTTCGACAAGTTATGCAAATTATTCTCCAATCATTCTGATTCAGGATCGCGACCAAGCAGCGGAAGTGAGAACGTCCTGACATCAGACAATCAGGGGTATTCGCAGCGAAACAGCCCTTCTGAAAGGCGTGAGGCTAGCATGACCATTTCATCCAAACATCTGAATAGTCAGCCGATAACCAGCACTGATTTGGTCCATGCTGTAATTCCATCATCTCATCATACACGTTCGAGTTCGAGGAATGCGGAACCAGCTCCATATCTGCTGGTATCGCAGCGCACGAATGTCATTCAGGACAAAGTGCAGCATGAGGCCCCGAAATCTGATCAGCCATTTCCGGCACGCTTGCCTTCGTTTCAAGATACAAGGCTTGCAGATATACTATCATCCTCTGCACCTGCTGAACGACGCGAGATTTCATTTATTCATAATAATCCGCCATTTGACTTGCAATCGCCAGCTCCGACGATCTTAATTTATCCTCGGACCACCAACCCACCACCTCCCCATCCGCTCCCATCCTTAGATATCCCTCCCGATACCAATCATTTGTTCGACAGCCGTGCAGGGAGCAAACCAACCCTGACATCACGACCCATCCCCTCCCAGGCCTATCTTTATAATGTCGATCCGCATGCAACCGCAGGCGATCTTGAGACTGGCCCTGTGAAGACTCAGTCGCATCCAGAAACGTTCCCCAAGCGATCCTCGCATTCTCGTTCCCGCTCTAATTCTAATAATATGTCGGATGCCAATAACCATGGCACGCAGTCATTTCTTCCACCAACTTTCCCCAAGCAATCTTCTCGTTCCCGCTCTAATTCTAATAACATGTCGGATGCCAATAACTTCGGCACCCAGTCAATTCTCCCACCGAGCGCTCAAACCGCCATAGCTACAGCGTCTTCTACAAACTCGACCGGACCCCCGCGTTCTGGAGGCGCGCAAACTCACGATAACGTCAAGGCTTCTCAAAAAGTTCTTTCAACTCCTGTGAACCCTATCAGTTACACTCTACAACATAGTAATCAGAAAACGAAGAGGATCGATCCCTCTGAAGTTCGCGAGATTCCTCTCATGCTCCACAACGATCTAGACTCTCGATCTGCAGACGTATACCCTCCGAAACTTATACCCCTTCCACAAGCCCACCCGTCATCCACCCAACATCAACATCCTTCTTCTCAAACGCACAATCGTGCCCCTACAGACTTACCCTGTGTTACGTCCAAAGAGTCCATCCTCAAACTGCCTTCTTCCCTTGCCCTGAAACCAACAGTTTCCCGGACCTCCATTCCAGCTTCATTTTCCTCAGAATCTCGGAAACGGGGATTATTCAGTATCTTTAGGTCAAAGGATACCCGGGCTGCAGAACAAGCCCCTGCTGTAGTCGCGAAGGAGATTGCGAAAGTCAGCGAGACGCGAACCAAAGCAACCATGTCTGGAATTACGGGACCTCGTAGGGATGATACAAGACAAGAGCCTCCCACGACTGCTCCGACCGTTCCCTTGGATCGTGCATCTGATCACAAGAGCCCACATTCCAAAGCATTTACGCCGTTTCGATACATAGCGTCAAAGCGGCACCGGACTGTTTCAGCAGCCTCCCTTGAAGCACAGGATGGGACAGCGGTGAGTCTTGTAGTGCTATTATGGGGTGTACCTCGCTGATTTGCGCAGGCCAATACAGTGGTGGGGTCTCCGACGGCCTCTATCCGTAGTAGCCAGCCACCTCCAATGCCGCTACCTCCCTTACGTGACGCCTTCGTAGCGACACAAGAGTGGCGGAGGGGAGAGGCAGCTGAAGCCCGACAACGTTCCGGAGGCAAGGTGAGGAGGCAAAGACCGGGAGTTGTCTTCGACGTGGTTGAGAATCCTTCGGAAGAAAAACGACCCAGGTTACGGGCATCACGACCACGGGCATGACGACTCGTTCGTTCCTTATTTAAATATGCTTTCGATGCTTTCATCTGTACATTGTATCATAATATCTACTGTACGATCTACATATCTTTTGGTGGAATGGAGTGAATTTCATTTTTTGTGATGGACGCGTGACCTTTCGTGTGTGTGTGACATCTGCGTGTTCGGTATGTTCAATATCAAGGATAAAAAACCTTCCCCCGAGGAGGCCAATCTCCCGCAAGTTGTCAAGCATCCAAAGGACAGGTATCCTCATAGATTAAACATGTTCGTAAACGACTTCAGCATGATGGATAAAGAATACTGACAATACAGACAGATACAACCTTCCTCCTGTGTTCGATGTTACTCTGGAAGATTTCGAAATGTCCGCTCTAGATCGACTTCGCATCTTGGCCGAAATTGAGTCTTGCGCTGCGCGAAATCGTGCATGGGAAGAAACGAAGACAATAATTATTTCCCTGACGGACAAATATCTTCCGTTAAACGCAACAACTGCCAAGACTATGGACCTAGAGTCGGAACGCAGGAAGGATCACCTTAGCCACTTTGTTTTGAGGCTTGCCTTTTGTCGATCGTGAGCGATTCAAGCCTTTGCCACATGTGCATACCCTACCTTCATTCCAGTGAAGATCTACGTCGGCGCTTTATCAAAGCAGAGTCAACCTTGTTCAGAATTCGTTATGAACGTGATGGGATTTCCGATAGGGAAAATTTTCTGAAGTCCTGGGATTTCAGCTGGAAGGAGGTAGGTTGCTTTCGATCGAAAGGGTACATGTCATGAAACTTTACTCAGGTAGAGCCTGATGAAAAGGAGAGATACCACAAGGAATTGCTGGCGTCATATCAAGGTTCGAAGAAAGAAAATGTGAGGGTGGAAGCTTTTGAATTGGAAAAGTACTGCAAGGTACGTTGTTGTATCAAAGACCTTTGACCAAGAGCCAAACACTTCTCAGGTCAGATGGACCCGCGTCCCAGATCTTGTTGAGAAAAGGAAAGTATTTTTGAAAGGCGGATGGGCGTATGTTCCAGGGAAGGAACAATCCAGTATCGTCTTCGAAGAGTTTGAGGTACAGCTAGAAAAGGCTTTGGAGGTATGGTTATAACGGGCCCGTCGGGTTTGTCTACTAATAAACTTGAGGTTCATAGATGACCGCACGATCATTGCCTAGACTCGATGAAGACACTCGCCTTGTTCCGATCCTGGATAACTTGTCTCAAGGCTTTCTGGCTGGCGTTCCTTCTCAATGGATTGGCGCCGCAGATAGCGCCGCTGGTGAGATCAAGGCTGAGATGGTGGATGAACTAGCGAAGAAGCATTTCTCACTTTGCATGCGAACCTTGCATGAAAACCTGCGAAAGGATCATCACTTGAAACATTTTGGTCGTCTACAGTATGGATTATTCCTCAAGGTATTTAACCTGCAAGTGATGGGGATCATGTACTAACTCACGACGGTCGTGGTCAGGTTCTGGGGCTGTCAATCGAGGAAGCCATCGTATTCTGGCGGAAATCGTTTGACAGGATGACTGACGACAAGTTCAACAAAGAACATAAGTACAATATCCGCCATTCATTTGGGCTGGAGGGTAAACGGGCAAACTACCCAGCGAAGAGGTGAGCTAGGGAATGGGAGTATGTCTTTTGAGATGTGCTGAGGGGAAAATAAGCTGCCAACAGATCCTATCATCTGCACCGTCGGAGCCCGGTTGCCCATACCGCCAATATTCGCCTGAAAATCTACAAACTGCTCTCTTGGCTGCATACTCGTCGCGTGGGTTTAGCACGGCAGATTTACCCGAGATTATGGCGACGGTGAAAGCTGGACATTTCCATGTCGCCTGCACGCGGGTGTTTGAGATGACGCATGGAGTGAAGAAGGGAGACGGCGTTGGGGGTGGGGAGAGTGTGACGCACCCGAACCAATACGCGACGAGGAGCATGGAGCTGGACAAGAGTCTAATGGATATCCAACAATAAATAAATAAAAAATAATTTTCCACCTCTCCGACTTGAGCCATGAGCAGCAGTCGACGGACGGGGTCCAAGATGACTGCTACGCCCCAGAAACCCATGCCTCTTCAGCAATACCAGGACGACGACGGGCACTTTTCACTTGTCAGGTACACTCTTCGCTCAAATCTCCCTCTTTTTCTCTTACCAACCCCCCAGAAATTTCCGGCTCGCGGACCTCGTCACGATCATGAACGGAGTCTGTGGATCATTCTCCATCTTTTCCTCTGCACACTACCTCCTCACCAACGACTTTGACTACCTCACGTGGGCACTTGCCTTCCCCCTCGCTGGCCTCATGTTCGACTTTTTCGACGGAAAGGTTGCCAGATGGAGAAATTCCAGCAGTCTGCTCGGACAAGAACTCGATAGTTTGGCCGATCTGGTGCTTGCGAAATATCATCGTTCTCTCGATTCATGACTCATCGTAACTCGCAGATTTCATTTGGCGTCGCCCCGTCGCTTTTGGCCTTCGTTGTTGGCCTCAGAACGCCTCTCGATACAGTCATTTTGACCGGGTTCATATGTTGCGGGCTTGCTCGACTTGCACGCTTCAATGCGACCGTCGCACTTATTCCGAAAGATGGCGGGGGAAAGGCAAAATATTTTGAAGGCCTTCCAATCCCGTCGTCTCTCGGTCTTGTCGCGATTCTGGCTTACTGGACGAAACGTGGTTGGATCACTGGTCAGGAGGGTATTCCGTGGGGAACTGTCACACTCTGGGGCATTGAGGGTGGGCGGGGGGAAATCCACGTAGCTAGCATTATGTTTGGGTTATGGGCGGCGGCGATGGTCAGCAAGACAATGAGGGTCCCCAAAATGTAGACGAGTAGCGTGACATGTTGTATGGTGACCCAACTCGCGACGCGTCTTCAGTGTTCACCATGGTTTCCGTCGACGACGTCCCTCGTCTCTTTCTCCAGGCCGTTCTTTCTCGTGGATTGCTCTCTGCATCCCTAGCACAAACCCTCTGGGTCAAATCCATCGCTGCCATCAAAGGTTGAAACGCGTCTCCTCCCATCGCGTCTCGCTAAACATCATATCGCTAGCCGTGGATCAGGACCTTATTATCCCGCATTCGGACACTAGGGAAGCTTGGGATGCCTTCGTGGCCAAGCTGAACCGTTCTCTCGATTCTCTGGATCTCGAATTCAGGCATCTTCATGACGAGACATCGGGAAAAGAAATGTATGCATTGGTCAGTGCCCCTTGGACGCATGACAGCTAAGACACTTACTCGCCGTCACTTACTCGAGGTCAATCGAAAAGGTGACGCAATTGCCCAAGTCGCCACGGACTACAGTCCAGCCGAAATCGCGTATTTCAAGGCTATCGTAATTCCATTTCTCTCTGTTCTATTATCCCGTTCTCATTTTTACTTTTACTCACCATAGGTAGATCTCATAATGCAGGCACCAGATGAATCATTTTCTGTTTCGTCTCTCGTTGCCCTTCGCGAGGTTAATGCTATCAAGCCAAAAACAAACATGAGCAAGGCCCAGGCTGAAGCTGTTCTCGGCAGCTTTGTAGCCAAAGGTTGGCTGCTCAAAAGCAAGTGCGCTCTCTGAATTTCCTCAGATCATTTAACACCAGTTGACGCTCTTTCAAGACGTGGTCGATATTCTCTTTCGACCCGCTCGTTGCTTGAGCTTCTTTCATATCTCAAGTCGACATATCCTGACGATATCATTGAATGTACCATTTGCATGGAGGTCAGTCCCCACTGGTCATCAATCAGTGTTTGACGCCAACATGTCACTTTCCAGATCTTGACTCGTGGCATCGCCTGTCATACCAATAACTGTAAGACTAGGATGCATCATCACTGCTTTACCACTTTCAGGCGCCGTCAAGACGCCTGTCCAGCGTGTAGGGCTCCGTGGCCCCAAACACCCAATGAGAAGCCTCTTGTCGCCGTCGGTGAAGGAGCATCTAGGAGTGATGAAGACGCAGGACGCAGTCGACGGCTGAGGGGTTCTGCGGCCAGCGACGACGATGAAGACGAAGAAATGGTGTATGAAGAGTCCGTGACGCCTCGAAGCCAACCTACGGGGCGTACACAGCGCGCAAGGAAGGGTAAAGCAAAACTAACTCAGAGCATGGCACTTGATGAAGATGAAGAGGAGCAAGACGAGGTTGTGGAAACCGGTAGAAAGGGGCCTGCGACACGACGAAGTTCCCGAAAATGAAACAGTATGATTCTGGAAGATATATGTACACATGTATGTCTAAATGTCCAACTCACTATTTCGTGTAGTAAAAAGGATATTACATGCGGAAGAAAAATCAGAACCGCTAGGGCGAATACGGTCGCGAACAGTTAAGCAACTCTCTCAAATTTTCGGACAAATCGGGCAGATTGATGATGGGATTTCGCGTTGAACTTGGCGACATAGTACCCCGGTGGCGTAACCCGTCACTTGATCTAGTGGAAAGTTCCTCCGCTTTGCGACGATCAACGTCCGCCACCAGTTGAGCAAACGAGAGAAAGAGGACTTCAGCTTGGCTAAGCGTCGTGTCCAACTCGATGGTCATGCTAAGCTCGTTACAATACTGGATAGGCGGTCAGTATAGCCTAATGACGTGAATCTTTCGGGGCATACCTTCAGAATCTCATCAAACTAAACCAAGAGCACAACACATGAGATTCTTGATATCAAGGGAAGTAATTGAACGTACTTCGACGAGGTAACGAAGAATCATGTCTCGATGTGACTCGAGTATAGCCAAGGCAATAAATATGACGAAATTGGTGCTGTAATAGTCGGTCCACAGCACTTCCCACAAACGGAGAACGTCTTCGAATGGAAATTCTCGTTTGAAGGCAATAAGAACCCAGCTTAAGATGATTATCAAACAAGCGCGATGTGAAATGTATAGGACGTACCGGAAACAGAAGAATAAGTTAAGGCCATTGATTTTCTCTGTGTTAATATTAATAGTCCTTGAATGAACGAAAGGGATCTATTAATGGATGGAGATATACCTAAATGCTTGTATAACTCAGGGTCCATTACATCAATGAGTTGTTGCAGCGTTAAGAGTTGCTTCTTCATGCCGCTTTGATCACGTAGGAAATTCGTTTTCTGGGAAAACATTGGACGAAGCCAGGGTGTAAATATGTAAATCGACTAACCATTCGATTCATGATTTCAACGAAGCACCAGAATGTCGATTCTTCATCTCCATCCATTACTATATAGATAGGTGAACACAAGTCCGACATGCCCTGAACATAGCCTGGGATGAGCAGAAACCGTCAAACGACAGTGAATAATTGTAACGATCACATACCGAGCTCCTTCTCGTATAGGTTGTAAGTTAAGAGGATACCTCCAAGCCGGTCGATGTGGTTGTTACTCGGTGATTGAGAGCCAATGTCACTCATAGTGGGCGATATGATGGAATGAGGTTGATATTGTTTCTTTTCGTCGCCTTCCGAAGCAGATGGTCCAGCAAACAGTGGTTGATTTCGGTCCGTTCGCCGGCAGTCGACGTCAATCCGGTGGCGTTCCTGCAACAACAACATCAGGACATATGATATAAAGTAGGGTGTGTAATACTTCGAGGATATCTGGTCTATCAAACACCTCAGGGACCCCACACCACTCGCTTTTTAGCTCTTGATATGATCTCCTGGAGAGGACTGAAGTCGATCAGGAGCGCGGTATCTGAGTGTCAAAGCCGTACCGCTTCTTTGTCCATTTTTCTTCACGCTCAGCGGCAGTCACGTCCCACTCGACTGCTCCAACAAGAAAGGGCCAGATAGTACGCCGCAACGTTCCCTCCGAGCGAATGCCCCGTCTAAATATTTCCCTTTTCATTTCCTCGATCCTGACCTTCGGCCGTCCATCTTCCGCAAACCAACGCAGCCATGTTTTTTCGTCTACTGGATGGCTCGGATCTCGTGAAGACCTCGGAGTCGGAAGATTTGATGTTGAGTGTAAAAGTTCGAAGATACCCAACGGCGATGCTTCCTCATCCAAGGCGGCGGACGAGGAAGAGGGCAGAGCCTGGGCTTCTCTTCGCCGTGCGCGCTCACCCTCCTCAGCAACGATCCTCGCCCACCGTGCCAAGTATATGCGGGCACTCTCGAACTCACCAACCCCTCCTTTCTCCACCCAGCTTCCCCATTCCCACTCACCATCTGCATTTACAAGGCTCCGCACTGGGTCCGGGAGGTGAGGAACAATGGGTTTTGCGAGGGGATGGGAAAGGATATTTTGCGCTGCATGTCGTGTCGCGCGGGTGATGTTGGAGAAAGATTGTAATAAAGCCTGACGGGCTTGCGAAGATGACGCGTAGGGTTGCGCTAATGTTGGGGAAGGTAGGGAGCGATGAAGTACAGATGAACGCTGAGAGTATGGATTGGGAGAAAAATGACCCGGGGAAGTGAGTGGACGGGGTCGCCTGTGAGCTGGTATAGGGGAGTGTGAATTCATGTAGGAGGACTGGGCCAAGATGTCGTCGACAGCATCGTCGGCAAAGATTTGTGTGGAATGTGCCTCGATGTCAGCTCGAGAAGGATCAATCAGGAACAGGGAAGGCTGCAAGGTTGAACGAAGAACGTGTGCGTATGATCGGAGTCGCGAAAGGAGATCCTCTCCACCCCATGAGGTTCCAGACTTGGCTACATATGCTGGAGGAGGGGGATACGTTAAGGCGCTGTTGGCAGGGGGCCGGGTTGGTGTTGGAAGGCAGAAGGAACGCGATTCATCGTCATGAAAGTATAGCGTGGGAAGGGTATCACCGTTGATAAGATTGATTCCAATAGATCCATCTATGGATGGTATGAGATGGCCCGAGACGACTGTCAAATGAATACTCACACCAAGAGGACAGCGTTGGAGGCTGGACAATAAGGGAGTAAACGGATGTCAGAGGGACAGAGAAGGTATAGGATTCTGGGCGCTGTACGGGGAGCTCAATTAGGACGATATCTAGTGAAATCGTGAGCAGAAGGCGAGACAGAACAGGATCACGGTCACACACCTTCATCCTCCTCATCCCATGCGACCTTGTCTTCCATCTTGAGAAACTTGTCCCATTCTGAAGCACCCTTTTCATTTAAGAGAGCCTCAGGAATCCAAGCTAATAGGTAGGTCGGGTTCGATGCTTCCTGTGAATTGCAGAAAGAGAGTGAGATGACTCGAGGATAAGCTCGACAAACTGACTCTTCTGACGAGAGCGACGAAGCCTGGAATGTTATCTCGGGTATAGGCCGTCGGATTCACATAGACCTTGGATTTGGTGTAGACGAGACGATATCTGCCGTCTTCAGACCGGACAAATGAACTGGAGTCTGTTCGCTTGATTTCGACCATAGATGACAGTGCTGCGACGCAGCTGCGTGCCAAGGGATTTGGAGACTCTTAAATGTATCACGTGCTTCCTATCTAAGGCTGCGCAGCAATGCGAGGGGAAATTTTGTATAACGAGGACGTTCTAGCAATTACTTTTGGTACGACCACACATTACGAAGCACTTTGGAGGATTCCATCTAAGTCAACAAATCTTGGACCTCGCTATGGTGAAACCACTCACGTCCGGCTTTGGTGGCTAGGCGATTGACAGAATCATCGCTCTCGCCTTGCGATCGGACTTGGCCGCAAAGTGCAAAAGTTGTGGATGTGTTCTGGGCGCGTCCATTGGCGTCAACATCCGCAATGCTGATTTGTACGGAGGCATGGTCTTTAGAGGTGATCAAGCGGTCTGAGATGGTACAGATCAACGGCAGCGCAATGGGCAAGCAAATTAAAACAAACTTGTCGCTGCGCATTTGCGAGGAACGTAGAGATCGACAAGAACACCCTGTGAAACAATCAATGAGGGAGGGTTGAAATCGTTGGATGCGATACCCACAGCGTCGTTTTCCATGGCTAACTTGTGAACTTTGTCTGTAGCCGAAGTTGTGGGTTAACTGAGAGCGTGGGAACGGGGAGAAAAACTGTACAGCTGCGTTTCTCACAGTCTACTCGAGGTATGGGATTTGTATGTACGGTCACATTCTCGGGGGCTCAAATCCTTTCGGAAACACCTGACGGACATTGACATTGATCCTCGTCGTCTCCAGGTATTCACTATAGGGTTTCCAGCCCTGGTCCCGCGCGTCGAGGTGGGGCGGTAGCGTACCCTCGAGAATTCTCGGTACACCTATGCAGTCATTTGAGATGATCACAGCAGATTTAGAGGCTGGGTTCTCCGTACCATGGTAGGCTCGCCTGCAATCAGGTCCCGACATGATGATAACATCTCCGGAGCGCACCAAGATAGGGACCGGCTCAGAGTCTCTTGTAAGGCCACCAATCAGAAATATAGCAGCGTTACCAAGACTGCAAAAGCGCTCAAGGAAGAGTCTGACAAAAACAATTGTTCCTTACGAAATGGATACGAGCGGCGAAGTAGCGCACACTTCTGACCTATCGACATGGGCCATAAGGGTGTCCTAGATATGAATGTGAAAGTCACCAATCCATCCTTTGAATTTGGGCAAGATCACTACATTTGACTGATAGAAATTGACGATTCCGGCGTCAGGCTCTTAAAAGAAAAGTGGTGGACCGGAGTCTTTCGGTGCGTTGGGAAAGACGGTAACGTACCATATGTCTCGTTCCATGTTGTCCAACTAGGTTCTGTCTGTGCCCAAGTAGTTTCACTCTGATCATATACTTGCTGCCAGTCCACTAGAGATACCGTAATCTTGCATAGTTCTCGCAGACGAGGATGTATTGCGCTCTTGCCCCTGGTGAAATCATATTGTTTGGTCCCCCAATGATAATACCAACCAATGTTAGCCCATCTCAATTTGTAGAGGAGTCGAGACGAGACGATGGGCCGGGCAGCTGCAGATGGGACTGGGGAAGGTTTAGGAGTAGAGGCGATAACAGTAAAGTTCATCGGCGAGGCAGCCGTATTGTTGACCAAGCGTCTCGGGCCTGAGGGTTCCTGGGAGATTGAAGAGTTTTCTGCAGGACGTGGTCGGATAAGGCTTTCCTCGCCAGAATCGTCCCGGGATCTCAGATACGTATTCCATATACCTTCCTCTGGTACTAGATAATGGGCGTCAAGGTTGGTCTCATTTGGATGTCGCGCGTGGTCGGAAAGGGCCCAACTGACAAGTTCTCTCTGCTCTTCAGGAGAGACAAAGCCAGGTAAGATGACAAGGCCTAGAGATCATGCCCATAATTCTTCTGGGAGCTGGGTGAAGCGTTATAGTTTGCCGTACCCGGTACCTGAGGGATGATGAAGGCTTTCACTCGATAGGTTGTGACAAGCCTTTTGTGTTCGACGGCATCGGAACGACCCCGCCAAACACCTTGCTGGATTTCGGGCTCCCTGGCATGGTCAAGGTTGGCGAGATCCAGGACATTGGAGAGATCTGGAGGGGGAAAACGGGCTCTATATTTCTTCTCAGCTGCTCTGAACGGAGTCCAGTCAAGCTCAAGTTCTGGATTCCTATGTTTTGTGGTCTTGAGATGGAGTCGACGGGCCTTTTTATATTCTTGGGAGGAAGGGTGAAGGGAGGGTAAAGCCATCCGAGAATAACATGGACAAATACAGATACCATTGCCCAAAACCAAATTAAATAAGTAAATTTCGGTGAGATGTCTCTATGGCTTCCTCGCACGTCGTCCGTCTTTGCCCGGTACTCTACGCGCTCTAATATCGTCCGCTACCAACCCCCCATTCGTCCCTTCCCTCGCTACCAACATTCCAAACCCCCACCCTCATTTACACCAAAGCCGGCCCCTTCTCAAGCCGAACCCATTCCACCTGTACCGAAGGAGCATCCGAAAGGGCATATAACGACAAGAATATGGAAGAAGGTCAAGCATGAAGCCCAGCACTATTGGCATGGAACCAAGTTATTGGTGTCCGAAGTACGCATTTCTCGGCGTCTTCAATGGAAAATTCTGCATGGCGAGACTTTGACGCGACGTGAACGCCGACAAGTTAGTTTTGTATGTTGACTTCCTTGCGGCTCTCATTTAACGGTGTTGTCATCTCAGTTGAAACGTACCACCCAAGACTTGCTCAGACTCGTCCCATTCGCCGTCTTCATAATTGTCCCGTTCATGGAACTGCTTCTACCTGTTGCACTCAAACTTTTCCCCAACATGTTACCCTCCACGTTCGAGGACAAGTACGCGGCAGTAAGTTTTGTTTCTGTCTCCCCGATACTTTGTTCACGTCTCGCTGCTTGAAGGAAGAAAAACAGCGGAAGTTGTTACGAGTACGCCTCGATATGGCCAAGTTTTTGCAAGAAACGCTTCGAGAATCTGGCTTGAAAGCTAACGCACATATTGTCGGTACCGACGCGTTCAAAGAGTTCTTTCGCAAAGTAGGAGTTGTCCCATAAGTCCATACGTCCACCTCATTGTTTTCACAGGTCCGCTCCACTGGAGAGTCACCCTCAGCCACAGATATCATCAACGTAGCCAAGCTTTTCGATGACGACCTCACTCTTGACAATCTATCTCGGCCTCAACTCGTGTCCATGTCGCGCTATATGGGCCTGAACGCGTTTGGAACGGATAATTTCCTTCGCGGAGCTATCCGGTCACGTCTCCTCCATCTCCGCCGGGACGACCAACTCATCGACAGGGAAGGAATTGATGAACTTTCAACATCTGAGCTACAGGCTGCCTGTCAATCGCGCGGCATTCGTACCACGGGGGTATCACCTGCAAGATTGCGAGAGGAATTAACCACTTGGGTGGACTTGCATTTGCATAATCGAGTTTCTGGTGTCCTCCTTGTTCTTGGAAGGGCCTTCCATTTTGACCGCAAGTTTGGGGAAAATGAAGACGGCAAAACTGCTGTTATTTCAAGCCTTGAACATGTCCTGTGCGGCTTGCCCGATAATCTGGTGACTGTTTGCACATTTACCCCTCACAATCATCCACTCATATCTTTGGTCTAGCTCAACGAAGCCGAGCTAGAGGTCGATTCCGAAAAGGCCAGCTATAAACAGAAGCTGGAGGTTTTGCAGCAGCAACAAGAGTTGATCGAAGATGAGGAGGAGCAAGAGCAGAAAGAGGAGGATGCACGTCGGGCCAAGCGAGAGGCAGACGAGCTGGAAGCTCGCACCGCGCAGTCTCTCTTGCCAGATTCCGAGGTGAGACATGGTGTGAACGGTTATGGAAGTCTGTAGTCACCCCTTTGGCAGCTCATACCAGAGAGATCGGAAGACGAAAATGCCCGGATGACCACTGAACAACTCAAGGAACTTGGCGAAGCTCTTTCTATTTTGTCAGCCAAATCCAGCGTACTCAAGGAGCGAGATGAACTTCGCAGTCTAATGCAAGAAAATCTATCGGCTGAAGAGGTTGGAATATTTGCCCCCTACCCTCTCATGCTCTCGCTTCTCACTTTGCTTGCAGGATCCAAAATCGCCTTCGGGTGCTCTGACGAAGCGCATTCGCAGCATGTTAACGAAAATTGACACGCAGCTCCAGGAATATGACAGCCGAGTAGGGAGTTCTCTGCAGATGATTTCCGCCGATGCACAGGGGCGAATTTCTGTTCAGGACCTCGAAAAAGCCCTGACTGTGATCAAGCACAAACCTGACGATGAGGTTGGCCTGGCCGTGATTCACAAGTTGGACGTGGACAAGGATGGATACGTGGAACTGGAACATGTACTTGGTCTTGTCAAGGAGGAAGGATTGGGTGTGTTGTGCTTCATTCTCCATTCTCCTGGAAGCTCATCTATGACAGGGATTGTGATTGACGATGAAGCACAGTGCATTATCGGACAAGGCAACGAAATCAAAAATTCGAAGCCAAAGAAGGAAGACATCGTTCAAGAGTGATTGCATAGTACGTGAGAGCAGAGAGAACCGTTTGGAGACAGCGTGGAGGGTATTATATGTTACATCCAAATGATTCCATTCATATCAAATAGATTGCGATGATTAGCATGAGACTTGCGAATGCTGTGGTTTTTCATCCGTGACAGGTGGTCGGGTTCCATCGGTTTCAATGTCTTCAAGGACTTGGTCATCGTCATCATCATCATCTGAGGATTCGGCCCAGAAACGGCCCGCTTGAAGAGCCAGGACACCTGTTAATGCAACGCTGCATATCAAGTTGGTGGACGCGAGTTCGAGGGTAGAATGGCGAAGTGCACGAGGGAAGGGATCCTTCAACGCATGCGTCGGAAGAGCGGAGAACTTTTCCAATACGCCTAGTGAAAGTGTAAGGATGGATAGAGAAGGACTAGAAGGGAAACACAGACTGGGAAGTACAGAATAGATATACATCGCGTTTGTCACGCTAAACAAAACTGGATAGAATGAGGACCGAGTCAGGTTCGGAGGAAAGAGGGCTCACAGATGCTGCCTCCGTCGAACATGATATTCCCGGCCTGACCATCACGAAGGCTCCAGAGGATGGTGATGCCGCCGGTTATGGCAATGACGGCGAGAATGTACCGGGCTTCTGGGGGACCTTTTGCAAGGATTGCATAGTAGTTTGCGGCGGTCCACAGGTGTTCGTCAGTGACAGGAGTCTTCCACAAGGTCAAGGAGTCGGCGATCCAATGAGTAAAAAGGGAGCCTTGAGTAGGGAAGAGTTAGGAGAAGGAGGGGAGGGGGAACGAGACGAACCAAGCAAGAAACTGGTGACACAGACGACAACGCCGGCGCGGACACCCATCACGAACGGCAATGAACGTCGCTGACTTAAAGATTAAATAAATAGGTCTAGGTCATAATTACATAATTATCTAACCTGACATGCAACGACGACTGGTGTCGCTCGCGCGTCCATATTCTACCCAGCCATGGTTCATCAATCATCTTGAGGCGCCAAAAGTCACCATGCATCGGCCCAAGCCACCGCCGTTGCCCGAGAATGCCCCTCGGCCCCTCAGAGAGCTTCACGCACATCTCACGCAGTCGCCGCACCTCGAACCGTCGAGTTTGGTCGTCTCGGAGTCGGTCGCTCCGCCGGCGGGCCCTGAGCTTCCTTATCGCTTGCCGCATGGGCGTCGGAAAAGAGGGGGCACATATGCTGGGGAATCGGCGTATGACGTACCTGGGGGGATATGGAATTGGGTGTTGATGGCACAGGTGAGTGGGAGGAGACACCACCGATCGTCGACTGACTGGGTCGTGCAGGTGAAGGAAGGGACGGAAGACAAGGGTGCTATCGAATCGGTGGTGCGAGTGATACGGAAGACGGTGGGTGGACTGTATCGTGAAGTCGACGGGTGTGGCTGAACTGGCTCCTACAGCTCCTGACGATGGAGCCTCCGCTGGGTATAGCAGCGAACCCTAAGCGGCGTATGCACCACGGGTGGGCGATGGTGGACGGGGGAGAGTTTGTCGTGCATATATTGAGCAGGGAAGCGCGAGAAAAGTACTTTGGATGGTCACGTGATCGTCTGTAACCCTTTTTGTGTACGATCATGTCGAGCAGACCCGGTGGTCTCTACGGAGGAATCCAGTTCTCTTCTCAAGCCCCCTTTGCTTCTTCCCAACCACCACCGCCGACAACTGCACCGTCACTGCCCACAACAGCGCCGACCCCACAACAACAATATCATCATCATCCTCCACCTCCCACAGATGACCAACCACCTCACGGAAAGCCCCCAGCCGGTATCTTTTAACCCCTTCACCTCTTTGTCCAGAATGATCATAGTTAAAAAGCCTGGTCTGCTTCCCTCGCGTTTGCCCCCGTCCGTCGCCATCAAGTCCAAAAGGCCAAACCTCCTCCAGCCAGGCTCCCCGCTGGTGCCGCACTTACCTCAAACACCCTTGCCACAGTTTCTTCCTCCGCAATCATATTCGCGCCACCAGCTCTAGTCGACTCATCCAAACCTTCCCCGGATCCTCAGCCGACATCGACTGGATGGGGTAAGAAAGTCAAACCCCCTTCCATGGTCCTCGACGAGGATATCAACGGGTTCAAAGCCTCGCGTAACAAGAAAAAAACAGGAAAAGGCCGAGCGAGAAAGGTGACTATCATATCAGCACTGTCTAGACATTATATAACCCCAGTGTCAGACCAAACATGCCCCAGTCGTTGTTACCTGGGATCCAGCAGAACCTTACGACCCTCTTCGACCTAACGACTACAATGATTACAAGGGATGGAGAGAGAGGGAAAAGATCGACAGAAGAGAACGACTGGCTGACCAGCGCCGCTTCGAGGACCGGAAGCGCTCTCGGCGCAGCCAAAGCTATTCAGATAGTGACGGTCCCGATTCGGAGCACGAGAGACCGCGCAAGACGGGTACGCTTAGCTTTTTGAAAAATTCTTCACCAGCTAAGCATTCTCTCAAGGGCGATTCGAGGAACATCATGATCACTGGTCCAGATCCAATGACGCTCCTCCGGTCATGGTCGACTCATCACTCACTGGAGATGAAGCTTATCAACGTCGCCTTGTCATGTCACAGCCAAGGAACCCTTTACCAATAACCGACCCTGTTCCCAGAACTGACGAGGACATTCCTGGTCCGTCCGGACAACAGCTTCCTGTTTCTCTTCCTCCAGTCGAGACAGGCGAAGAAGCCTACTTGCGACGCATTGCCATGTCGAGTGCAAACCAATTGCCCCCACCACGTAGTGAATCACCCCCTTTAGCATACAACCCATTCGCCCCGCCATCCGTTCCTCCTCCGCCGCCGCCGCCAGATTCCGCAGAGCTAGAAGCCAAAGTTAAAGCTGCCGCTGCCATAGCCGCAAAGCTTGGTGCCATAGCTGCTAATGCCCCATCAGAACTCGCAGAAGAAATCAAGTGCGTGCCCTATATATTCTAGCAGGCCGACACAATTAATTTTATGTCTGGTAGACCTGACCCTCACGGTTTTGCAGCGCGGCTCATGGCTAAATGGGGCCACAAAGATGGCCAAGGGCTGGGTGCCGACCGATCTGGTATCGTCAACGCTCTGACTGTCGAACAAATTGCCCACGCCAAGGCCAGCAAGGGGAAATTGGGGAATACGTCTGGCGGGAAAGCGGGCCCTACCATTGGGTCCAAAATGGGCAAAATCATTAATAACAACGAGGATGCAAAGGTCAGAGAAGATCGGGACAGGTTTGGTGACCCTAGCCGCGTCGTTGTCCTGACCAACATGGTTGGACCTGAAGACGTCGAAGATGGAGATTTGCAGGAAGAAATCGGTTGGTCCTTTTTGTCTTTTCCTTTCCGCCAACTCTCCTCACTTTTTGTTCTCAGGTGATGAGTGCTCAAAAAATGGAACCGTCGAACGCGTCATTGTCCATCTCGTCGATCCGCCTTCTCCTCAACCAGAGGAGGCTGTGCGCATCTTTGTCTTATTTGCTGGTCCAGTAGGGGCATGGAAGACAGTCCGAGAACTGGACGGTCGGTATTTTGGAGGGAGGACTGTGCGAGCTCGATATTTCCCCGAAACGTTTTTCAACCAATTCGATTTGAACCGCCCTTTTACATAGCATGTAGCTAGTACTCTCTAACCAGGCGCATATGCTAACGTCCATTGCCTCCAACGTGAAACACCCTGACACACCCCACTTGAGAAAAAATCAATATACCCGTTTAAATGGGAGAACTGCCTTGCATTCATTCTCGTCCAGGGTTTGCCCGATAACGTTGCGATATTTGAGCTCAATATCCGGACTGTTGCTGTCCTTCTGGAAAGCAAGGGTGTGCTTCATCCAGGTGGTATCATCCCGCTGTTTTGATTGGATCATGAGAAGACTACCCATCGGAAGGGGATAAAAATGCACATACCTCGGGATAATCTTCTCTTGCATGAGCACCACGAGACTCTGTCCGTGCAGCAGCTCCAACGATTGTTGGCATAGCACATTGCAAGACATTACGAAGCTCAAGAGTTTCAACGAGATCACTGTACAAAGCATATGAGTTGGATGGATGTTGCGCAACAAAAGAAAGTCGCACGCACGAGTTCCAGATCATGCTCCTATCCTTAATCCCGATGCTGTCAAAGCTCTTGTAAATCTCACGCATCTTTTTGACACCTTCATCTAAGGATTCTTGTGTCCTGGTATCATTCATTGGATTTAGACGTGAGCTTTGTGCACCCAACTCTAGTTACCCACCTGAAAACGGCGGCATCTGTTTGCATGGCCTTTTGCATGTCTAGACGGACTTTCGCGGTCGGAATAGGACCTGTTGATGTTCTAAAAGTGCCATGTTAATTCTGACTTTATTGAAGTCTTGTAATATACCTGATCTTGTCCAAAAACTCGACGGCTTCAAGGCCGGCCTCACCGGGGATTGACTTGTGAGGTTTCCCAGGAGTTAACGTGTCCCTGATGTGGTGTGCGCAAGCACGTCCAAAGACCACGATATCCAAAAGAGAGTTGGCACCAAGACGATTTGCACCGTGCACAGAAACACAAGCTGCTTCTCCGGCAGCATACAGCCCAGGCACCACCTTGTCTCGGCTATTCTCATCAACGGTAAGAACCTCGCCGGTATACTTGGTCGGAATACCACCCACTACACGAGATTAGCAATGAAGTTGGCTCTGCACAAAACCAGACTCACTGTTATAGTGAACAGTAGGCAAGACAGGGATAGGCTCCTTGGTAACATCGACGCCAGAAAAGATGGCGGCCGTTTCAGAAATACCTGGGAGCCTCTCGTGGAGAATCTCAGGAGGAAGATGGCTCAATTGAAGGTAGAGATGGTCCTTTTCGGCACCAGCACCACGCCCTTCTCTAATCTCAAGCGTCATACTCCGGGAGACAACATCCCGAGAAGCAAGATCTTTGGCCGTAGGAGCATAACGTTCCATGAATCTTTCACCTTCAGCGTTCAACAGGTAACCGCCCTCGCCACGAGCACCTGGAAATATATGAAATATATGTTAAACAGGACTTAGAACAAGAAGTGAAAAAAGATAGACCTTCTGTAATCAGACAACCAGCACCATAGATACCCGTCGGATGGAATTGAACGAACTCGTGATCTTGTAGAGGAAGTCCTGCACGTGAAACCATGGCATTGCCGTCTCCAGAACAGGTGTGGGCACTGGTGCAACTGAAGAAGGCTCGTCCATAGCCACCAGTAGCCAAAACGGTTTTGTGGGCACGGAAGCGGTGGAGAGTACCGTCCTCCATGTTAAGAGCAATCACCCCGAGACACTCGCCATCCTGCATGATGAGATCGAGCGCAAAGTACTCGATGAAGAAATTGGTGTTATGACGGAGAGATTGACCATAAAGACTGTGGAGAAGTGCATGGCCAGTGCGGTCCGCGGCAGCTGCGCAACGATATGCCTGCCCTCCTTTTCCGTATTTCAGAGATTGACCGCCGAACGCTCGCTGGTATATCTTTCCCTCCTTTGTCCTCGAAAATGGCACACCGTAATGCTCAAGCTATAAACGCGGGGCACACAATGAAATGGCTAGGAGTGAACAACCTGTCGTTCTCACCTCGATGACGGTGTTGGGGGCTTCCCGACACATGTAATGAATCGCATCTTGGTCGCCCAACCAGTCGGAGCCTTTTACCTTGACAAGCATTGAATCAATTGTTCCCGAATCACAGAGAAGAACGCACTGTGTCGTACATGTGCCACCTCCAATCATCTTCTGTGATGTTCTGGAGAGGAGAAAATTGAGGTTGCGACAGCTGGGGTGGTAAGATGCACTTACGCCAAGAGCAGCATTGATCCCGCCCTGCAGAAAACGTTCAGAGAGCAGAGTCAAGCCAACAAGTGCACACCAGCGTACCTGGGCTGCAACGGTATGACTTCTGGTAGGAAAAAGCTTGGTGATGCAGGCAGTGTTGAAACCAGCCTCAGCGAGTCCGAAAGCAGCTCTCAAACCTGCACCACCAGCACCACTTGTCCGGGCCGTAAATCTCCGAGTGCCAGTAAATGGGAAACGACGTACACTACAAGGGCATCGTATTCGTGTTCAATCAAAGGGTAATTGCCTGATGACCATGACTGGGACCGCGATATAAAAACGACTGCAGAGACAGTGAGGAGCACACAATACCTTGACCTCTTGCGCCTTGAGTGGGTTTGTTCCAACGACCTTTCCGACTGACGCAGAAACATGGAATGCACGACGAGAACGCGACAGGGTGCGAGGTACGACTTTCCTGAGCATCGTTCGGGGAAGCAGGAACGTTTCGGACCAAATAAACACCTGGGCCTAGTCTGAGGAAACCCGGATCCCGAAGTCTGTGATTTCCTTGAAGTTCTCTGTCCCCGCGCTCACGTGAAGTAGGTTCTAGACTCCAATGGGCCTTCAACGCCCCCTTTTTGCCGTAGTTTACAGTTCGGGGGACTTGAACCTACGACCTCGCAGCCATACATACTGTAGTACAACGCTACAGTGTTTTATTGAAAAGGATGTTTCCGTTGGAAAATGTTTTGCAGCACCACTAACAGTCATTTGTGTTGTGCTTTCCATACAGTAAGTAGACTAAGCTAGTCATGGGTGTTGAGGGAAAACGCCCTGACGGTCTTTCTGGCCACGAGGAGCCGACCTGCGCGCAGGTCGGCGACAAGTGGCGCGGAAGGCACAACTTCATCGAAAGTTAATGACAGGCCTAGATCATAGCCGCCTCTCACCAGACCGGCCTCAGCAAGCAATATTTGCATTCCAGAAGGACGCAAGGTCTGAAGCGACGGTCTCTTTTATAACAACGGGCAATCTATCGTAGTACACCTAGCGGGTCCTGTTGTGCTTTCCCCCCATTCTGACCTCGGGGATCCCTAGACTCCCATGAATGACTGCTCGAGGGGGGTAGGGGTAGACCTTCGACGGGAAAAACTGGGTTGTGTCCTGAAAACGAAGACCGAGTGTAATTCCAAGGCGCGACGTCGGAAGCTCCAGAACCGTGCGATGTAATCGTTGAGGTGCTTGGGCTGTTTAAGGGATGGGTGGGCGAGCGAGAAACGCGTGGCCGCGAGTCCACTACACGAACAGAACCAGGTCGAGAGACGGCTGCAGCCATGAATATTTCCTGAGGGTGCCGACGCAAATCTGCCGTTTTCTTTTTCCGAGACTCCATTTCCACCAGCCTGTCTTCGTCAACGTCGCTCACGTTTCCTATCAAGATATCTCGGACGTAAGACAGAGACTCAAGCGCAGCCTGCTTCTTTTGCTTCAAATGGCTTGGATTTTGAGCCTCAGTCTCGTCTTGGAGAAGAACATCGACTATCCAAGCCAGGGATTCCCCCAACCGCTTATCCCTTGAGCGAAGTTGAGAGACTTCTCGCTCCATTTCAAACCGTACAGAAGTTCCCTCCGGCAGGCGATCACCAGGTGATGGCTCGTCGGTCAAAGGGAACGCAGGATAGGGTGCATTTGGTGAGCGGACGAGCGACGCTGCCAAATCTGGGATATTGCGCTGTAGTAATGGTTATATAGAAAACATCTTACATGTTTCAATAGCTACATACCCTGATTTCCGAGACAGCGCTCATCAAGGTCCTGTTGAGACCAAGATTCTCTCCTTTTCCGAGCCAGCCACGGGCCAGCATATCAGGAAAACTCGATTGGAGAGATGTCGTTGCCCTTGTATCCTCACTGAGTTGAACGCTATCCCCTTTGTTATGGGGACTCTGAGCTCGTCGCAAAGTAGCATTTACCGAAGGAACCTCCGCAGGAATGTTCAAAAGATTCCGATTTTCTAACACTAAAGATGCGCCAGTCGAGGAAGTTGGCGACATCTGCAGTGCAAGTGCTTGTCGAAGGAGAAGAGTGGCGTGGTGAAGTGCGCCACCGGACGTCTGCGCGGTTCGAGTAGGATAGCGAAGAAGAACAGTGAGCTGAGTGGTATAATCTGCTGATATTACTGGTCATATCAAAGTGAGCCATACCAAAATCGAAATACGGATGAAGTATAGTCACATTCATTACGAATTCTGATCAACATCGCTACACATACCCATGAGGCGATCTCCAGGGTAGGATCACTGGCGAATAGACTGTCCCATAACTTCAGAGCATCCGTCATGTTGAATTCCCGGGTGAAGAGAAGTCTTAGCCATCGGCTACCACTTCCTCAGTCAGGGGTACAAGCATTCGAGATGAACACGTACATGCCGTAGATCTGGGGCTCTAAACCAGTCGCTTGCATGTTTTTCCACAACAAAGGATCAGTGACCCGTAGTAATTCCGATTGTATTTGGTTGCAGACCTCGACTATTGGCGCAACGTAGAGTTTGATCTCAGTGGTATGAGGAACAGCGAGATGAACGTGGCTGGCCAGCGGGGATAAAGGATCTTTCGGTGGCTCACGCCATTCATAACACTTCGACAAACCTCGCATGACGTGATCGAATAACGCCCAAGCATCAGCAGCGACCCAGAGCCTTGAGCAGAGTTCCCGTAATTCAGGCGTACCAAAGTTCGCATCTTGTGAGATGGAATCGTGATCCACAATGAAATATAATGGCGCCAAGATTTCGTGCATCCCTGCCGTGAAACAAACGTATTGAACCCGGTTTGTTGCATGGACGGTACAAGTCAAAATACCTTGCCTATAACCTATCGTGGGGTTCATTACGGAGTATAAGAAGAGGATGTTGCTGAGTTGGCGATGGACTTCGGAGTTACGAAAGAACCCAATCTCGGGAAAGCTAAAGTGGGGCTTGGGGTAAGTGGATTTTTGGGTCCTGGCAGAGGATACGGGATAAACCGCCCGTTACTCACGTGCGTTCGACATCCTGGAGAATGGTTTTCCGCAGTTCGATAGCCGCGAACCATGCTTTCCATGGGTTCTGACAGAATCCAAAAACAAAATTATGTGGATAATGAATGAAGTACCACTTCCTCGTACCTCTTTATGCAAACTCAAAGGGTTATTTGTTTGAAGGTTCTGAGTAGCACTTGAGGATTTCTTGACCGAACCCGGAATGACAAAACCCTCTTCATAACTTCCATCAGGCGCCTGCATATGTTGACACAGTTGTTTCACGTAATATTGGCGAGATGCGCGTAGAGACTCGACTAATGCTGCGCTTCGCATTGGCGATGCAGATTGTAACGGCTCGTCGAAAGTGAGGAACAGCTAACAATGCCAGACCGTGAGTTGGACTGAGAGTTGGACGAAGATAACAATCCGTCGCTACCTTCCACGCGATGCTTCTTCCTGTCGCATGCATCGAACCACCGATGGAAGGGAGCAGTCGATCTGCCAGTGCAGAGTCGCGTATCTTGGAGAGAGCCATACCAGAATTGAAGAGGTAATCATAAGCCTTTCTGGAATTTCGCAGATTCTATTTATCAATGTGAGCAGCTTTCGAAAACGCAAGCAGACGAACATGAGTTGTCCCTCTAGGAGAGATTCCTCCATTCTGAAAGCTTCCGCCGTTTGCGACAAGACCGAGATAACCAGTACTGCGCCGATGGTTACTGCCTTTGATCACATGTGATGCTAGCACTAGTACTGAAGAAGAAATGATCTCAATATGTTTGTCGTAGCTTCAACAACCACCAAGTCGGATCCAACGATACCTAGGGCGGGTAAGAAAACTCTCTGAGCAAGATTTATACTTTATCATAGATAACGACTAGATAATACATTGCAATTAGTTGAGTCAAGTATATACTACAACCCCCATCCTAAAAGTACACCCTCACGGCCGTCGCCAATGGGGATTCTGTTGGGCAATAGGGACATTTAACACGCCTATGAGAAACTGAGTTAGATCTTTAGACAGTGTATCAGGATATGAACGCACCCGCCAGGCTTGCTCGACTTGTGCAGGCTATCCTTGGTAATGACATGACCACATAGCATCATCATTGGAGGATTATTTTCTGTAGCCTGCTCTTTGGAAACGGGGCACGTAAATACTGAATGGTACCTGTTCTCAGGAGAAAGTGGTATCTCAATCTAGGAGACAACTAATCAGCACGAGGAGGGGCACGCAGGATGGAACCCACAGGAAGCTCGTCAGTCTGACTCCATTCACTTTTACGCTCTCGCATCACCTTCCTGCCCTTTTCTATTCTTGCAAGTGCTCCTCCTCCACCGATATCTCCAACAACTCTCAAGGGAACCTGCCGACTCATTCCGAGACTGGCGCAGTATTCCTTTGCAAATAACGGCTCCAAGTCGAAATGGAGCGAAGGAGAGGCAAGGTCAGCATACGGAGATGTCTGAAGTCTTGACAGCGGGAGGTATGCTATGCAGCCAATCAATCGCACGAATTCAGCCTCGTGTTCGATGTAAAAGGGTCTCAAAGTGGCGTTGGCATATGATATCGCTGAAGCATAATTTGGAGGATGAGACGAGAGGAGGAAGCGGATGTATTGCGATCGATGAAGATAAAATTCGAGAGGGGATGACCGCAACTGTAGGAAGGTTCGATTCTTTCTTGCCCAACTGAAATACATCGATTAGGATGATATATAGAAGAGGATATAAAACCTACTCGAGAGCAGGGGCGATGTCATGATTTCTGAGCGCTCTCAAGACTCGGTGGAGATCCAAAAATTGTGAATGCAGCTCCAACGGGATTTCGACCTCAGATTCCTAATTGAAACACTAGGAACGCATAGACTTTCGAGCTGATTGGAACCAACCTTTAAAAACGTCTCGGAAATCTCGAATTGACCGGTCCGGAGGAAATGCAAGGCTATTGTCTTTTGAAGTGCCGTCTTGGAGGCTGGAGACTCGAAGAGACGGGGGTAAGCGGGCAGAAGAGTCGCGAATTTCTACCAGGCAGAGTCAAGGTATGCCCCCGGTGCATGGTTTGGACGAACCTTTTCAAGGGCTTTTCCAAGACGGGAGATGGATGAGTAGACCTCCTTCTGGCGTTCGTCGACTTCTTTTCTTTGGACGTCTACCGTCCGAGCAAGCTGGCGTACGGTATCCACCTCGAAGCCAGATTCTTCCATCTGCTTCTTCGTCTCATACATGGAGGCAATGAGGACATCGAGTGAATCTGCGACGGATGCCGACTGTGCTGCTCTAGCGGTCGTTACTTTCTCAAGTTTCCCAAGTTCCTTGAGCGGACCCTCCATGAAGGTGTTACGTAATGGCTCTTCGATTCCTCGCTGGCGATGAGCTGGGCAGCATCAAGTCTGTCCGCTACTCTCCAAACGCCGCCCACGGAGGCCCAAATGCGCAGGTTACCACCCTTCTTAACGGCACTTGCAATCCAGTCCAGGTCCTTGCAGTCGGCCCAATCTCAGAACCATCATCACTCGTACACGGCTTTTTCTAAGTGGTTCACTGAAGCAAAATTAACCACTGAATCAAGGTCACTGCCGGGTTTGCCGACGGATCCGTCACAGTATTCAGCCTAAACGACACAAATACTGTGGCAGACGTTCATAAGTGGAGGGAGACACGTTTAAGAGATGGACATCGGTACATTGGCTTGGAGATATCAGCGAGGTTCGCATTCCACCTCTGGTTTCACAGGACATCGAAGACGGATTTTCCCTTTTAGTCAAGTGTTTTCTTGCACTTCAAATGGCGCTTTGCGACTCGTTTCACTTGGCCAAGAAGATGGCCTTAAGCTATCTTCTCTCCCAACCCGATTAGAAGACTGGCGGATGTCACCGGACCAGGATACATTCGCATATGGTGGAGAAGAGGTGGATTTATCTGTATGGGACACCGAAAAAGCGTTTTCCGCTGAACCGCAAGGAGGTGTGGTACCCAAGAAAAGGAAGCGTAATGAATTACTGCTGGGGGAAATTTGGCGAGCGAGAAATGTAGGCAATAAACAGCGTCTTTGATATCATCCTCCTAGATGCCAGAACAGGTGCCCAACGACAACCTCGGTCTTCGCCAACCCGTTCACATCACCTCTTTGACCTACCTGGGACCAAATCATCCCAACCAGCTTATCGCGGGCACTCAGCTTGGGCATGTTCACCACTATGACGTCCGGTCTGGGCGTCGCCCTGTGTCAGACTGGAAAGTAGCAAAAATGGAGAGCATCAAAACTTTAGAGAAGGGAGCGTCTGAGCAGTGGGCAACCATTACCCTATACTTCCCATCGAATCTGACCTCGGGATCAGTGAAGCTTTTGCCAGTGATAATCGATGCAATCTATCTGCTTTCGATTTGCGAACTGGCCGTGTAACTTACAGTTACAAAGGTACCTAATACCTCGACAATGGTGCCGCAGAAACAAAGCGTTCTGATCGGCGGTTTCTGCAGGTTTATCTGGCGCTGTCGTGTCCCTAGCGCCATCACCCCATGGTCTGGCATCTGCGGCTTTGGACCGATACGTTCGCATGCACAGCACTTTTCCTCCCTCAACCGAAGTGGGACAACAGCAAGAGCGGCAAGGTGAAGTCCTTGAAAAGATTTACCTGAAAAGTACGCCTACCGTCGTGATATGGGATCAAAATACGTCTTCGATCGAGCAGGAGGTCACGCCTCATGAAGATGACGATGTCTGGGACACGATGGAAAGTGTGGGGATCGATGGCAAATGAACTTCGAATAGCCCTCTATTCACTATGGGCGAGTACAGTTGTCGCGAATAGAACAAGTACAGGTACTTCTGCATTTGTGAAGCCCTTTCGGCGCTAGCACAGTTGGGTCTTCTCCCCAGTAGCGTGAGGTAAAGTGAAGTGTCCTCGGACGTTCAGAGTAATGGTCGCGAAGCCTTCCGAGATCTCAACGGTCAGTGTCATCTCTTGACAAGAGAGGATTCAGGATTGACTGCGCCGTACGCGTATGTCGGCGCAGCGCAGAGTCCTGGGTAACTTGGTCAGAGTTGCAGGATCATGGGAATCCATACAAGTCCTCTATGTATGTACTCAATAGGTACATCATAAATGCTTCACAAAGACTCAACAAGTACTCTCATACCGACCAGCTATCCAAAACTCGTTGAATGGCTTTCTCCAACATTTCTTCCGTGTTCCCAACCAGGCTCTCTAAGACAGGCCGTACGACCTCCTTTACATCGCTCAACTCTTCGGCAGGGATGTGTTTACTCAACTGATAGAAAAACGAGCACACATTCACCCGCACTTCGACCGGAAAGTTGGAGGAATCATCGGTATTTCTCAAAACCAAAAGCAACATATCAAGGGCGTGGCGGGGAGCCTGTGGGCTCGCAGAGTCTGCGTCGCTTGATGGCGAAACTGGTTGATGGTCATTTGCAACTTGAAGGTCTGAGATGTCCACTGAGAGAGGTGTCATGATTGCGGAGAGCACAACTACGCCTGTCAACCCAGGTCAAAAACTTCAGCTAGATGATGAAAGCTAACGTCATACCGCCTTCCTTCTGAGTGCTTAACAGACTTAATGCAACCACCCCTTCATTGACAAGCAAAGGGTATTTACCGCTGCGTCCAACAAGACCTGCAAGGATCAAAGCACAATCAGGCGTGAGCACCGCCCGAATAGCAATATTCCTTCTGTGTTGTTGATTTATTATATCATCTTTGTTCGAGCTGGTCAGAAGGGGCGATTCTGCTGATCTAGCCCGAGGAGGGGGTAGGATATGGTTTGACCAGAGGGACTTCACCACGTTGACGACGACCCGACTGCCTTCGCTTTTGAGCGGAATGGAATCAGACCTTTTGACCAGCGCGATGATTTGCGAAAGACCGGTAGGGACATTGGGAAATCGACCTGAAGGGAGAACCAAAGCGTATGTATGGTCCACTGAAGACAACCTTGGGAATCAGATGCAAGAAGGGCGATGAAAAGGCGCACCGTTTGCACTGCACAAATGTTTCACAACACCAATTGCACTAAGTTGAACAATATCTGCCATGGCGTCGACTTTGTCGTCCCATATGCCACTCGCGGCAATGCGTTGGATGACGCTGGCTTGTCCAAGAGCGTTATGAACGATATGTGCACGCGCCGGTGCCTGAGCAATATGTTTAAGGAGCCCAAGAACGCCATGTTTAACTTTGAGGTCCGTGGAGGGAGATAATAGATGGTTTGATGTGAGCACAGGAGCGAGGTTGTGCGGCGGTGAAAGTAGCGCTATCGAAATTTTTTCTAAGAGGAAAATATTAATTATCGCTGACATTACTGACGAGCGGTAAATACATACCTCGTCTCGCTAAATTTCCAAGTGCAAGGGAGGCGCAGATTACCATATCATCTCTGTCGACCAGCAATGCTCTCTCTGGATCATGGACGGCGGTGTCCATGTCACTCACGTATCGTTTGAGCCAATTCACCATCCTATCCACAAAGTCGCCTCCTGGCTTCGCTGGCTCCGAATCATCCCACAAGACGTCTTCGTTCCTTTCTTCACCGGCGACTTCTACGACCGTTTTGATGAGTGCAGCTTTACAAATATCAAATGCTTTTGATTTTCGCTTCCTGTCGGCGGCGTCAATTACTGGAAGACTCCACGACGGCGGGTAGGTCCCGTTCTCAATAAAATCCAGGATGATAGAGAGACAAGGAAGACCGGAATGTTCGGCTGGGAAGTGCAAGCCACGGGCAAGTGACAAGCGAATGTCTTCGACGTCTAGTGAGAGTGACTCAATCAACATGCAAGACTCCTGCAGAGCTTCTAGGTCAGCATTAATAAACATGAGGAGTTGTTCTTCTTCAGGTGGAGTTGCCAATTCCGGAACATGAGGGGATAAATATGCCGATAAGGGGGGGATGAGAAGAGGGAGAACATCGGGGGTAAATATCTGGAGCGCTGAAATCAAGTGAGAATTGGAAGAAAGATCTGCAGCTGAAACTCACTATCATCTTGGGTATCTTTGAGTTCTGAGATCGTCCGCCAAGCCCAGTTTGCAAGGCTACATCGCAGGGACCAGACATCTGCGGAAGAGGTGCTTTCCTCGTCCCGATGAATAGTCCAAGATCCAGGGGGGTATATTGCACTAGAGAGCTCCAGGATGGTAAGTGGAGCTTCAAGGGACCTGAGCCGATCTTTCACGGGATCTAAGGATCAAGCTGTTAGTTTAGCTAAATTTGACAGCCAAACGATCACACCGTAACCGATACTGGCGTTCAGGAGTGCTCCGATAGCGGTCCGAATGACCTTCAAGTGAGAAATAGAGATGTCCAGAAGCCGACGAGGACCCGAAGAGGGGATGAGCTCTTCATATCCTTCAAGAAGAGAGACGAGGGCCTGCGGGAGCCCCGCTTCGAGCAGATATCCTCTGTTCTCGTCTGGGACGGTCTCGAGAGGTACTCAGAGGACGATGTATTAATAACTTGCCATGGTCCATACAGAGATTGGCGGCAACTCTTAGAATCTCAAAAACCACCGCTGAACGCGTTTCCCCTGGAATGGTAGATCCCTGTAGTGAGAGAGCTAAGAAAGAGTTCAGCGACCGAGGGAGTGCCGTTTTTCCAATGATGGTGTGGTTGTCGACTGAGTTGTTCGTTTAGAAAGACGGGATCCAGATATTGGAGGATCATCTTACCAGGACCATCTCTGACGCGTAAAGCATTCGCCAACGCTTTTGCAACAGATTCAGCCTCTTGCCAGGATTGCTCAGAACCTGTTTCACGGATGTGGATAAGAAGGTCAGAGAGCCTTTGTTCAAGGGCGTCGAGCGGGTCCAAATCGTGGGCCATCGTCGGGGCAGATAAAGGCTGATCGTGTGGCGGTGCATAGGATAGGATTACCTCCACTCCAATGGGTTCAAAGAGGACTAGACAGAAGAAAGTCGATTCCATCGCACCCGGCGCTCCAGCTCCTGTTCCAGACGATGACCTTATGGACGACCTCTTTTCACAACTCGATTCTCGGGAGCAGCCCGTCATTAACCAAAGCACTGAACAACCTGCAGCGCGTTCAAGACTCGATCCAAAGGGTCGATTCAAGGCAAGGCAGGTGGGTGCCCGAGTGCCCTTCCACATGGCTCCTCCTCACTCTGTCTTAGGCCAGAAAGGCTGCTGCGTTAGAACAATCGCATACCCCAGCCGATCCAGAAGCAGAAGCGAGACTGGAAAGGGAAGCGAAAGAGGAGGAAAGAGACATCAACCGAATCTGCCAGGAGTCTTCCCTTCAGATCCACGAGGTATGAGACGAGCTGGGCGTTGTGCACATCTGACGTCCTCCCAGGTCAATCCTGACGGTCACTGTCTCTTCTCGGCGATTGCTGATCAACTCGCTCTCCTCGGTATCCTTCCTGCTTCCCTAGCCAACTATGCAGTCGTTCGCCAGGCTGCGTCCCATTATATATTCTCTCATCCGGATGATTTTCTTCCATTCCTTCCGCCTCCTGCTGGAGCAGATGGTTTGATGACACCGGCGCTATTCGAAAGCTACTGCCTGGCTATACGCGATACGGCCGAATGGGGCGGCGAGCCCGAAATCCTTGCCCTCAGTCGGGCGTACAGCGTGCCCATCCATGTAATACAAGCTGGTCGCCCTTCTGTCGTCGTTCACGATCCTCACGACCCCATAAACGTCAATGGTAAACGGGTCATTCGCATAAGTTATCATCGGAGAATGTACGGTCTAGGAGAAGTGCGTTCACAAACAGTCTATCCTTTCACCACGCTGAAATGTCTTGTACATAGCATTACAATTCTCTCAGACCCAGAAGTACTCTGTCTCAGCTCTCTCAGAAAATGCAAGGAATACTCTCGACAAAAGAATCGATAACTATGTAACTAAAACAACAAATTATCCCGGGCATCCCGAGCGACTATCGGCCGGGGCTCGTCTTGCAAGTAATTCCCAAACGCACTCTCAAGATTTGAATAAGGATCCGTGGAAGCCCCTGGCTCAACCTCAGAATCATCTCGATCAGAACCGGCAGCATCTGTTGCCAATGATGGTGGTATAGGTAGTGCTGGCTTTGTGGCTATATGTGGTTGAAAGGCTCCAAGCGCGGGTTCAGCTTCGGATGCTTCTAAATTTACGCGGGGTTCCGAAGGTCCTGGACCAGGAACAACGATTTCCGTTGGAGGTAATTGTGGGCGGGAGAGAGGCATTAATGCTGCTCTTGAGTTGGGGTTTAGCGCCGGACTATCTGTCAGAGCCTTTCCAGCTGCATTGCGAATAAATGTCTTCGAGGAAGCTTTTTGAGATCTGGCTGTGAGGTGCGAAATGGCATCAACTCACCTCAGGATTCTTGTGGTAAATACTTCCAAGGGTCCCTGTGTGGAGCAGTAATTGATCCAAAGCTCCTCTATCCATCCGGTCCGAGTCGGTAGTGATTGGGGGTTTTTGAGCGAGAACAATCTCTCCTGCTACACTTGGGTTGACAGCCAGCATGCGCCAGTACATGAACCCTCTATCGCGCAAATCAGGGTTGTCGACTTCTTCCGTGGCCCACTTGAGGACTTTGTGTACCAACTCCTTCGTCTTGTCTGATTTTGACTTGTAAATAAATAACTTGACTGAAGCTGTCAGCAGAGCGAGTTGAACCTTAACCGACATACATGAGGAACGGATAACCAAATCTGTGGCACACTAGGACGCACCTCAACACTTTCTTCTAAGAACGTGTAGAGTAAGTCATCCAGGAGCTCGTCGGCATTGTCAATCCTGTCCGAGAACTGGCCCAAAATCCAGACCATGGCCGCCTTTGATTCAGGCTCATCTAGCAAGTCCAGGTTTTCGCACAACGTCGGAATTATACCCTCATATTTCCCTGGATACCGCCGGAAAATGTCCTTGATGACAATCACAGCTTCTTGCACCACATATGTTATCTTGGTCTCAATGAGTTTCAGCAGTGCTTGTATGCAATCGACTGCTGCTTCTTCCACTTTGATGGCTAGACGACCGACTGAGCGAACGGCCTTGCGAACAAAGTCGACGTCCACCTCAGAAGCATACCTGATTACGGAAGTTAAAACAGTCGAGTTTTCAAGGTCTGAGGGAGCTTACTCCTGCAGCTCCGCCAACACCTCTGTTGCATTCTCCGCACGGGCGAGACGATACATAATCTCAAGTTTAGCAAGCTTGACGTAAACTGGATCGTTGTACTTGCAGAAAAACACTTTGACATCGTTCTTGAGCACAGCTGGGCGCCGCTGTATAATGAGGAGAATATTTCGCAATGCAATATACTGCACCTCAGGCCCTGAAGAAAGGAGAGCGACTGCGAAAGCACATTAGCTAGAAAGCGAATCAAAGATAGGTTGGAGATCAACCCAGAGGGGGGCCCATTTTCCTGCAGCAGTATTCTATCAATTTTCGATTTTCCATATAATTCATGAGGTATAGCAGAATTTTGATAGTGGTTAAGACGACTGCCGAATTAGCGTGTTGAAGTTGGACGACGATACGTTCTGCCATGAGTTCAGCATCTGTCTGTCTCTCTGGAACATAACGTAGTAAGGAGTCGAGGATGTATATCTGGCCCCATCTGAGAGAGTAAGCACAGAGGAACAAGTAGATTGACGGCCTTACTCTGAGCTTTCCCCGAGTGCTGTTAGTAGCTTGTTCGCCGTGGTGAGGTTGAGTTTAAAGATGACGCCGTCGTGTCTGTCACCGATTTCTGATAATGCCGCAACAGCATTTGCTACAACCGTGGCGTTACTGTCCAGCATGAGGTCGCGTAGCGTCTCGACGAAACCGGCTTTCTCGGCCCTCCTAGGGTCTGCCGAGTAGAGCTTTGCAACGCAGATAGCGGCTGTCTTTCGTACATACGGGTCGCGATCTTTCAAACAGTGTCGCAGGTTGTCCATCAAGGCATCCCTTACGACGGGGATTGGGATGTAAGACATGGTACGGATTGCCAAAGCTCTGATGAGGGGATTCCGATCATTACAGTCCTATAAACAATCAGGTGACAAGCTGAGCGTCGTAAGACCATGCTCACCTGAAGGAAGTTGGGGATGACGAGGTGTATCTGATCCGGTTTGGATCTGCCATAATTGACAAGGAAGAGATAGACCACTATGGACCAGTACATGAATTGGCCCCATGTTGGTAAGTGCAAGCTTACTCTTCTTGATTTCGAGCAGAGGAGTGCCTAGGCACTGGACCACGTCGGTAAACAATGGTGACACTCAAAGCCAGTCGTTTCAACTATCAGGTGTCTTGTGAGATGGCAGCGAAGGTGTACCAACTATCATTTCCCATTGTAATATTTGCTACGATCTTCTTCAACGCCGTCTTTCGCTTGATGAATTTCTTATCCTTTGTTTCAGCGGCCTGCAGCTCTGCACGGAATTCCTGCACGGTAGGTTTAAACGAGAGGGTCTTGAAATGGCATAAGTATATGCATACCTCGATTTTCCCCCTCTGAAAGAATTTGGCATCTTGCCCTGTTTGTGCCATAGCAATAGAGAACGATGGTAGGTTCTATTACGTAATCATCCTATGAAGCATTGCGTCAAGCTCCCTCGTCCAGCGTCCGCTCCCAGGCGCCTTCTCGACGAATCCAGACACGCTTTACTGGATGTGTCGCTGAAAAATCTCAAGCTTTGTTCCTGCCGCCTTCAAATAGCCCTCCAGGCTTTCAAGGAGGAACACAGAATCCTAGACAGAACTTATTACAAGGGCAAGAATCAACATCGTGGAGCATTATTTTGGAGGCGCGTCGTGGAAATCCGGCGTTACTGCGGCAGAGTCGACGATGTGCACATTGGGAGTCTTATTGAAGCGCTAAGAAGCTCATTCTTTGGCGATGGTACCCACACCAAGTGTGTCGCCTGACTGTTGACGCTCTGAAGCCCAGGATTCATTGCGTTCATAAGCCTCAAAGGTCCCTGGACTCACTATCCCGACACTGCATACGTCGCCGCGATTTTGCGACGAGTGTCTTCACTCTGTGCCTTGGTAGCGAAGGTAAAGAATTGTTGGACATACATTTTCGCCAAATCTGATGCTCTGGTTCTAATCCAGATGCACGCGAGATTGGAGAGTGCCTACGTGTTTGTTCTGCTACTCCCGGGAAGCTTCGCTTGTTGACGCTCGATTCAGATTATTAACTCGGACGATACAGACCGGAGCTTTCCTCCAGCTGATGCTGATTCTGACGGCTATCGTGGCACGGTTAGCAGCCATATCCTCCGAGTTACGAGAAGCCCTCGCCGTGACCTCGAAGACGATCGATTCCATATCCTCACTACTGGAGCTTGATTCCTCTCATGTCTCAGAAGCCATCGAGAACGCGGGGCAGGCCACTCCACCGAGCATCACACGGGAACCTCCTGTGCCTCTTGAGGCTACGCAGGACACAATGTCATTACCCCCGCCTCAACTAACCTGTGCGTATCTGGCCCTATACACTTTGAATATTTCTCAATGGTCCTACCCTTCATCAGCAACCATAGCACATACGCATAGAGTGATCAGACAAGAGAACATACATTCTGCGAACAAAGCCAAGGGCCGCGCACCACACTCTACTTTGAATTCAAAGGAGAAGCCCTGCCAAGATGAGATTGATGATATTTTCGGATTTTGAGCCGCCAGAAAATTAGCTCTGATTCAGTTGAAAAATGTATGTAATTCAATGGAAGGGGAAAAAGGAAGTTATCAGAGTCTCTGCGACAGAAGGCAGTCCGAACGTCGTAATTCTAGTCTCAAATCCCCCTGCGTTTCGTCAAATGTACCGTGCATCTCAAAGGGCAAAAAACAGTGGTACAAGAGTAGCAAGACCAACGAGAGCACGAGGGGATGCAAGGAAGCATGCCCCATTGACCTGCGGAGTCGGAGTTGGAGAAGACCCAGCAGGAGAAGAGCTCGAGGATGAAGCATAGTTGGGAGTTGGGTCACTGCTGAGGGCCGCGGCAACATCTGGAGGAATCATCAAGGGCGTGGATGCTGAGTTGCTAAGGTCGATGACCCCATTATCCTTGAGCACTTCTGGGTTGGTGGCCAGGAAGTTGCGGGTGAAAAGAATGTTCTCAGCGACGGAAGAGTGTGACCACGTTGGGAGGGCGGATAGGTCTATGTTTCCACCCCATCGCGCAGCACCTGTATTGTTGGCACACTTCGCTTTGGTGATGGAGGTGTAGGCCCCAACATCGGAGTTCTGTACACATCCTACATCAGCAGGGTTCGTGAAAAAATAGCTGGAGACCTACGTTTGTGCCCAGGCTTTGCACCATGCTAGAGAAAGATGAAGGAGCACCGAATGCATTCGGGGGGTTACTAAACTGGGGGTCAACCCTGCGTTGTGAAAGGCGTAAAAACATAACACCAACATGATACCAAACATGCCCTTCTGGCAATGCGTAGGGGTACCGCAATAGAAGAAGGTCGGTTTCGTATCGTTTACAACCTGTGTGACTAAGAGGACGTAAGATTTAAGCCAAACATTAGCGACTTGGGCAAAACTTACAAACAAAGTCCTTGTTCTGAGTGCCAGAGGTGAATAAGGCATCGCTGGATTTGTTGCAAGGAAGCAGCGCAGATGACTTGGTAACCGTGTGGTTATTTGCACCCCACATGAACTTGATAGTGTCTCCGACCGACGCGTTGACAGCAAAGGGAACGTAACGAAGAACGCCTTGTGTGGGTGCCACGATCACGGTGTGGGTAGCACCGGTACCTGAGTTACCTGAGCTCCCGCTGGTCGCAGAGGGCGTATAGGTAGCTACAGGGGCACCGAACTTCGCGACACATTCTATATAGGGGCTGCGTGAGGACCAGGTCAGGGTTGGTTTGAAGAACGTACGGGAGACGCAATCGTCATAGCCAGAACCCCAATTAGATTTTCCGGAGCCATAGGTTGGTGTCGAGTATGGAGTAGCAGTGGTGGTGGTAGCAGGGTAGTTGTTGGATCCACCACCATAAGCATTGGCGCCGTACCCACCTCCTTGCTTGTTGTTTGACCCATAGGTAGCAGTTGCAAGTTGACTGGAAAGGGGTTGTAGCCATTTATTGTACCACATGAACGGAGGCTTACGATGCAAGCTCAACAGTATCAGACATGACAATGCCGTTCGGAGCTGATACGCCAACTTCTTCTCCAAGAGCACTGTCAGGGCGAGGCATAGCCGAGGCCCAACCAGAGAACAAGGCGGCAGCACCGATGAAAGGAAGGATGAAGACCATTTCTCAAAACAAGAAAAAAGAAGTGGGAGTGTCGGCGTCGGCGAACTGTAAACTAATAAACCTCTGGGGTTTACAAAGAATCTCTTCCAAAGAGGATATGATCTAGAGAGGTATGGAATGAGTGGTTGAGATGACGAAAGATCTAGATATCATCACCTTAAACGAAGATTGTGGAGGTCGAAGAATCAACTCGACTCGGAAGGAAGGAATGAACGAACGAAGAAACAAGAGAAAACGAGAGAGAGGGAAGAGAAAAAGAGATGAAGGACGACATGGCAACTTGCCCCGACATTTAAGTAGATGGCGGATATCAAAAGTCATGGAAACCGGACTCGTGTCACGTGACTTATGTCGTCGTCGTCGTCATCGTTGCGAACAAGAAGGTAGGGCGCTGGCGCCGCACTGCCATCGTGGTCCCCGGAATCAGGGGTCCCGACATCACATGATTTTGGTCGTGGCGTTGCTACTACCGTAGGCACAACTAATCCCCTCCCTACTACCGTAGCAGGAATCTCCCCAACTTTAGCTCTCCAAAAAGCGACAGATGTTGAGTTGATGTTGAGACGTATATGTTAGACACATCAAAATCCTCCAAAATCATGGGAATGGCGCATCCACTCGCTGCCTCCCCCACCGAACTTCATAAACAAAACATTTTTTATTTTGCTTTCCTACGAATTTCAGAATCACTGCCGGGATAAACTTGGCGGTCAGAATTGAAGGTGATGTTGAGTTGATGTTGGAGCTTTTGACGACCAACATCGTGGCAAACCAACATCAACTCAAGATCAAACATCACCTACTCTGACCGTCATTCAATAAATGTCAACGCTTTCTCGCTGCTCCCGTGCGTTCAGCACCGCGGCCGATAAGAATAATTTCAGGGTCCTCGTTCTGGGTGGAGGTCCGTTTATCGCACCATCAGTGCTCGGTATCATCATTCCCTTCATAAGGAACCGCCGGGTTGTCCGCTGCACATCAAATCTATAACCGTTTCAAAGCAGCAGGGAAACCACTCAAAAAGGGCGATGTTGCAATTGTTGACGCCGCTGAATACCATTACTATCAGGTTGAACACTATCAATCGCTCATCCTCGACTCTGCTCACCGCCTCTTTTTGCCTTGCAGCCTGGCTGGTAATGTTCTTCCACGTTCCTCGACATGCGCGATTTGTTGAGCATTATTCAGGACCCTCGTCGGCGCTGGTCTCCGGGCAAAACCTGACTTCCGTCGACCCCTCGCGCCCCTCATTCCACCTTACATCTCTCACATTCCGGAAAATGTCCAGTCCTTTGCTCCTGCCTCTTCCTCTGTGACCACTGCGTCGGGTCGCACATTGTCTTACGACATGTTGGTTGTCGCCACTGGGTTGAAAATCAACTGGAACGGCATCACAGGGCTTCCGGAAGCCCTCGCCGATCCGTCCTCTGGAGTGTCTTCCATATATTCTTACGAGACATGTGACAAGGTGTGGGGCGACGTCGAAGCAATCCGTTCAGGTCAGGCGATCTTCACCCAGCCTGAGGGTGTGATCAAATGTGCAGGTGGTAAGCACACATGCAGTGTCATACACTGTTCATTATCAATGTCCGACCCGGCCTCATGACTCCAAATAGCCCCACAAAAAATCATGTGGATGGCATGGGATAGATATCGACGGACGGGACGCAGCAACAATATTCAAGTCGACTTTTATACTGGCATGCCGACTATGTTCAGCGTGACAAAATACTCGGATGCTCTAGATATTCTCCGCCTCGAGCGCGGAGTAGGAGGTCATTTTTCTCATAACCTGGCAGCCGTTGATGCTGCCAACCACAAAGCTACGTTCAAGAAGAGTGACAGCACCACAATCAATGTTGACTATACTATTTTGCATGTCACGCCCCCTATGGGGCCATTGGATGTGCTGAAAGACTCTCCAATTGCCGATAGTGCAGGCTGGGTTGATGTCGACAAGTCAACTCTCAGACACCGCATTCCTGAGTACGGGAATATATTTGCTCTTGGGGACTGTTCCTCCCTTCCAACGTCGAAAACTGCAGCAGCCATCACTTCGCAAGCTTCTGTGCTCACAGAGAATCTGTTCTCGGTCATGGATAGAGGTAAAGTAAGCGACGCATCGTACGACGGATATACGAGTTGTCCTGTTGGTGTTTTCATTTTTTTAGACAGCATACTATGGATTACTGATATCCCGCTTTTCCCAGCTACTCACCGGATACGGTGAATTAATGCTGGCTGAGTTTGCATACGGCCTCAAGCCGAAAGAATCATTTGGAAACTTTTTCGACCAAGCGAAGAGTCATAGGTAGGTCTGTACATTGTACCCTGGGCTCAGTGTTGCTGATATTCTTCAAGAATCTTCTACCATCTAAAGAAGGTACGTAGGAGTATTTCATCATTGGAAATGCGACTCAAATTTCACACTGCAGGATATATTCCCGTCTGCTTATTGGAATTTTATGGTAAATTTCAGACTAAACATATTCTATCTAGGGGATTCTGCACTGACTACTTTGTGTTAGGTGAGAGGGAAATGGTTCGGTCCCAACGGGTTGACGCGTCCTCGTTACTGAATGGTGCTTCTTAATTACGCGGGATTTTCGGCACGTGATAACACGTGCTGAACACGAGGTCTTGAATTGAGATTGTTGATTGTTGATTCCCTTCTTGTCTTACTCCCACTTCGCCTGCCCGTATCCGTGTCTCTTGTCCTGAAATTGTCCACCCGCAATGTCGCGAATGACGGCAGCACAGGTTATCAGTCTTGGCGAATATTTGAACACTGATTTCGATCCTACGTCGCTAACAGTTTCTCAACTGCTCGGCGTTCTTAGTTATCATAACATCGGCTATCCTACCCCGTATTCCAAACCAAAGTTGGCCCAACTTTTCAACGACGAAATCAAATCCAAGGCCACGAAATGGAAGAAGGAACGGGTCAAGAAGGAAAACAGCCTCGCAAGCGACGAAGGAATAATTGACGGGGCTACCGGTGAACCTCTTCGCAAGGTGTGATTGGTCTTGAGTCTTGTTGGTACTTTCTTAAAGCGACGTAGGAACCCATCCCTCGAAGGTCATCTCGCCGCCTTTCTCGTGTGCCCTTGGAGGAGGATCAGCCGGCTCCCGAGGGTCTTTCGGAACCCGTATGCATCTCTTTTTTTCTTCTCCGACGATCCTCGTGACTCATCAGTAATCAGTCGAAGCGTCGAAGATCATCTGCTCAACCGGTTCTCGGTCGACACTCGCGCAAGGTCCCAACACTCCAGGAAACCGTGGCGGAAGACAGCGAACCAGAGGAAGATCTGCCCCCTAGGAAAGTGGGACGAAACAAGAAGACTGTGAGATGAGATCATGTTCCCAAATAATTAGACAATAAATTGAATTCATCCGACTTCTAGGCCGATGATGCAGGCCGTCAGAGTCGCCGGGTTTCAAATGCAGTGAGTCCAGATAAAGGAAATGTTTCTGCACAGTCCTTGAGACCCAATTTAGACAGAAGACAGCGGCTGGGAAGACAACAACATCTTCCAATCCGGCGCAGAGTCCTCCTCCCCCGCACGACCATCCCCTGTACGCCCGAGAGCTGGTCGGAAGCCCGTGTCTTCCCGGAAATCGAGGAAATCGATTTCAGCACCACCTGAAATGCCTCCTTCATCACCTCCTAGGCTACCCTCACAGCCTAAGGCGTCGCCTTTTTCGCCACCTACGTCTTCGTTCAAGCCTCAGCTTCTCCCAACTTCGCCTGTCTTTGGTGGACTAAGTTCAACTTTGCTGAGATCCCCGCCGGACAAACATTTCCCGGGAGCAGATAGTAGCCCGCAACGAGAAACTCGTTTGAAGCGACGGGAAAGTGAGGAGGAGCTCAATGTGATTGCAGTTCCAGAGACTATTGAAGAAGAATCACAAGGGCACGATATACAGGATGTGGCCCCAGCTATAGCCAAAGGCGAACCAACATCTGAAGATCAGGTTCTGGTTGCCGAAGATGCCTTCCTGAGTGACGAGACGGTTTCAAGGGGAATTCGTCCGAAACGCCGATTCATGTCCTACTTTCTCCGCCTTGTCTATCTTTGCTTTGGGATCACTGCATGTTATTCGATCGTCTACTTCAAGTTGGAGTCGGCGTCGATCGGATATTGCGACCCTGGGAGCGATACAAATGCTGCACTGGAGCAGCTCAAATCTCAGAGGGTTGCTATCGAGGCATGCAATGGGGGAAATCGAACTTATTTGGATCAGCTACGTTTGTCTATCGATCATTCGACTGAGTCGTTGGAAGATGGGGAGGCACTCTGTCCGCTTGGTCCACCGATTCCAGGATTTCATCCAGAAAGATGCACACCTTGCCCTGATCATGCTACCTGCACCCAATTCGGCGTCACTTGCGATCCCGGATTTATTCTTCATTCACCCCCTCTACTGTTCTTCCTACCCCCTTCTGCTTCGCCACGCAGTAACAGCCTCTCCCTCAGCTCGTCGCCAAGCGCATTAATCTGGAGATTGTTATCAGAAGCCCTCGATGGCCTTCCTGGATTAGGTAGCATTGCACTGCCTCCTAGATGTATTGAAGACCCCAAAAGAAAGAGGCACATTGGGGCCTTGGGCAAAGCGATGGAATCTTTACTTGGTCGGGAACGGGGACGCCGTCTTTGTAGTGGGAAAACAAACGAACCGGCTCAAGAAATGGACGGCGGTGAAGCTAAAAAGTGGGGGTACGAACTTGAAGGTTTGAGGGACTTGATGAGAAAAAAGGCGCCTGTAAGCTGGTTGTTGCTCTGCTACACAACTCTGACCCTTCTTGAAGCCTCATCTTCTTGACACTTTTGATGATACTTTTGTTGAGGCCATCCAACAGTTGATTCAATGGGGAGGAGTTATCGTTGGAGAGGATTTAGAGTGAGTCCAAGTTTCGGGCCGAAAGAGCGATACTTATGAAACCGAATCGGGAAGGAATCGCCGCTATCTTGCCCACCGAACACCTGATCTAACATGGGACTGTGTGATTACTGTGAAGTCGAGGGAATTGTGGGTGGAGTGGAGGGCAACCGTTCTTGGTGAGTTGTGATCTCACTGTGTTAGGCATTAAATAAAACGTTGCACTAGGCATCATTCTCGTGGCTATAGGTGCCTTGTATGGGCGATCAAGGGCATCGCAGAAACGCCAAGAGAGTAAACGAGTCGGGGAGCTGGTTCAAATCGCACTGGACACGCTGCGCAACCAAGAGCTTGCGTATTACACTGATCCTGTGACAGCCGTGCAACCTTATCTTTCGTCGTTACAACTTCGGGATCTCATCCTGCAGGAGGAGCATTCGGTCCGGTCCCGAACCCGGTTGTGGAACCAGGTGGAAAGGATAGTTGAAGGAAATGCCAATGTGAGGGCAAACCTGGAAGAGATTGCCGGAGGCGATGAGATGCGTGTTTGGCGGTGGGTCGGAAGTGCAGGCCGTAGAATTGAGCTCCAGAAGGAGGGTGGTGATTTGTAAGTAATAGGACTGCGGGTTTATATTTATCACAGAGTGTCCATATATGACATGTTCAATGTTACCATTGAGGGGTGAGGGTACAAAGCGAAGTTTACCAATAAGGATTTTTTTTTCTCGAGGAGTCAGGACCAAGTCGAGATTCCAGCGGTGATTTTATCGATCAAGGCCCTCTTTAAAAACTGTTCTTCGGCCAGCGTGCGAGTGCTCTATTGCGATTGTTGTGAGAGAAGATGATGACGGATGAAGTATGACATACCCGAAGAAATCGTTCAAGGTTTATCCGGCCGGCATTGAGTGCGCGGTGTAACTGATAGATGGTATCTTCGATCGCATTGTCTTCAGCAACCAAGGAGATAAGCCTTTGAAACAAGAAAAAATTTCAGGAGGGTTGTGTTTGTAGAAGGGAAAAAGGGCTGACTGATTGTAAACAATAGTGGTGGAGCATACGAGTTCGTCCACCTCGGGATCGCCCTTGCGACGGAGTTGGGCGATGTTGATTTCGGCTTGTTGGATGCTGGCATTGAGGCGCCCGGATACGGTGCGACATACATCTCGGACAGCCTCCAAACGAGCCATCTCGTCACGGACGGCAGGCTCTCCGGCAAGGAGATCCGTCTGATGGGCGCGTAACCGGTCAGCATCAAGGGCCAGTGCCTGAGACAAGGAACTTGTTTCCGTGATCAGCTTGTGATAGATCAGCTGTTGAAGATGGAGCAGTTCGGGGTTGGGGGGCCGAGGAGGGGGTGGGACGAAAGAAGACTGGGGAGTGTTTGGAGAATCTCCATCCAAGAGATCGACAGCGGTCAGGGAAGGATGTGCCGGTGAAGGTGCTGTTGGAAGGGCCGTGGGTGCCTGGGGCGAGATGGTGGGAGGAGGGGGCGGATGAGGAGGGGCTTTGTACGGCAGGTAGGATGGAGGGCGAGGGGGTACAGGGCCGGGAGATCCGTGAGAAGCGACGATGGCAGCTATGGGCAGGGTGGATGGTGGGGACGGTTTTGGAGGGAGAGCGGGAGGAGAGATCTTATCTGAGGGCCTGGCGTAGAGGGGGGGTTCTGATGAAAAGTGATGTTGCATAGATTGGAGCAATGCGCGGAGGTTACATGACTTGGACGATGAGTTGCAGTGCGGCAGGGAGAAAAGGGGCACACCTCGCTCTTTCTGGACCAGTTCTGGGTGTACTCGATGTCACATCTGCCGCTGACATCGACGTACTTGCTGGGCTTGACGAGCATGTTGGGTGTGGGGACAACGTACGATATCGGGGGTTGGCGGGGGTACTCTCTCGGGATCCAGAGGGCGATAGGGATGTTGTAAGAGGCATTGCGATATGTGATGGGAAGCAGGCCGTGTACGCAGATGAGGAGCTGGGTGCGGCCGTCGTCGAAGGCTGGAGGGTAGATGAGTGGGGGGGGGGCGGGGAGAAGGGGGAGGACTGACTGTATAGCTCGGACTTTGGGCGGAGGTTGGGGAGATCCTGGAGAGCGGCGAGTACGTCGGAGTAGACGCGGTCGCTGTTGGGATAGACGTTCACGGCATTGGCGAGCCAGTGCTGGGTGGCCATGAGAGTGACTGTGAGATCTGAGATGTGGAATCTACAGATGAGCTCCGTATAGCTGGTTCCCACCTGCCAAATCGAGGTGATCTCGGATCTTGTATGGTTTTAAACTGTCGGCGAGGGTGGTCGCGCGAGTCATGGCCCCCTCCTCGCTCACCCCCCACCGTAAGCACCGCAAGCTCCTCAAGGACGGCAGCGGCGCTGAAGTCTGGCCAGAGTCCATCGAGGCCATCTTCGTACAAGGTCAGTGTCCACCATGATCTCTCCGGCCCATCCTCACCGCACCCCAGGTCTCCGTCGCTACTCCCATTCACCCTACGCCACCCATTCACAGCCTCGCGGCCGCAGCAGATGGCGCAACCAGTTCCTCGTAGACTTCCTCCACAGGGCTGGCATCGACAGAACAAAGAAGCAGGTCGCAAGCCACATCCAGGTCCTCCGCAACATGTGGAAAGGACAGCCCGGTTCGTCATAATCTTCCTTCGCCGTCCTCGTACTCACCCCTCCCCTCCAGAGTTTTATCTTGTTGCCGCAGGTGACGATCCTTCGTCCCCCGACTCCCCCATCAAACTCGAGGACCGTGGTGACATCACCGCACCCTTTGACTTTGATGACACCGCCTCCCCCGACTGCTCGCCTCTGGACTGTCACATCGACTTTCCCCCAACACCAACAGAATCAAGTCCCGCCTCTCTCCCCCCTCTCAAAGACCTGCACCCCGACCCTCTCTCTTACAGCTCCGCCCTCGCCGCATCCAGTCCCCCCCTCATCAAACCGGCCCCTTCCTACCTTCACTATTATCCCAACCATTGCACCGCTTTTCGTCTCCTCGCAGACGGCATGACCCCCTTTTCCGTCAACCTGGACAGTCTGCTTTCCTCGCACCAACCCTCCTCATCGGCCCTCATGCTAAAGCTAAAGCTATCCATCACGTCCGTCGACGACACTCGCGGCCCCTCTGCCCTCCACGGCTTCTCCGCCAGCATATCTCTTCTCCGCGTCTGGACCAACTCTGCTAAATCCATCACTCGCGTCTTCGCTCACAACGTCTGCGTCTCCGAAGAGTCTGCTCCCATCCAAGTCTCCAATGTCGAATACGGCATAGCCAACGCCCTTTTGCCAGAGTCTGCCCTCACCCGGTGTCGATGGTTTGACACATGTACGTTCATTCTCGACGTTCAACCCTCTTTCTCATCCGTCACCCTTCGCAGCTCTACAAACACAACTCACTCAAGAAATCATCGTCGATAACCAATCCTTGCTAATTCTCATCTACGATCTCGACCGCTCCGGCGGTGTTATGCCCTCGGCTGAGCTGTTGGGTTACCAAACCCGGAAACCTACTGTCTTACTTGCCTCTCCACGATATCGACATTCGGGTGCATGAGCACCCTCCCCCTTCATTAATTATGCTTCTCCTAACTGGACGCTCGCGCGATCTTAAGTAGTAGTACCTGGACATTATTTATAGTAGTATTATTGACCCCAAGACGGAATCAGGTAGATCCTGCACTGTATCGTTGCCATCAGGTTTACTAGCCTTCTGTATATGTACACCGTGTCTTCTATTCACGTTCATACCTCATACACGCCCCGTGATCAAAATCTTCCCTGCCTCCTCCCGGACTCGGGCATCGTAATGATTCCTGCGCAAAAGATGAAGTTCCCAGAAAGACGTTCCAAAGGGATGTGAAAGCTGCGGGTCGTCAATTTCTGCCCGATAGACCCCACCAGCGGCCCGGTCTTCTGTCGACAATAGCGCCTCTAGCTTGGGATCGTTCGCTATCAGCCCACCCACAAACTCTAGTGTACGCAGCACCATGTTCGCTGGCCAATGCAGGCATCCACTCAGCAGCCGCTTCGCAAAGGCCGCCGAACGCAGGGAGGACGTCGCCGCACCGAAAGATCGTGGCGAGAAAACAAGGCTCAACGCACGGAACAACATGTCGGCGATGGACTGCGCTTTTGCTCGTCGGACTGGTGGCGGTACGACGTCGATGTCAGTCCTCAAACTCAGAGGAAGGAGAAGGGCGTATAATCCCGATACAAAGTGGCCCAGATCCAGGTTAAGTGCTTCTCCTGAAAGGCAACGATGAGCAGATGGGCTTCCTCACTGGACTCAGAATCACCTTGTCCAGTCAGAAGCTCAAAAGCGGTCACGATGCACAATAGACTACGCCGCACGTCGGTCGACAAATCATGTTCCTTGGTGTCTGACGCCCGCAACATGAGGTCCTTCAGCACTTTCATGAGATCTTTGAAGAAGTCGATGTTCACAAGGTGAGCAAACTTTGATATGCCTTGCAAAGCTGCAGGAAGAAGCGGCGTTGGACGCGGATTCTTCAGTATAAAAAAGTACAGCACGAAAAGGAGTTTCAGGGTTTCCGTTTGCTGAAAAATGGTGGCTAAACTCAGTTTATTCAAACCCCGGTCGTTGCACCATATCCCACTTACCGTAACGGCACGCTCTTCCTTGTTGACCTCCGCTTCTGCCTCGCGGAACTCTTTATCGATCTCCTGCTTCTCTTTCTGAGCTTTCTTGGCCTTTTTGCTGAGATGGGGTTGGCTTGTAGGTTTCCCATGGGCTCTCCTGGAAGCGGCTTTGCTTCTTGCATGCAGTTTGACAGCGTCCACCGCGTCCGCCTTGGAGTCAGAGGCGCGAACACCAAGCTCGGTCTTCAAGCGCAGGTGCAAAAGGCATGACAGAACTTCGGGGTGTACATTATACCCCCGTTCTTTGATCATGCGGTTCATGAGTCGGACGATTTCGAGTGAAGCGGTGCCGGTCAGGTCATTCCAAAAGACTTTGATTAGAGTGTCCAGGCAGAGGTCAGAAGACTAAGGACAGCACAATTGTCAGCGAGGAGAGATGCGGTTTGCTGATGCACGTACCTCGTCCCATGACTTTTTACTCAGTCTGCTGACGATGCATGTCATAATGTTGACTCGGAAGTTGAAGTGAGTCGCTTCTGTCAACAGAGTGCACATGCATCGCAGCGCCACCCCCGCAAGATCACTGCGGGCTACCATGCTTCAGGGTCAATTGTTGGGTGCTGGACACCTGCACTGACCTTTGAGCTCAGCTTCCAGACACCGAAGGTAGGATTGATACACGACAACTAAACCCTGTTCCCAATCTCGTGTTCGCGCGACCATCTGACTGACCTTCTCGGCCTTTTCTTTTTCCGTTAAAGGTCGGATGCGATATCCTGGTATAAGATCTCTGAATACAGCGAGCTGAGAAAGAATGGCGAGTTTTCTGATGACGGGATCGTTGGGGACAGGTTCTGGATGCGAGGGGGTTGAGATTTCGTGCAAAGAGAAAGTGTGCAAGCGTCGCAAAAGTCCAAGCTGTCAGTAGGTCTCGAGTGAGAAAACGATCAACAGGGTGAATGAATTTACACTTGCACTGTTTTCCGGATCTGCGAGTATTTCCTGGCATATGCTGGCTATCTGCTCTTTCGCACCGTGAATGCGCGCTGTCCTGGATGAGTTCCCCACCACATCTACAACAGCGGGCCGCCCAAACCTCGCTCCGGTAGAGACATCTTCGACACGGTGTATGGGGTCAGCTTGTTCTTCAACCTCGCTCTCTTCCGACTCATCCGTAGATGGGGCGGAAGGGGCAACTCTTGTCCCAGTTTTTTGGATACGACCGTCAGGTAATTTGATGGGTAAACGCTGCATGGCATTTTTTGGGGTTTCTACCCTGCGGGATGATGGAACTTTGCGGGGGACTTGTTCATAGGGCATCTCGACGTCCTCCTCCGACAGCAAAAGCTCTTGGTCTAAAGATGAATCTGCCTGTCCATCGAGACTGTCAAGTATAGAATCGTCGATGTCTGTGTCCCAAGGCTCGTCATCTTCCTCGTGCGAGTCGATGGAAGGGAGGTCATCGTTGTCGTCGTCACGGCCAGGCAGTCTAGCAGGTTTGTTGAGCTGATGGAGCCGTCCTATTTCTGTCTTACTCCTGAAGGACGCTTTTATCAGAAAATGGACCACAAAGCAGGACCGAACGGACCTAGATATACCTTTCTGGTCAAGGTTGTCCAGAAACGAGACGGCGTTGCCATAAGTCTCCAAGAGTTCAAGGTCTTGGTCGGACAACTCTATTTCTCCAGTGCCGTCGGCGTTGGGGATGGGTATTGTTGCTTTATGCGCGGCCTTTTCTTTGGACCCGATTTTTTTGGTGGGCGCGATCTTGCGCTTTTTGGATGGTCCCTGGGGGTTGAAGGTGAGATTGGTCGGAAACGGATGCAACAAGTCCGAGTCAGAACCACTGAAGAGGGAGCTGGCCGTTTTCCTTTCTGCATTGCACCCATTCTTGCAAGCTCGCCGTAGTCTTCACTCTTCAGAACTTTTCACCGAAAGGTTGAGATGTTATCCGTGGATAGAATATTTTATTATTTAAGTTGGTTATGTACTTAACTTTCATATTCCCAAAAACCGCCTTTACGAGCAACCCCATCGTCGGGATGGATGATGCACCACCGCCCACCGTTCATGTCCTGCGACCCCATCATGTTGGTTTGCTCGCGATTTTCATGCTGATTTTCAAAGAACCCGATGCAATGAAAATCCCTTCTGATTTTCTACTTCATCTATACCGAGTCCTCCTGACCGAAGTTTCTGAGGTAAGTAGCCCTTCCACCATTGTCTTTGTGCTCACACGCCAGGAACCTTTTCAAAGGTTGCTCGCCCGAGATCCTATCAAGAACTCATGCAAAGTATCACCGAAGGACCGAAGGGCGATGCTGATGATTCTCGACGCTTCATAATTACTTTGAAAGTCATGGTGAGACTTACCGGATCTATTGCCACTGTATGCGTCAGACCTTGTCCCAGCATACCGACATCAGTAATGCGGAGCAAATAACGAACTTCTTTGCCCGTGAGTGATATGATCTCGAGCTATTCGGGTGACTGCCTTATTGACGGTCGGGAAGACCTTCCGTCGCTGTTTGTGGAGAAAAACCAGGACGTCAGTCATCGAATCAACCCACCGGTTTGCATGTTTTGATGGCACTTATAGGAACTCCCAATACTGGTGAACCTTCATCCTCAAACCCAGGGAGCCCTCTCATTGATGGCGTTCTAGATGCGTCGCTCGATATTCGGGTACTTCTGTCGTCGCTGCTTCGTCAGTTTTATCAAACTTTCCTTCTCTGGTGTCGTGAAGCTTCAGGAAGATTACCGAGCATGGTGTCTGGGAGATTCTCGTGCCGGTTATGAGTCAGTGGAGAAGGACCAGTTGAGCAACCGTGCGTTTCCTTCTCTTTCTGTTTCGGTCTTGCTCAAAGGACTCTATTCTAGTGGATCATTTAATTTTCAAAACTCAGGCAGACAAGAAATCATGGGCAAAAGCGGACGCTTACGAACTGTAGGACTGTCCTGCCACACCCATTTTTTTAGTGACGAACAATCAATAGCTTCGAGAATGGACAACACACGGGTGATGAAAATATTGCAACTGAAAACCTCCGGCGGTTCTTCGAGCAACACTTTCATGAAAATAATGATTCGTGAGTTTGAATGCACGAACAGTATCCGCTGACTTTGCGCATTGACAATTTCTCTCGAGAGGTGTTCGGCAGCACGCAATGCTAAATCTCGTTCGGATGCATTATCTTCGTGGTGAGGCCACCGCAGCCCGTAAGGTGCTTTCCGTGCTGTCCATAGCTTATCTTGACTACTGGACTTACATTTTACGGTCCAAAGCTTCTGTCGGAAGCGGTCACCGTTGCTCGGACGAGTGGTGACAGAATCACATTACAGCATTGCATCAGGTCAGAATTGCAAGCACCAGCGCGAACATAGTCTCACAATCCATCGTAGCATGTTACACCGGTTACCCTCGACGACACCCGGGAAGAGACCTGTTCTAAACGAGGTTCAGCCGGATCTTCACCCTCTTGAGGTTTTGTTCGACGTCAAAAAGCTCTTGGATACACGAAATGTGACTTTTTCGCTTGAAATTATCATTAACCGTGGGGGGTCAACATTCTATCACAGGAGCAGCCCCTAGCTGCGGCATTCGCCAAAATATTCGAAGCAGGTGGTCTGTATGACCACTGGCTGGATGTTCAGCTTGCTTTACCTGTAGAGGAGGAGCAGTGGGGCCAATATGCCATCCAATCATTGGTGTGGGATGCCGCAGGTTTGTGTTATCAATCCTCGATTTCCTTTACTGAGGTTTCGCAGGCTGTAGTAAACTTGCAGCTATAACAGAGGCTGTGGTACTCGCATTCACGCAGGCTGGGGGTGGAGATCACAATCGCATCACGGTGTTAATGAACAGGGCCTATAAAGTCTGTCGCTTGGCAGCTTGAAAAATCTCATGATTGACGATATGCGCAAGTTAGCGAGACAGGGGGAATATGTCAAAGCATTATCAATGTTATTGGATCCCGATGCATGGAGAGGGCTTTCTCTAAACGACTATACTTCTTGGGCCCAGGAGATCTGGCATATTCTGGCCTTGCGTGCTACACGCCGGTATTTATATAAAGCAGTGTGGCGTCCCCGATGCTTACAATACTGCTTTAGGGGGCAAGACCGCCTATTCGGCGAATATCTGCTTCCCCGTCGACCGCCTGGCGAGTACAACCCGCGAGAATATCTCAACAATGCCACGTCTACAACAACAGACATTATACAAGATTCCTTGTATGGAGTTTTACAAATGCGGGTGGGTGTTGTTTAACATTGTCGCGATTTACCTTAACGACACCCCCAAAGCGATGTGATCAGGCTACGGCTTCCATAGGGCAACTTCTCAAAGCTCTCTGGCATTCCGAGTTTTTGATGCGTCTGTCAGACTACAGAACCGCCATCATCTTGTTAGCTGAGATCAGCATGGAGTTTGGCATGTCAGAAAGATCCCATAAAATTTTGGATGAAATTATGCCACAAGTAGGTCGACTAGCTTGCCCACCCAGCCGGTGATGCTGAAGGCCCAAACAGATTATCAACGACAATGACCTCGAACAACGCGCCTTTGCCTGCTTCACTTTTGCGCGTTGTATCTTGGCGACGGCCACGGAAGAAACTTCCAGTACGTGTCAACGAGCTCCCCCTTAGTTTGTCTATGAACAAACAATAGCGTCCGCACTCGAGGAGACAATGTCTTATCTTCTCATCTCAGAAGCGGACTTCAAAAGGCTCGAGATGTATCAGTCCTTGCAAGACGTCCAGTATCTCATCTCCGTGGTATATCATAATATGGGCCGGGTTAAAGAAAGAGACGAGATGGCGGAGCGATACATGGAGAACCAAGCCAAGCAAAAGGAACTCGAAGCGATCGTTGTCGAGGACGAGTTGCAACAGATATTCCAGGTTATCAGCCTTGCGGGTGCTGCTATTGCTGATCAAACGGTTTAGATAACATTTACGCCTAGGTTTCCACAAGCTAGAACCTTTCCTTGACCAAAGAACTCCTTTGTAAGTAAGGTACCAACTGTAGAATATTTGTTTTATAGATCAGTCAGAGGCTGTATGCACTAATGACTTGGTGTGATTAACATAGGCGTACCTGAAGGAGTGCCGATAGCCTGTACATCAGTACATTTACAATGCTCAAGAGGTACAGTCACGTGTGGTATCATTGAGTCAACCTCCACGATCTCGAACGCGTTTCAACGTTTGTCGGCGCCATGGACGGCCCACCTCCGCAGGAAGAAGACTTTTCCAGTCTGTCTATCTCCGATCGACTTGCGCACAAGAACTGGAAAGCTCGCGTCAACGGCTATGAAGCACTCGTGAAGACCTTCCAAACAACAGCCTCTGATACTGATCCCGCCTTCAAGCCTTACATCAACAATCCTGATCTTCTCAAAAGAATAGTGACGGACTCGAATGCGGTGGCTCAGGAGAAAGGCGTAGAATGCATCGTGACACTAGTCAAATATGCTGGAGAGACAGCTGCGAAGACCCGGGAGGCCGTCATGCCTGCCTTAGTGGAAAAGTGTTTTGGCTCGTCAAGAGCCGGCACGAAGACTCAAGCCGTTGAACTGGCTCTGCAATACGTCGAAGTCGAAAATACGGGTACTGGGGTTGTGGTACGTTAAATAGGTGTGCTGTCTGCATGTAGAGTAGGTCTCATTCTTACGGTTATCATAGACTGATATTCTGGCTGGATTGGGGGCAAAACAGCCCAAAGCCATATCAGGATGCGTGTTCACGCTCAAAGAGATTTTTCGGTGAGTCTTTTTCTCGATCATGGTTTGCCACTACATCACGCCCTCTGATGTGTCAAACGCGTCTCAATCATGTTCATTCACCTAGCTAATTCAATTGGATATTTCCCAGTATATTTGGGACACAATCGACGCCACCCCCTCCCGTCCTCAAATCTCTGCCGAAGATCTTTTCCCACAGCGATAAGGGCGTCCGTGCTGAAGGAGTGGCTCTGGTTCATGTCTTATATCAGTATATCGGACCTGCGATAGAACCATGGTTGGCGGATCTCAAACCTGTCCAGGTCAAGGAGTTGAAGGAAGCATTTGAGGCAATGGAGAAAGAAGGGGAGGGAAAAGGTACTTTAAAGCCTGAGAGGATGACCCGAGCCCAGGCACGCGAAATGGAAAATACGAACGAGAGTGAAGAGCCTGAGTCAGCGGAGAGGGAGGGGACAGAAGGTGTGTCAAAATCCGTTGTTTCATCTGAATGTTCTACCTACTTACATTTTCTGCCAGAGCCAGCCATACTTGGTCCTCGCGCTTTCGCCGAACCAATCGATATCGTGTCTAAGCTCTCGCCTTCTCTCCAGACTGATCTCAAATCAACAAAATGGAAAGAGCGCAAAGAAGCTCTTGATGACCTTCAACAGCTTCTGACTTCGAACCCTAGGATAAAAGATGCTTCAGAACTCGGCGAATTGGCCAAGTCCTTGGCATCTCGCGTATCTGGGGATGCAAATATTGCCTGTGTGATGGTGGCTGCATCTTGTATAGCAGAACTCGCAAAAGGAATGATGTCTGCTTTCGGAAGGTACCGAGAGAGCGTTGTTCCTCCCATGCTTGAACGTATGAAGGAAAGAAAAGTCGCTGTGACGGATGCTATCGGTGCCGCTCTAGATGCCGTCTTTGCAACGGTAAGCACGATAACAACAAGGGGATCCTTTCCTTGACTCTTTGAATGTTAGACTACTCTGTCGGACATTATCCCGGATCTGGAGACTTCTTTAAAGTCAAAAAATCCACAGGTGAAGGAAGGAGCGCTCAAATTTTTGGGCAGGTGCCTGTCTACGTCGCCATCTCCAATTCAACCTCCCCAGGTGAAGCCTCTGGCTGACAACTTGGCTACGCTTCTCGAAGATGGGTTCGAGGGTGCGAGAAACGAGGCCGCCATTTGCCTTGGGATACTGATGAAGATGGTCGGAGAACGGCCACTCAACGCGCTCATGGACGGCTTGGCTGATGTGAGGAAGGCAAAGGTTAGAGAGGCATTCGAAAAGGCTGTTGTAAGGTGCAAAGTCGCTGCCCCAAAGGCTGCCCCACCATCAAAGCCAGTTGCATCCAAAGTCGGTACCGCTAAAGTGCCTGCGACCAAAGCCACGCCGACCAACAAGATCACATCGTCTCCCTCTATAGAGGATGATAAACCTCAAACCACCAAACCAGCCGCCAAACCTCCTGTAGCAGCCGCTGTAAGTCGCAGAATATTCTCGATCGTTCAACACACTAACGAACTAGGGGAAGCCAAAAAAACCTTCTGCAGTTGGCGGTCCTACTCCATCTGCAGTAAAAAAGCCTGTGGCCGCTGCGCCTTCAAAGCCTTCTAAATCCAACGCTCCTGCGGGACCTGGCGCACTCGATACTTTTAAATATAAGCATACCCCTGAAGACGCGGAAAACATCGCAGCCGAAGTATTGCCGTCGTCGATTCTGACCGATCTTGGTGATGCAAATTGGAAGACAAGGTTAGCAGGTCTTGATGAGATGAGTAGCTGGTTGGAACCTTTACTGGAAACGCTCGACGCCGAAGTGGTAGTGCGGGCATTGGCAAAAAAGGGCTGGGGAGAAAAGAATTTTCAGGTCAGTTTTGGTATGTTCCACGATTCAATCTCCTTAGTTTTCGCCAGGTTTCCGCCAAGTTATACAGCATCCTCCAACTTCTGGCCGAGAAATGTCCATCATTCAGTCGATCTTGCGCAGCACTTTGTGTGGCACACCTGAGTGAGAAATTAGGCGACATGAAACTGAAAAAACCCGCTGGTGACACACTTATACTGTTTGCCGAGAAGACCTCGTTGCAATTTATATTGAACCAAGGTCAATATGTACCCTGAATTTTGAAAGGATATTCTACTGAATCTACTTAGCATACGAGCCATTATCAAAGCAAAAGGCTCCGAAGGTCCTTGCAGATGCCCTTGCATGGCTAAATTCTGCGTTGACAGAGTTTGGAATTGCTGGATTGACATTGCGAAGTCTTATCGAATTCCTCAAGGCGACGCTACAGAACTCTAATGCTGCCGTTCGTTCAAGCGCAACCAAGGCTCTAGTGACCGTTAAATTGTTTGCTGGATCAAGTGAGCCCCAATCCTTGTCTTCCCGACCTGTCTTCAACATCATATGAAGGCATCAAAGACCTTTTGGAAGATCTGAACCCTCAGTTACTCAATACTATCGTTGCTGAGTTTGAGAAGGTCGACGGCACTCTAGCCCCTGGATCTTGTAGAACATCGTTGGATGTGCTTAATATGGCCTCGTCGTCGTCCGGCCAAACAAAAGCCGGACAAGCAGCAGGCGATCCCTTGGACGATTTGTTCCCACGTGTTGAGATCGATGGGTTGTTGAAAGGAACAACGATCTTGTCGGATGCGAAGAGCGAAGCATGGAAAACCAAAAAAGAGGCTCTGGAAGCTCTGCAAGGGATATTGGACCAAGGCAGCAACAAACGGCTGAAAGGCACCATGGGTAGTTCTTTCACTATCTTTCCGCCCTGACCATTCTCATTCCATCTTTTAGGAGAAATTGGTCAAATACTCAAAGCTAGGATAGTGGACACGAATAAAGCTGTCCAGACCTTGGCGCTCGACATTGTTTGCCGCATTTCTACCGGCATGGGGAAGCCTTTCGAAAAACATTCCCGCACATTCGTCCTACCAATTTGTACAGTTTTGTCGGATCAGAAGGCCCCCATACGGATGGCTGCTCTTCAAGCCTTGTCTTCCATTGCTACGGCGTGCGGTGGTGTAGATCATATGGTTCCTGGTATCACATCCGCACTGGAGATGCCCAACCCTCTGCAAAAGGGCACGCTTTTGAATTGGTTAACAGAATGGTTCAAAGAACATGAGCCCTCTCCCGGTCTAGAAATCAATTCTTGGATTATTCCGATCCTTGGATGCCTCGACGACCGTAACGGCGATATACGAAAAGGCGCTCAAGCACTTTTACCCACTTTAATTATCAGTGCTGGGTTCGATTATGTGTTGCAACAGACGAGCTCGCTTAAACCAGCTTCTCGTTCAAGTGCTATTCCTTTGATACAGGCCGCTCGCCCCGCTGTCGCAGCGATTCCATCTCAGCCTCCAGCAAGCAAACATCCAAGACAAGCAGCTGACATAGGATCCACGGCTACACTCAGTCCTCCTGCTCCGCAGTCCCTTTCGCTTCCAGTGAAGGCCGAAATAAAACCCACCGGCGTCCGGCGTAAACTACCGCAGGGTACTCGCTCCGAATCCCGCTCAGAAACCCCAGTTGATAGGCCGTCGTCACGACTCAAGGCCGTCGTTTCGGGGTCAAACCGACCCGGCGGTGAAGAGACCCTTTCAGCCCCGAGGTTCTCTACGTCCTTGCCGTTTTACAGCGTGAACACCGAAGCCAAAAAAGTACGATGTGGCAAAGATGTACAAAAATGGATTAACGATGGCGGCCCCACTCGGAAAGATCTTGCGGATTTGCTACAGAATCAGATGGAATCGTGTGCCTCGAAAGACCTTGTCGCTCGGCTGTTCAGCCATGATCACAACGCGGTCAATGATCACATTCATGGTCTGACGATGATGAGCGATTTCTACTCGGCAGCTCCCCAGGATGTCGAGGATGATGTTGCTAAAGTCTGCATCGCGAATCTTGACCTGCCTCTCAAATATGCCTCTCTCAAGGCGCACGAACCCCAACCTAACTTGATTTCGAAATGCCTCGACGTAGTAGAAGCTGTCCTAGCATTTCTACGGAATGCCAATTATCAACTCACAGAGGGCGAAGCTCTGTGCTTTATACCTACCATGGTGTTCAAGGTAACGTGACTCGTGCATCCCAGCTTCCTTCAATCCTTGTCTGACATCTCTCACAGCTTGGTGATGCTCGGGAACAAGTCCGGAATCGAATTCAACAAATCATCCGTGCACTTCCCAAAGTATATGCTTATAGCCGCTTATTTCAGATCTTGCTCGATCATGGGCTGAAGGCAAAAGTCGCAAAAACACGCCAGGGCACCCTAGACGAGATGGCCATCATCCTCAGGAAGTCTGGAATGGGAGCATGTGACCCAACCAAAGCCTTTCCCATCATAGCTTCCATGATTTCAGATAAAGATTCTCAAGTACGAAAGTCAGCACTCAGCACCATCAGGTGAGTCCTAATAACACTTTTTAAGTCCATCCCTTCTCACCTATGAATAGTGAGGGATATGCTCTGGTCGGTGAAAGAGTTTGGACATTAGTAGGAGTGCTCCCTCCGAAGGATAAAACGCAGTTGGAAGAAAGATTACGCCGTGTACCTGGACCTAGTTCTCATGACAAGCAAGATCCACCTGGTACCACCCCTGCGATAGCTCGACTCAATGCAGTCGTTCCTCGTCCTGCTTCCCCAGCCTTTTCACGCATTTCTGGTCCGCCCGGGGCAGGCGGTCCTTCTGCCGCTGGCGGATCGCGTCTGACCCGTCCTGCATCTCCAGCCCATACGGCCCGATCAGGATCGCCAACGACGCCTCTTGTTTCTCATTCTGATTCACCAGTCCGTACAACACGCCTCCTAGGGAACTCGGATGCCTCCGCTGCCGTTCCCACATCACTCACAGGTATAGGTCGGCCGAAAAGTATGTTGCCCTCAAGGCTTGGGCGACCGCGAACCAATGTCCCTCAACCCCTTTTGCATCCCCCAATTCACGATGTCGGGGCCATGGATAACGTAGCACCTGGAGAAAACGAAGTAAGACATTCTGTTTCCGTATATCCTGCCATTGAGAATGCTCCACAGTCTCCAATACCTGAGGACATCACGATAACAATATCAAGTATCCTTAGTAGCGACCCCGCACGTAGTGTGGATGCACTAAAGAAGATACAGAAGATTCTATCGGTGGGCCCGGAAGCAGGTCTCTCCATACCCCAATACCGTGAACTTGCGGAGCATACTGAAGGCCTGATTGAGACCATTACCCTCCAGGTGGCTCATGTATTTGAACGCCCTGAGGACCTGATGCACGATGACAATTTCAGGCTGGCAAAGCATCTAATCCAGACACTGAATAACTTTTGCGACCATGCCTTGTTAGCGGAATCGCTTACAGTCGACATATTAACCTCCCTATTGGAGGAGTTGACATTACGCCTACTTGAAACCGATGACAGCGATGTAAAAAAAGTGAAGGACCTTTCCCGCTTCATCAACATGATCATTCTGCGCCTATTTGCGACAGGGCGAAGGATGTCTATCTTTCGGTAAGTGACCTGTCAGAATTATTTCCAGTTATTGAGAACATTTTTGTTTTTTAAGGGCTCTGTTTGCTCTCTTGCTACGGATTGTCAAGCCATTCCCAAGTGCTGGAACATTGGTTGATTCGAAAGAGTCTAAAGTGGCAGAGCTTGTTCTGAAATGCATCTGGAAATTGGCACGTAACATACCTCAAGATCTGAGTGAACAACGTCTAGATCCCATCGAACTCTTTCCGGTGATTGAACACTTCTTACAGTCTGTACCACCCAACGAATGGCGAGCACGAGCGACTAATAAAGTGCCGTGCGGTGACATGCCTCTAAGGACTATCAAAGTCATTATCCAGCATGTTGTTGGTGAGCATGTGGCGTTACGACAGGGCCGGGAAAACATCTCACTATGCTTCTTTTATTCAGCTCATCATGGGGATGATGTTTACGATTTGTTGTCTGCATCTTTTGATGACCCCTCGGCAACAATCGTATATCCATACGTCTATCGTATACTGAATTCGACCACGCGTGCCGCTACTGACATACCAACTCGCCACAGTGGAGGAGGGTCTATCGAACATCCTATTTCACCGACCTCCAGTCGACCAGTTTCACCCCAAGAAACAGTGTCTTCTGTCAGCCACCAACAATCTCCTACACATCGGACAAGCCCGAGTTCTTCCTCCCTGAACGGCAACGGACTTAACTCTCCGACTGCGGAAGAACCCGACCCAGATGCACAATTGCTTTCAATCATTGGGCACATTTCCAGTGAAACAACGGGCGCCTTGCACAAGGAGGGTATCACAGAACTCCATCACTTTTTGAAGGCATATCCCCACAAAAGGCCCCGTGTCGAAAAAATGCTCGAGTCCACTGGAGCTGCATTCCGCAAGTATATCAACCGTGCGCTGGCTAGTCGTGCAGCCGAGGACCAAGAAAGAAATGTTGCGGTTGCAAGTACTTTGAGTACTTTAACAAGTTTGTGATATTTGCTTATTTGTCGGTTCAATCCCTCATTTGAGTTCTTCTCAGAATTAGAATCAAGCCACATTGACCAACCGTTGACGCCTCCCGGACGCGATGTTGTTTCGGGTACAGCAAGCCCCCCTGAGGAGTCGGGTCAGCAACAAGACAAATTATCTAGGCTTCATGATATCTTCCAGTACCGATCTAGCACCCTCAGCACAGGATCCTCTCCAGGTCGGACGCTACAATCGGGTACGCGACCGCTCCCAGGATGAGACTGATTTTTGGGTGACATGGCATGTATAACCTTGGTATAAACTACAATAATTAGACGTAATACGTTTTCTTTGCTTGTCTTTGTTAATCTTCCAAGCCCACCATCGCACCCCTTGTTGCCCACCTCCACAAACCAACATGTCTCCCGCTGTGAAGGAATCCAAAGGCTCTATCTCATATGACGCCACTATGGTTTTCTGGAAGATTATCACCCACATATTTTTCCGGGAAATTAGACCCAGAGGTGCATTCAATATCCCGCGCGAAGGACCAGTGATATTTGTCGGGGCCCCGCACAACAATCAAGTATTCCGGCTTGTTTGTTGTTCAGAATAGATCTGTTCAATATACTCTCTCTCTGGATTTAGTTCCTGGATCCTCTTCTCCTTGCCTTGGAGGTGTACCGAGAAACACGCCGTCCTGTCCGATTCCTTGCCGCTGCCAAATCAATGGAGAGGAAAGCCGTCGGCCTTTTTATAAGGATGTTAAATAGCAGTGAGTTTCACGTTTAGCATGAATGTACACTCACTCAAGGTATTCGTGCTAGTTCCTGTCGCTCGCGCTGCGGATTCGGCCACTGCAGGGAGAGGTCGGATCTGGCTCTCAATTGATGACCCTTGCCTTGTTTTAGGCGATGGAACACAGTTCCTTGCAGAGTTCTCTCCTCGAATGCAAATTTTGCTGTCCAAATCCCTCGGCTCTTTAGTGGCCGAAGTCACTGAAATTATCTCCAACACGGAGCTGAGAATCAAGCGAGAATTTGGGGGGGAGAGCGGCAAAGGTACATCGCGGATTAGGGGACGAGCTTCTGAGCTGCAGCAAGAAGGTGTGAAGGGGATCGAATTTAAGAAGTTACCATTCGTCGACCAGCAAGAAATGTATCGCCATGTTCACCAATGCTTGAGCGAGGGGGGGAGTATTGGCATTTTCCCAGAAGGTCGTCCGTGCATCGGATTCGTGGGATGCAATACTGAATCTCTGATTAGGTGGGAGCCATGATCGAACCGATTTACTTCCATTGAAGGCGGGGGTGTCAATCATGGCTCTGGGTGCTATGGCAGATGACCCCAACGTCGAGGTCAAGATCGTACCAGTCGGTCTATCATATTTTCATGCCCACAGATTCCGCTCTCGAGGTGTAATAGAATTCGGAAATGCTCTTGACGTTCCCCCTGAGTATGTCGAAATGTTCAAACAGGGAGGTGCACGGAAGAGAGAGGCGGTCGCTAAATTTTTGGATCTGATATATGATGGCCTCAAGACAGTTACAGTCCGGGCTCCAGATTATGACACATTGATGGTGAGCTCTTTTCTTCATCCTCTAATACACTACTTAAGCCAGAGCATCAAGCTTATCCAAGCGGTTCGACGACTTTACAAAACTCCAGGCCAGCACCTAACATTAGGCCAAGTAGTTGAATTGAACAGACGTTTAATGCAAGGCTACGTTCATTTCAAAGACGAACCCAGGGTGCAAAAGCTGAGGTCGAGCGTACTCAAGTACAATCGCCTCGTGAGGGATCTTGGCCTCCGCGACCACCAAGTGGGTTGTTACGTTGTAGCTCGATTTGCTTTTCATGAATGTCTACACAAGGTCCCGCGAGCCCAAAAGGCAAGCTGGAAAACGTTAGGCTTATTGACTTATCGCGTTTGCCTTCTACTTGCCTGGTCGATTCTTGCACTACCTGGCACAATTCTCAATGGGCCAATGTTCATATTGGCCTCGTTGATCTCTCGAAAAAAAGCCAAAGGCGCGCTATGTTTTTGCAAATCGACTCGTCCATCGCTAACACCTGTTCAGAGGCCCTCGCTGCATCCGTCGTGAAGATACATGGTCGAGATGTTCTCGCTACTTGGAAAGTTCTAATCTGCCTTGGTGTTGCACCTGTGCTGTATACGCTTTATGCATGTCTTGCTACTATGGTCGCCGTCCGGGCTCAAGCCCCGCTGACGTGGAGGATCGCAACACCATTCCTTGTCTTCATTGCACTGCCTTTTATGAACTATGCAGCGCTCAAGTTCGGTGAAGCCGGCGTGGATGTTTTAAAGTGCGTTTATGCTTTGGCCCATGTCTCCTCGATTTGAAATAGATTCCAGGTCCCTACGTCCATTGATTATTGCCCTTGTACCTGGGCAACAGCGATCGCTAGATCAACTGAAAGCTATACGTGTTCAACTTTCAAACGAAGTGGCATCACTCATCAATGACTTCGGACCCCTCCTATATGAAGATTTCAATGAGGTTCGGATCTTATTGACACTTATCCACAAACTCCATTCAAACGGTTCCAAAGTGGCGCATTTTGGTCCCATCTGCTAGTGTACCACCTTCCACTGGAACACCTGGGCTGTGGCGCAGAAAAAGTGGTACCGGCGCCGTTGATGCCCAGGGTTTAGGTCTGACGCACCCAATGACCTGGATTGACGAGCGGTTGTTCGGTTGGAGTCACAGCGCTAAACGAGGCACTAGTGCATGGGGGGGCTTTTCCAGTGACGAGGCCAGCAGGGTAGCGACGCCCGATGACACCGATGACGAGGACACAGGCGATTATGACAATGTTGTTGGAGTTCTCCCTATGGACGATCATCTTCTTCCACCAGGCCTAAAATCCAGTCGCCAGAGTTCTTTCGCAGATCTGCAAAGACTTCGTTTATCCCCTTACCCTCAACAAACATCGGATTCCATCAAGATTTCGCCAACGATGGACTCGGTGATAGATGGTCGAACTGAGACGGAGGGTGGATTGCATATCCGCCAAGGACCCAGGATGCGGAGAGAAAGCCTGTCCGACTGTATCCCCGTGAGTCGCATTGCAGCTCTGGACCAAACTGAGCCTTTTCCTGATGCTACACGCGACCTAAACAACGAAGTGAACAGGGGAAAAAATGAATGAATAGTTGTTCTCATCATATTCTGTTTTATGCCACGAAAACATGTATTGACTATGTTATTGGAGTGTGGACTGTCTAACCGATATTGGAATGTTTCCCCGCAGTCAAAACTTCTACTCCCGTCTCCGTGATTCTGTCGATATCAACATCACGAATGTGATTTCCTTGGAAGAAAAGAAGAGACCTACAAGAGTGTCTCTTCAAATTGGGCACTTCTCTTACCGTCCACTGTCGTGGCAGTCCAGTTGTCTGGCCAGTGGACATCATCCCAATTGCCCCCCATATTGATCATCTATGTCAGCTTCAATGACGCCGAGGAACTATATCAGTTTTTCCACTCACGGGTTCAATGGTGAATACCTAAAAATAACATTGAATACAGATCTAGATGGCATGGGAAGTGGAAGAACTTGCCATTCCAGGTTTCATAGTGCCTACTGCTTTATTCTTGGCATAGTGTGGAACATTGGGTGAGCAGTGGAAAAGGTCGTTTATGCCGTGTCCAGTATACGTCCGGACAGTGGCACATCCATTCGCTCGAGCGATAGGTTCTCTGTTGATTAGGAAGTGAGTCGCCGTCAAGTCACATCGAGACACTGCTGCATACATGACCTTTCCGATATCACGGAAGAGGGCGCCAGGTTTGCATATCTTGATCGCTTCATCGAGACACTTGCGCGTGGTGTGGATGAGTTTCTTTGAATCGTCGTCTATCTCGCCGACAGGATAGGTTTCATTGAGATCACCATGGTACCCTAGCAAAATGGGGCTCACGTCAGAGCGATTCGGTATATCGTACATGAACTGGATGTACTAACCTTCGTAATAGACAGACACATCTATAAGCGATGTTGAGCATAGCGTGTTCACAGAGGTGGAGTGGAATGAGCGGACCGATGTTGACGATGTCGCCTTCTTTAAGTCTGCGCTTGTCAGGAATACCATGACAAATCACCTCGTTCACCGATCTGATAAATTTGAATGATACAGCCCCATGAAATTGATGGCGCACGTACGTGCATACTGATTTGGGAAAGTTACGGTAATTCAAGGGAGAGGGATAAGCGTTCCTTTCTATTGTGGCCTTGTGAACAATCTCGTCGATTTCATCGGTGGTGATGCCGGGCCGCACGTAGGATGCGGCGAGATCCAGAACCTCCCGGGAAAGCTGCAGGATGACGATAGTGTTTTTAAGAGTCTTTTGCTTATCCAAAGAGCATCATACCCTGCATACTGTCCTCATCTTTTCCTGCTCGTCCCTGCTGAGTATTCGTGGGGGTTGACCGGAGCTCTTGGCTTCGGCCAGTGGGTATCCTGAAAACATGGCATGAAAATGAGGATTCTCAATCCCGCACGATAAAGAATCATCAGACCGACCGTCTTCTGCGTAGTCAGGCCGAGGTATATGGTCTGGAACTATACGAGTCTTGGATAATGGATATACTGGACGTACGGTGCCCGTGAAGGGATAGTTGGGGAAAGGATTGTAGGTGCCATCTGAAAATAAAGTAGGTGGTAGAGTTCTAGATCTCTGGAAGATGGAGATTCCAACCTTCTAACGATTTCCCAGCCGCAATCACATGGATTGCCTTGTGGATTTTCTGGTTTAAACTGAGAGTTCAGCACGCGCAGTTGCTCTAATGTCATGCGTGACTTGCCCCTGAAAAACATGTAAGTGTTGTCTTCTATAACCTACTGAGACTTACATCCGGCCTTGAAGCATTCTTGTCCACAAAAGAACGATCCTTGTATGCCCATTCTTGTGGACCATATGAGGAACAGGGCGGAGCGGCGAGTGAAGACACATACTTGCTACATGTTGGACATTCGAGGCGGGAGATGGGGTTGCCATTGGGACAAGAGGCACTCTGGCAGTGGACGGGGGAGGCCATAGAATAAGAATTATCTCGATCGCTGAGGGCAAGTGCTGACGGAGAACATCACGGGGTTACGTCCTAAAGTATCAGATTGACATATACACAGCGAAAACAACGGATGTAAGGGGCAAAGCTAATTAAATGTATGGATTGTATGTAGAGACCATTAAGAGCTGGAACGGAAGAAACAGACAGCTTTTAGCACAGGTTGATATTAAACGGGTGTATCCCAAAGATAATAAAATTGGAGTTTTTATAAGAGAGCCAGAGGTTGATTAATGGGGATGAGGAATGACTTCGAGCTTGTATGCAGCCTTGGTATCGAGGCATGCTCTGCGGAGGGCTCGGTAATGGGATATGCCAAAAATCTCGGTGAGGGCGGCCTCATTTTCGTTTATCCATGAGACGGGGGGTAAGCCACGAATGGTGCGATGGACGCCTTGAGGAAGGTTTTCTTCAAAGACGAGGGTCACAACGCCAGTGAGAAGGCATTGGATAAGACTGAAGATGTCATTGATGGGTGGACAAATTTTCCGGACGGACTCGAAAATATCACTGTGGAAGACCATCTGCCATTGAACGCGACGCTCGGGGGAAAAGAAGGAGCTGGCATGGAGGGGTAGATGGAGTTTTAGCTGAGGCCCGGCGGGGAGCCCGACTGAGGAGCGCCAGATGGACGACGTTTCGAGAGAAAAAAGCATGCGTGGATCGGAGACGGGTGCGTCAGCCCAGTTGTGGTCACGAATGAGGCGGAGGCGGAGAGCCTGGAGGCAACGGTGGGCGCGAGCATATGTGGCGCCCAAGGCGTCGGCGGTGGTGAGAGGGATGCAAGTGCGGCGGGCCCACTCGTCCATGTTCTTGACGTCGCTCGAAAAAATGACCTCTGCGTGAGGCCGGTGAGACTGCATAGCTAGACTGAGGGGACGATGAGGGGAGGAGAAGGGGGAACGAGGAGAAGGCTTACGAGGGCGGGGACGGGAGGGAGGGGGTTATGAAGGGAGAGGCATGGGAAGACTTGGCTTTTGTAGGGGCGGCAGCAGGGCGAATATTAAAGCGATCAGGATCCAGCGTCGGTCAAAAATACACGTGTATTCACCCCGACGCTCATCCCTTCCATTCCCTTCCCAGAGCTCCAATCGCTCTGACGACCTCGTCCTTATCCCTTTCCTGGTCGCCTTGTCCCTTTCTTGGTCTTCCACTTGTCCTTGTCCTTGTCCTTGTCTGGTCCGTGTCCTTCTCAATCGTCAACCAATATTACAACCACCTTGACAACCTTAATTAAGCCTTTAACAAGACTCCAGTAAGACTCCCCAGGTTTGGTATCTGCCCCGACTCTTCATGTCAGAGGGCCCTGGCCCGCGGGAAACGACGCAGAGCTCGAGAAAGGGACCAAGGGTTGTCATCGCGGGTTCGATTACGTAATTATCGCGATCATGACCCCGTCGTTCGACATCTTCGCTGCGTACCAGGACAAACTCACCGATGATCAAGTAAACGACGACCTTGTTCTCCCCACACACACAACTGACCTTTGTTCTCAAGATATCAACCCCATTGGCCGCCATTCTCGCGCTCACCGAGCTCATCGAGAATTCCACAGGTGAGCCATCATCGACCGGGCCCTACACTGCCGGTTAACCCCACCCGCTCAGCCGACACCATGTTTGAGCTTGTCAAGGCTCTCAATGACGGTGCACAAGCCCTCAGGGACAGATCTTCAAACCCCATAAGTCTAAACGCCGGATGCGAATTGTTCATCGCATTCGTCACATTATTTCCCCATGACTCATCCGTCTGTCCTCTGCTTCTCCTCCCCCTCCAATTACCTCCAATCTACCTCTCAATAGACTTTCGCTGAACTCAAGACTAAGCTCATCCGACACGGCCAACACTACGCCGCGGAGGCACTTGCCTATCGAAAGAAAATAGCCGAATTGGCTGTTGGCTTCATCAAAGATGGCTCCCTCGTATGTCTCTCACGTCCACAGCCCTAGTTCTCACTGTTGACGATATTCCAGATCCTTACCCATTCTTATTCCAGAGTAGTCATGCAAACGTTACTACTTGCTCACAAGAGGAAACGAATATCAGGTCTTTAATCGTCAGTTGTCGACCCGAGCGATAGCTTAACTTTTTGATCCCTCAAGTCTTCGTGACTGAAGCTCGACCCCGTGGACTTGGGTTCGCACTGCCTCTTCCTCCCGCCCCTGTCTGACTTTGCTTTACGATGCTTCTCAGAATCAAGACAGCCGAGGCTCTGAACGCCGCTGGTATCCCATGCACTGTCGTTTTGGATTCCGCTGTTGCGTACGTCATGGAAAAGGTGGACTTCGTCCTGGTCGGTTCGGAGGCGGTAGTGGAGAGCGGCGGTCTCATCAATGCCGTGGGCAGCAATCAAATCGCCATTATTGCGAAGGCAGCCAACAAGCCGTTTTACGCACTTGCAGAAAGGTACCGTGAATAGAATCGCGCTCATCTATTTTTTCTGACCGCTCCCGACAGTTACAAGTTCCACCGTTTGTTCCCCCTCTCACAATATGACCTTCCTAACCACAATTCCCGGATCTTCTCCTTTCCCCCTCCAACTCCATCGGTCGTTTCTGCGCCCGCTTTTACACAAGGCCGAAAAGGACCGACTCCGAACCCACCTCTAGGGGCCAGTCTAGTTGAGGCAATACCTACAACCAAAATCACTCAGGAACAGATCTCCGCGAACAATCCTGATGTGGACTATACGCGGTACGTGCTCTCGAAGCGCCCCATCCCATCCACCATCTGATCTGCGCGTTCTAGGCCTGATCTCATATCTTTGGTATTCTCTGACGTTGGTAGCCTCACACCTGAAGGTGTTAGCCAGTATCTTGTCGGAATGTTTGCCGGATGAGTAATATACTGCACCATCCTCAAGTTACCCTGACTGAGAAGATTATCGCGATAGCCGATTGACTTTAACCGCAGCGACATAACCCTTCAGGGACCTCGAGGCTCCTTTGAACGAGTTGGGGTCTCAGTCCTCGAACACCCACTTGGCAGTTTGGATTGCAATCGTGGCCCGTGTGACAAGAATTCTCGTCAATTATTCCTTTTGACTCTTGACGCTAGCTACGTTCGTTAAGTTGCCGATCGAACGAGGAGATGCACAATACGAAGTAACAATTCTCATGTCCGCGTAAATCCGCGTAAGTACAGGTGAAAAATTATCTGGGCCTATCACTGCGCTGGGGACACGTTTACCTCGTTGAACACTTGTGTTCTTGAATGCGAATTGAGATATATTGGCTCGTGGGACTGTAGTTACTGGATTGAACCACATGCGGCGTCCTGTTCATCTCGCGTATGTGTGCCATGCAGGATTATCAAAAGCCTTTCTCGGAATCTCGAAAAGACACTGGACGGGACTGAAAGTACCCAAATCCCTTGTACAGATTTTTGTTTGTCTCTTGCACACCTGTATTCGGCGCGGGTTTCTCGATGAGTTTTTCGGAGAGTCGTGAGAGGATAACGTTAACGATCACGTTGACTGATTTCGGGCTCAATAACGAGGCGTTTCCAAAAACATACGCCTTCATGGTGGTAAAATATCAAGCGGACCGGACTCTAATCAATCATGTTCCGTTCGCTGGAGATAGCAGAGAAAGGTATAAAATGCGCAGACCTGAGGACGTGCTGTCTCTATCCTTCAACCTCAATTCAACCTCAATTCAATAAGCTTCTTCATTCCTGCGTCCCTATGTGCCGGTGGCGACAGTGAGTTGCATTCCTCGTCATCGTCGCCCAGGAATTGACTCGACGCGTCTAAAAGAGTGCAACATTACTTTACCGCGTGCAGACACGTCCACAACCTCGTACGCCCTGTACAATATTTTTAAGCGTTTAAATATTGACGGATGGCGCGGCAGCCGGATGAGATGGTGAGTATTCCCAGACGCGATGGGATATGGAAGTGACAAGACCGCAGATTCAGTGCGACGACCGGTTTTGCAAGTTCAGCTCGACGCATCCGACATCGGCCCCATTTGATTGTGGCCCGAACTGCAAGACAACATGTTGGCAGTAGTGAGTAATTTCACGCTTGTAAGGGTGGTCATGAAACCGTTACATGGGCGAAGCCGGCAGTTCCCTGAGCAGTACAGTGAGGATATTTGATGATTATTAGGGAAAGGACCACTGACCAATGACTGTCAGATCGCACGATCCGTAGTCTGTGCTACTCTTGCGAAGAGGCGGAAAGAGCGCGGGAGGGTGGGAAGAGCTGACTGCGGGGAGCTCGTGTTCTATTAATTCAGCATAAGCTTAGCCTTCAATGCACTGATTCCATGTTCCTGCGATGGATCGTGACGCGTCGAAAGATCGCGGGAAGGAAACGCCATTAAGGTAACCACCGGGTGGAATTGAGTTCGATGCAAGCCCGACGGGTGTATTTGAAACATCAATGACCGTTGAGCATGACCCCAAGCTTTTTGGACGTCGACGTCGATGGCACACGCGAGTCGCGCATGACAAACCAGGTGATGATGGGATTACCTAATGGGACAATCATGGCTCTCTCACAGTGGCTCTTCCCACTCTCGTCGCTGCGTGCAACGCCCTCCCGCTGCCCCGTCCACAAAGAGCTCTATGATCGTGCGCGGGGCGTCGAGTTTCTCTTCCGTCTGGGTGCCTCACTTGGCCTGTCCGTCAACCTCTCCTTTCTCTGTCCCACCAGCTACATCTAATCGACAGGCCCACCTCCGCCATGCTCACCGCCGCGACCTGGTTCCATCGTTTCTATATGAGGTACTCTTTGGAAGACTTCCATCGACAGGTCGGTCAAGTCATCCGTGCCCTGCCCGTTCTCTCGGCTAATTTCCCCTCGTGTAGGACGTCGCAGCTTCGTGCATCTTCCTCGCCACAAAAACGGAAGAGTGTGGGCGAAAACTACGTGACGTTGCAAGAGTCTGTCAATCCAAGATTTCCGGGCTCGATATAGCTCAAGTACCCGCCGATGGCAAGGTTCGTCAACAGATCTGTTCCGTGCCCTCGGTCAAACATTTTTCTAGGAAGTGGAACAATGTCAATCCGCCATATTGCTGATCGAGGAGGTCCTTCTTGAGACACTTTGTTTCGAATTCGTTGTCGAGAGTCCTCATGCGGACCTGGTCGATCTCTTCGACTCCCATCGCATTGACACCGTGATACAGGAATATGCCTGGAGTCTCGCCCATGATTCGTTCGTTCCTACTTCTAGAGGCACACATGACGCTTATGTTCCGAAATTAGCTATCGAACACCTATGTGTGTTCTCTACACACCCAAAGTCGTTGCAACCGCGTGTTTTGTCCTCGCACAAAGGATTTTCGATGGTCCGAATTCACCTTCTCTAGACGCGCGCATCTCCGCTGCGTCACCGTCCGCTTCTTTACCCACCCCTCCATCACACAAGCCCGCCTCCCCAGATCCTTCTCGTTATGCTGTTGAGCACTTTACATTCACCGAAGCAGAACTCGCGTCCATCTCAGGTACATTCTCATCCCCCCTTTCCCCGCTTTGGAGTTGATCATCTCCATAACAGAGGCTCTGAATGTCCTCCTGGAATTCTATTCATCCCAAAACGTGCAAAACACGTATCCGTACCTTTCATCGATCATAACAGTATGGGTTTTCTTGGGGATACAAGTTGACAGGTGCCTTACCCCAGGAACTACCAGGTTCCCCCACCGACCTCACCGAAGCCGAACCTATATGTTACATCCCTACCGAACATCGATGATGCCAATAGTACTGCTCCCAGTGAAGGTCCGGGAAGAACACCTAACTCCTTACATGGTGGCAACACACCTGGGCGAGGACCTCCTGGTGAAGCTGTTTCCCTACAAAATGAAACAAAACGATTGGATCTTAATTAGTATGCTTCCTGATTGTCCTTCCGATGTATATTACACTATACCGCTCGCCTGTAAAACCATGAACAAAATCGCTCGTAATTCACCCCCACATTATCACACTAGCCAGTCCCCTAAAGGACCTGCGGCCTCTGTCCGTTCCGGATTCTTGATAGTTGCAGGTACGATGGTGGGAGCGTCAGGTGCCAAGCTGAATGATGTGGACGTTAACCAGTTCGTAATGAGTGGTTCTCGCAGCGATGATCTTCTATGATTCAACGGCGGTACTGGGCCGGGTAGGCCTGACCCGAACGAATCGGCTCCAGAGAGATTGCTCCACACCCCAGCAGAAGATCCAACGTCTGGTCAAAATGAATAAGCACGCCCACAGACACGTGAGATGGCTTTTGAATTCACCATCATGCTTTCCGTCCCAGTTCGATTCCGAGTCCCGTGGCTTTGCGCCATCGACCCTGTGGAGATGAGGAACCGAGACAGGTATGATACGGTGCCCTAGCGCCTCCGGTACCTACATGATGGAATCATGAGATCTGGCGTCACAAAATGTAGATTTGAATAGCAGTAGCCTTGTCAACGGTTTTGCTCCGTGATATCATAGACCCCGCAAGGCGTTTCATTTGACTCGGATAAATGGGCAGACTAGACACCTACCGTTGGGACTGAGGCAGAACCAGCTACACCCATCGAGGACGCGACCCAAAATGTCAGGCATTCAGCGATCGACGGGTTGTACGAATCGTAGGGGTAGACATCGGTCACGAATCCTGTGGACCAGCCTAGCGTGCACTGTCAGATCATGGAAATACCAGTCGAAGAGCATATATACCTTGTGAAAAGACGCCAAATACCCAGTTGTTGTAAGACGTGAGGACGAACCAACGCGTTTTCCGTCGCACACAGACGTCCCAGATCTATTTGCAGCTGGTGAGGAGGTTGAGGATGATGAATCGAAACTAACTTTGGCCCAGACTCTGTGTTGGCTCTCTAATGCAGTGGGATACACATTACCTGCCCTCCGAAACGGGGGAAACTTGAAAAATGGATTGAGAATGAGAGTTACGAGAGTAAGGTTGGTGGATACACACGGTTCGGCACTCTGAAAACTCTTTCAAATCCTGGTCAGACAGTATCCAGGGTGGTTGAAAGGCGACTGTAAGCGTATTTCCACCATCTGGATCCAGTATTTCGTGGTCGTCCTGTGACCAGCAAAAGTATTGATATATATCCCTATCGTGATCTTGTAGGTCGTTTATGAGATTAAATCCCCAATCAAGTGACTGGTGATAGGTAATGTGAATGGTGCTTTGCACTGTCTGGAGTGGGAGGCTGTCGAGCCAGGGGACCATTCTATGGGAAACCATTCAGGCCAGGCAGGATCGGCAGAAGGCGATTTAGATACCGCAAGACGCCATCAGGTTTCTTCATCATGTTCAAGGATGGAGAAACAATCGAAGGACATGGGATCGTTAGCCTTTCTTCGGTGATGTCAATCTCAGATGAGTCGAGAGGTTCCCCAGGAATATTATTGTGGACCCCTGCAATCAATGGCCATGTCTAGTGAAAACGGCAAGAGTCAAGGCAGTTGGTGTCATACAAGACATAATAGCAGTTTCTGCCGCGGCCACATCCAGGGGAGTGATTTTTTCAAGCCGGCGCCATGACTCGAGGCGCACTTGGAGGTGATTTTGGTGGCTCTTGTGGCCCTGGGGTGGTGGGAGGGGCGCACTTCTGGAAATTTGCATGGGGGGAAGAGAACAGGTTGCGAGGTAATGCCTGAGATTATCCATTTAGTTCGACGCCGAACGCTGGCGCTGATGACGGTTTTAATCATCCTTTTACCGTCGTTCCCACGACCTGTAACGGGAACAAGGTAATACATACCTAAAAAGGAAATGTTATAACCGAAAGCGAAATAAGTAACTACTGTGATCTAAAAAAGAGTTATTGTCCCCGACCCTGCAGCCGCTGCGCTATTTGACAGTTCCCGCACGGTACGGGGCTTATTCGAATGGGATTCTGGACAGCAGGCGTCATCATCCGGACGCACCGACTTGACTTGCATCCTGCAAAAGGGATGTGTCAGTCATATCACCCAAATCTTTGTCAAACATTCCAACCAAATGGATGTCTCCTGCTGAAAATGCAGTTCAGTCCCAGGCAGTCATTGCGGCGTGTCGACATGGCTATGAAGTGTCCACAGATGTAATGGTAACGGCCATCCATGATCTGCACTCGACAAATTCTGACCGACAGCCACGACTTGAAAGATGGGCACGAACGTTGTGGCACATACTGATGAGTCCAGTGGAGCTGAAGACGACCTCGGGAGCAGCACTCTTGCCCTCACATTTATTTACTTCGACCTGCTCTGCAGAGTGAGGCATTCAAGCCTCGTTCCTTCATGCCAACAAGAAAGAAGCTCTCATCGAGAGGACCCTTTTCAATAAGAGTGGATCAACATGCACGTTGAGACCTGGCAGATGAGTAGCAAGTCCATGCACAGCCAACAAACTATAAGCATCCCAAAGGCGAAGTGGAACTGATAGTAATGCGCAACCATTCCACTCCCTCGAATAAGCGCGATCCCTCGAAGTTTTGATGAGACGCATCGGTCAGTCTAACATGATGCGTGACTATTCATCGTAGAAGTAGCAAGGTGTTAAATCCTTGGTCCGCAGTTAAAGTTAAACATCTTCATTTGAGGTGCTCAGCACTCGCCGCGCCATTTTCGCCATCATAAACTTCAAGGCTATACCACTCCTCTCACTTCACAGAAACACAGTCTGATGAATTCACATTCATTTCATCTCTCCACACATGCCAATGCAGTACCGCAGACGAAATGCTCCGCGGCTTAGAAGCTCGTGAAGAATTCATATTCATCTCACTCGCCCCAAAGCTAGAAGAACAGGTCGACGTGTGACGCAGGAAACCGTCAAGCTCCTCGCTTGCGGATCTTGGCCACGAGCTGGACCTTGTTGCGCACCTGTTGTGAAACGGTCATGAGAAAAACGACAGCTGGTTTGACACAAAAATTCTACTTCGTTTGCAAATCGTCTTCTCCACCTCTCACTCTTCAGTCTCCGACGTTTAACCCCCCTCTTCTCGTGTCGCTCCGTCAGCTTGATAGCGCGTTTGATTCTGTTTCGTCGTAAAATTTTGTCAAGGCGAGTATACGCGTCAGCCACGTTGCCCCCAAAGACCTTCACGCTGCGACCTTTTATATTATAACTATTAGCATTGTCAAAACACATACGGGCAGGGAGGGTCAGACCTGCATAAGGATCAGGTGGTGGATGAAGCGCGAGCTGCTTCCTCGCCTCTTCCGACTTTTCCAGCCAGATTTGGTCGTTGGTGCGAGCTTTGATGGCGGTTCTGTTCACCTCATTGCCGATAGGGTTGTTCCAATCACCCTGTTTATAAGGTCTGTAGATCGCATTTTGAGACTCTGGACCGGATAAATGCCTTGCTTGTATGGCGGAAGATGTCAATGTGATTGGGGACAAGTTGCGCTGCGGGTGGTGGAAACAAATGCCTCTGAGCTGTGGAGAGAAAAGTGTCCTTTGCAGACGAAGCATGTTGGCTTACATAAGACCTCTTGCATCCGTCACTTCAAAACATCAATGAACGCGTTATTAGAGGAATTGGAGGTTGATATGAATACTGCTTCCTGGACATCGTTGACGGCATCTCTGGCAGGTCTTGGAATCCATCTACCCCGCAGAACTTACCAGTTCGTGACATAGGTCGTATTGACCGACGCGATGCAACTGAGTCATGTTAAGCGCTATCGGAAAGGGACGTACAAATCGACGCAGAGCCGGACGATCCTATAGATGGCGGCGAAGAGCGTACGTTCTCGATATTGACCGATCTCAAGTGACCAAGGTCCAATCTTTTGACCTCAGTGAAAATGACCCTGTCCGTTCACTACCCCGACGAATACCCAGACGTGCTTCCAGATTTGTCTCTGACAGCTGCAGAGGGCGAAATAGACGATGATGAAGTAACGGATCTCTTGAAAGAGCTGCATTCAGTGGTCCGTCAATCACCTACCAGTGCTGTCGTTGCAGAGTGAGACTGCCTGTGTTATAGGGAGCCGAAAACTTGGGGATGGCCATGACATTTACCCTTGTGTCACATCTTCGAGAGCAGCTCTCGCGTCTTGTCCGCTCCAGGGAGGAACGGCACAAGAGGGAGGAAGCAGAAAAAGAACGTCTGGCACTTGAAGTACTGTCAATGGTCTAAATGCCTTGCGTATCTTTAACGGTGTTGATCAGGAAGAGGAAGCTCGAACTCGAGGAACCCCAGTGACTGCAGAGTCATTCAAGGCATGGAAGCTCAAATTTGATCGGGAATTCGCTGCAAAGAAGGTCCAGGAAGACGAGGACTTTCTCAAAGGGCTGACACCCAAGGAGAGAGAGGAATGGAAGAAAGCAGGTTCACGTCTCAGCGGTATAACGTTCTTATGCTGCAGTTTACAACACGCTGAAGCTACGATAGGTCGGCAATTATTCGAGCGTGGGGGCAAGAATCTGGAAGATGATGTCCTTTTGGAGGAAGGTACCGTCTCCGTTGATATCCGACAGTATGAGAGGAACAGGGTGGATGAAGAACAAGAAGACGCAGATGGAGTTACTTTTAGTGATAGCGATTGAAAATATATTCATGGACCGGCTCAGGTTCAAGGGTGTCAAGCCAGGCATTGCCAAGAAAAGAATGAAATCCAGTGTACAGTCAACGGTATAAGCCCAATAATGAAATGTAAACAATCATGCCCGTAGTGCCAGGATATCAGCGTCACAAGCCTTGTAGGGTACCCAATTGCTCGCCAGCACTCTTAATCACTCCACCACCTTCAATTTCTTTGCATCCTAGAAGGGTCCTGCCTTCTTCCTTTAGGTATCCATCATCATCTATGTATAATCTTAGGGCCACTGCCTTGGTATCGTGCACGATATCTTCTGCGACAACCTTGAACCATTCAAGGACTGGGCCAGTCGTCCACCGATCGACGTATTCTGTGCCAGCTTGGAACCATCCAAGATGACCACCAGCCGGAGTCAGTCCCATGACAACGTAGCCATTGTCAGCGCCATCCATTGGAACATGACGGACTACGGGATCGTCGGCAGCATTGATAGCCAAGTAAGGAACTCGAATGTCCTGAACAACATCGTGACTAGAGGCCCAATGATAATAGTCTTGAGCGGTGTCAAATGGAAAGGTTGGTGCCGATCCCCCCGCGATCCGAGTGAATGTATCGTCAAATTTGTCAAGGGTGGGATTTTTTAGGCTCATAGCAAGGGGAACTGCTTTTGCTACCCGGTGTTCAGGATCCTTTACCAGAGCATCGGCGTGTCTCTTCAGGACGCTGAGTAGATTTGCTCCCATTCCTTTAGAGTAAATATGCTTTCCGACAAAGCTGCTCAATAATCTGTGCCAACAATATCAGAGGAATGATGAAATAAGTATAAAAGCGTGATACCCTGAATTATTTTTCGCCAAATCCCAAGGCTATTGACAAGCGACGTTGATCAATGTAAGTCGTAACGTTCAATATAGGGCGACTTACACACGCCAGTGCACAACCTGCACGAAGCCGACTCTTTTCGCCTTCTTCAGCAAGGTATCTTGTCATGACGTTGGCACCCAACGAGAAGCCGACGCCAAGCAGAGGAGCCCGGGGATATAGATGGGAGATGAACATCAGGGCTTGACGTAAATCGTCTGTATGACCAGCAGAATAGAGCTGTGGACTGGTGATGGGAACACCTGCGCCTGAACATGGGCTGAAACTCAGGCAAGCCGTCGGAGGGAAGGAGAAATAGACGAACACCCCCTGAAATTGACCACAACTGCTCGGTACCCAAGACCCGCTGCTTCTACCGGTGCGCAGGCACGATGCAATATTGCCCTTACGTATGGTTCATAAGAGCCTTGTGTAAACCCCAGATGAGGGTAAGGGTGGTGGGACAAGACGTGAACGGCCATACCTCCAGTGAGACCATGCTGGACGACAATGATTGGGGTGTCATCGGCAAGGGTGGCTGAATCCACGGGGGCGAAATCGAGACCGCTAAGAAAATGAGCTGAGGAGAACTTGACAAGGCGGCGGAGAAACTGACAGAGTTCCGCCGTCTAGTAAGCGTATGTGCTTCCTGATGATTGTTTAAATGCGCACGAAAGGAAAAGAGCACTGGATTGAAGCACTGACCTCTCATACCAGATAAGATCATTCTTGGAGAAGTCGCCAAAGACGCAGTACATAGTCTGGAGATGACCGCTGGAGAAGGACGCGGGATTGGGGGGGGGGGGGGGGTGGGGGGGGGGAGAACAGACGACATACTTGAATAGCCACCAGCGG